>Ga0325411_1006499_pt1 | contig 12824 bp, 7 predicted proteins | sample PopdelMetagenome_13_FD_206181 | JGI IMG/M metagenome (GOLD analysis project Ga0325411, IMG submission 206181) | Populus deltoides microbial communities from Bellville, Georgia, United States - Xylem-PdIQD-R4 | ecosystem: Host-associated > Plants > Phyllosphere > Stem > Wood/Secondary xylem... | reverse complement strand
ATCATTATCAAACTCAAGATCGTCGCCCCTAAATTTACAGTGGCTTAGCAAATAATATTATTTGAAAATCAGAGGGGCATATAAACCATAGATTTTTAACATTGATATTGAACTTGGTTACATAGCCAAGTTTTAATTTATTGAAACATACAGTGCAGCACACCTAGGAAATATTAATACAACCCAGTTATCTGGACCGTTGATATATATATATATTGGCCAAAGTCTTTCCCATCCATCAAGCTAGTCTTAATCGCTTGAAATAAACCGTTGGATTAGCTCAGTTCTTCAAAAGGCATTCTGAAAACCAGGTTGCTGAGCGCTTCATCTGTCTTGTTAAATTATCTGTACGGTTTATGTGCACCAAACCAAATCCTATGGTGTATCCATCTGTAAATTCAAAGTCGTCGGTGAAAGTCCATGCAAAGTAACCTTTGACTTTAACTTTATAATCGCTGCAAAAATGATCAGTTCAAATGTTAACAGTTTGGTCTTTTAATTTATTTAAATCACTATTTGAGCCCTAACTCTTAATTTAAGGCAAAAACAACGAAGAACGGAAATTAAAACCGTGGAATTACGCAATAGGTAAACTCACTTGATAGAATTTAGAACATTCTGCAGATGGTCATAATGGAATGTTATTCTTTGACTATCATCCAAGGTTTCAGAATCTGATAATTTAGCAAGCACGCGGCTGTACCCTAAATAGACGAAAAATATGAAAGAAACAAAGAATTAATGAGTTTGGCCATTAAAATCTTACGAGATCCCCATTTTAATCTGCAAAGCTTATTATAATACCATTCTCGGTTATGTAAATTACTGGATCTTCGTAATTGTCTTTGGTATGATTCAAAAGATATTTTATCCCCTCTGGATAGACAAACTGCCATGTTGCACCAGCCTGCAATTTGTCACATATGCAGCTTAATTATAACATGCTTTCGCAATATCGAATGTCTAAAGAATTGGGTAAAATACGTATCATTTTCATACAAACCTGTGGACCGAGGGGGTTCCCATCTCGTTTTGCTGAAAAAGTATGATGAGAACAACAAGGTGAAATTAATTATGTTATAACAACCTCAGCTTGTTTTAAACCCGCAGGGCATAACCTCACTAACAAATTCACTAAAATGACAAAATTCTTACCTTTAATGATGGCATTAGAATCTGTTTGATATCTAAGATGATCTGGGTCAGCAGGATTTGCATTTGCTGCATAATATGCAGTATAGTAATTTAATCCAACAAAGTCAAATGTTACATTCACTTCATCTTGTGACGAGAATGTTGGCAATCTTTCTTTAACCAATTCCCGCATGCTGGTCGGATAGTCACCATATGTTATAGGATTCAAGAACCTAGAAACATGAAATGTTGTTACGAGTTATACATATATATTAATTTTATTTTTTATTTTTACGAAATTCTAGATTAAATGAAACAATTACAGCCAACAAGACAATATCGACTCTCCAACATCAGGATACAAAAGTGACACAATTTAAATTCAAACCAAAACTCTAAATAAACTCTGCTGATTTGTTAAACTATCCACCACTGTCTTCTGACAGGAAATATGATGCTAAAAGAGCCCAACTTTTGGATTAGAGCAGTAATACAAATGAAATTGATATGAAGCTTCCAAATTATATCACAAGGACTACTAAGCAACCACCAAGCAATTGTCTTATTGAAATAATTAATGAAAATTATAGAAGATCCAGCTAGCTACTAGCTCATGTTTTGGAGAAATACATACCAACCAAGCGTGAAATCAAGAGATCTTTTGGCAGCATCATAATCATCCGTACTGTTAGAGTAGGGTTCGAACCAAGGGGTATTGAGAGTTATCCCAATCTTCCCATTTTGAGATGCCTACATTTTCAATAAAAAAAAGGGATACCTAAATATATTGTTCATAGGGATTAAATAATACTCTATCCATTAAAAATATGCATTTATTGGATACCTGATACTTTTCCTTGTATGTCTTTACTGCTGCTGCGTGAGAAAGGAGGAGATGGTGGGCAACTATGTAAGGCTCAGTGGAAGAGTTTCCTTTTTTGCAGTACGTTTCATTCACCCATTTGGAACATCGGCCCGGTGCAAAGTCACCTGAATCATAGCCAGCACTGGAGAACTTTTGGGGCTCATTTAAAGTAATCCAGTACTTCACTCGGTCACCGAATTTCTGGAAGCAAAGGTCAGCATAGTCTCGAAAATCGTTCCTATAAATTAATTAAAAGAATTACAGAAATTCTGTGTAACAATTCCATATCATAATTTTACAAATACAAATGCTTGACTTCTATTTTTGAATTATATGATGATGGAACACAATATGTGATAAAAGGTGATAACTTACACGATTTGATCACTTAGAAACCCTTCGTACTTGTCTTCAAGTGCTTGAGGACTATCCCAATGAAAGATAGTCACAAAAGGCTCTAAACCTGTGAAGTTTACCCTCAAAACATGAGAGCGGCTTTTAGATATCTTCTCAAATCATATTGTGAATTTTTTCTTTCCCTCTGGAAAAAAAAAATGATTTAGTTTTTTATCCCCTTTGGTTTTATTTTCATATTATGAAATCAAATTCACACGAATCAATTCAAGAAGTTACTAAATAGTTGGTTCAATATGCTTGCGATAGCCATGCTAGTAATTTTCTGAGTTCTTTTAACTATGATCCACATTTCTTAACAAATTATTTTGAAGATTCAAGCAGCACACATGAAACAACAGGAATTGTATATTTATTCTAAGAAGAGGGAGAAGATTTAAACCTTTTTCTATGCTGTCATTGATGACCTTGTTGTAGAAATCAATTCCATACTGGTTCACTTGGCTTATATTCCCACCTGAATATCATTAAATATTTGTTTTTGAGAAAACTAAAAGTAAAAAAAGTGTCAACAAATAAATATTAAATGCACATCCTTTCACTGTTCTTTATCTCTAACTAATACTTACTGGGAAGTAATCTGGCCCAGTTGATAGAGAATCTGAAAGCATCCATATGCAAGTCCTCCAATATTTGAAGATCACTCTGTAACGGTATGGCATTCACGTTCATTATTACATGTATTCAGATTAAACTTTAGTTTTGTGTTTCTAAACCCTGCTTGCGCTATAGTCCATTTTTACTATAATCTTAGTGGAAAAACTAGCGTATCAAAGGAGATGAAGATACATGAATTTGTGTGTGAGCTCGTGCGCGTGTGTTTGTGTTTTTTAAATAGCATTTAGTTAACATATTAAGACGAGAGATAAAGATAGGAGACACTTCCTTCCTGTAAAAGACAGGACACAAATTTACATCAAAATTATTATAGCAACAGATTTATTGTATAAAATATGTTTTTCTCTTTGTATCTGTTCCTTTATTCTACTACACTAACCAAAAAAAATCTTACTACAGCAAAAGAATTTCAAAATTCTTTACCAGTGAGGAATTTAGCTTATCTAATGTACATCATTGGATCATCTTAGCAATGAATAACTTGTTAATTTCAAATCCAGTTGCCATGGTTTGGAATATGTGTTATTTTTATTACGAGTTGTTTAGAAAAAAAGAAATTTCGATAATGAATAAAATTAACTAAAAAAGATCGATTCTTCATAAGTCATGCTAAAAGCAATCCATAATCCCATTATCATCAAATTGATATTTTTTTAAACAGTTATTATTAAATTGATATATACCACGTAGCGATTGAAGAAATCATCTGCGATGCTCGCGTTGGTGCCACCAGCTATCCTTTCTGAAAGAAGAAGAAGAAGAAAATGTGATAATACATAAACCTAAAATCAATATAAGGAATAATAAGATATATGTTCACCATTGAAATGTAAGAATATTCAAGTAATGAAAGAGAGGCATCATTTTATCTATATGTTCTCTACAACTATAAATTAATTTGAAGATTTACAAGTTAAATTATCTTTTAATCTTGTATTCTAAACTCTAATCTTGTAATCCGTTCTAAGAAATTAGAGGATATATGAAAGATTCAGTTAAAAAAATTGAAGGAATTATTATTAGCAACATACCTGAGGGGAAGACAAAAGCCAATAAAGCAAATTATAATAATTAAATTACTAAAATTCATAATGAGAGAGAGAGAGAGAGAGATACCTGGGTAAGATCGAGTAAAATTTTCCCATATACTCTGACCTCTGTGACCTCCGACATTACCCTCGTACTTGATACCATTAACAAAGAATTGAAAAATATTAATATTGATAATATCGTATTGGTATATGTAGGAATTCATTAATTTTTTTGACACATAGTTATATACAATAAACAAAACTCCTTCAATGCATGTGTTTTGGTCCTGCTTCACTCTAAAATTTTTAATGTAATATTTTTATAAGCATGTAAACCATTTGATTGGCTCCAATTTGGAAAATAAATTGGAGGGAAGGCGACAGAAACGAGCTGCTAGGAGAAGTACAGCAGCATCTGAATTGGGTGTATGTTCTCAGCTAGCTATAAGCTCAGCCTGGTTTAGTCTTATAACCATCTGAATTGTATGTATCTTTATAGCTAGCTGTAGTCTCATGATGAGAAGTTGATGACTACGTATAGGGAATCCTAGCCTGGAAGCTAAGTAAAGGTTCAGTCTCGCTACCTGGTAAGAGGATGAGGCTACCCCAAACGTGAAATTCTCTGGAAAGGATGTTCGATTGAAGTAAGCGGTAACATTACTATCTGTGGTTGGCATCACTAGCTTAGCAGAAGCTAACAGGCAAATTATTAGGAAGAGCATTCCTAAGAATGGCCAGCCAAGACGAATAGCCATCTAGCAATTATTAGGTAGCAATGTGTTTATGGGTTGAGGGATTTGTGGTTTCAATTCTCATGTTAAACCTTCCTTTATATAGAGGCAAACATATGTGTGTAATGTAAGCGGCTATGGTAGGGATTTTTATCTAAGTTAAAATGAAATTTTTTTGGTAAAGCAAAACCTGACAGGGAAATGAGTGCTTTTAGCATCCGAAAGATTATAATCTACTAAACCAGAATATTATTTATTTATTTTCTGGATATATTTCTGGAATCGATCCGCAGGACTTTTACAAACTAAAACATGAAGGAGAATTTATTAACTCCAAATTCTTGATAAATCACATACTTGTTTATAAGTTGAGAAATTTAACTAATAGAATTCGAATCAGAAATTTCGATTGTTTCTATCCAGTTTGACTTTTGACACCAGAGCTATATATTATCTTACTTGCAATCTACTAATCCAGTTAACTTCATGTCCCATCCATGACTATATATGCTGGAGTATTTTCTTTTATGTATCCATGTATTTCATATTAAAGAACCATCTCAACCCAATATCTTAAATTGTTAGGTGAGGTCTCAGGATATAATTTAGATTATTCTCTAACACACCTTCTCAAATGAAAGCCATTTGAGCTTGAAACTTGCACAGACCTACATTACCTTGTGCTTAATTTTTATCAAATAAATAGGGATGGTGACACTCGAACTCGTGACCGCTTGGTCATCAAAGCTCTGATACCATGTCAAAGAACCATCTCAACCCAATAGTTTAAACTGTTAGATGAAGTCACATGATATGATTTATATTATTCTCTAACACTTCAGATCATTACCAAATAAGTGCTTTATCAAAACCTTTTCATTTTAACTTACATAAAAATCTCCACCAAAGCCACTTGGCACCAAAAGAAAGATATTAGGAGGAAATTAACACAATTCACTCGATTAGTCTTCATGTATTTAATAAAATATGAACCTCTATACATCGAAATGTTTTATTTAATAGAAATACAAATATATATAGCTGATCCTATTTATCCACTATATGTTCCATCAGATTGCTCTGTGAAAAAAAAAAGGTTACAGTACCAGATGCCTGTTGTTTGTATTTACTAAACTAAAATCAAGATCCAAACGAGGACAACCAATAAATATAACAATTACACTATTACTTTTTTAATTGTAAAGATATAATTATACTATATTTCTTGCTAGCTAACACCTCGGATGCCCAGACATATATCAATATGCATGATAATAAGTCAATAAATATAAATCTTTCTATAAAAAAATAATAATTATATTATATCTTTCGATGGTCGACTTTTCAGATGCCCGTAATGTAAGGTGCCATAGGTAATATGATGAGAATTTTTAATATAATTTGTTCATTAAAATGTATTTTTATATGGACTCCCAGGATATATATGAGAAATGATTCTTTATGAATACCTCTTGCTGTAGGTACGTACGATGAAGTGAAATATTGAAACATCTTCAAATGGCAAACCAATCTTCAGGAATTGCTGGTGGTGTTATCATCAGATATCATAAAGAAGGGAGATTTCATCGTATTTTTTTTCTTATTTCATAGGTAATTAATATGGAAATTAATGATGCTGAGATCTTGACAATTAAAAAAAAAACTATACCTCTGGAGTATTGATTGTTGTTATACTTATGCAAATCAATGAGTTGTTGAGTCAAATTCTTATAATATTGCCATTACTTACATTAAAGGGAAAAAAAATGTTATGCCGCTTTGTTGCCTGCAAACAAAATTCAATAGGATTTATTTTGTGTGTTTTGATCATATTCAATATAAAGAGAAGAATCATGTTGCTGATTATTTGGTTAAGCAATGAGAGTTTTTAGAGAAGATAACTTAGTAGCTTGGTTATGTTTTTTTTAGGGTTTTTTTGCTTGATTAGATTGACGTTGATTTATTTCTATTAAAAATTTTTATGACTCTTCTTAAATTTTATGTACTTTTATTCTCTATTAAATCATGTTATTAATGGCTATAATTAACAATTAATTTAAAATTGAAATAAAATTGTATATTATACTTCTTAAAAATTGAAATAAAAGTTAATTGTGAATGTGAATTAAATAAAAAAATATGACAACTAAATGTATAATAATAAAAAAGATAAAAAAATGACAATTGAATCAATGGATATAAATGTATAATTAAAAAAGACATCATCATACCAGAGATTCCCAAAACTAGTTAAAAGCTTAATAATTGTTTTCAAAATACAAAAGAAAAAACAACTAAATTATAAATAAACATTATAACTTGACTGATATTAATAAAAAATAAAAAATAAAAACAATGTCATTGTCGGACAATTTCTCAATTAAAAGCCCATAAGACAATTTGAGAATGAAAACTACTAGAGTTGATTTGCTAAAGATTCGGTAGGAGTTATCTCTTCATTGGTGGGTAGAGAATATAATAAAGTATTTCCTCAAACTCAGGTTGTAATTGATAAAAAATAATATAAATTTTATTTTATACTTTAAATTTTTAGGTTAAGATAGTTTTCTGGTATAGTATCAAAACTTTAATAACCAAGAAATTACGAGTTTAAATTTTATCATCTCTATTTATTTGAGAAAAATTAAACATAAAATAGTATAAATCTGTGTAAATTGCAAGTTTAAAGAGCTTTTACTTGAAGGGATGAGTTAAAGAATAATATAAATCATATTTTGAACCTTATCTAATAGTTTAAATTTTTAGATTATGACAATTATTTAATAGGAATTAATTTTAATAGAATCACATAAATTTGTATGATTTTTGTGTGATTGATTGTATTTATTTTTTATATTTACCTACTAGTGAATTAATTTAATATTTCAAAGTTGTGATGATGTTAATTATAAAGTTATTGAACAATCTGGATATGACTTTTAAATCAATAACATTATTGTGAATCTAAGAAATCTATCTTTTAGATTGATTTTTTATTGGCAACATCACTTATTATATTTTTAATATCAATCTCTTTTATTTTAAATACTTACTACTTATCAAATTAAACATTCATCTTCTAAATAATGAAATTGTTGATTTGACACCTTCTTCGAGTTAGACCTTGCTCGAGTCAATGCTCAGGTCAGATATTAATTGTGAAATTGTCTAATAATGTAATCATTGCTTTTTTATTAATATTAGTTAAGTTATAATATTTATTAACATTTTTATTTTTGTATTTAGAACGTTTTTTACATTTGAAAATAATTATTAAGCTTTTAACTAGTTTAGGTGATGTACGATATGATAATATGTCTTTTTTTAATTACAAATTTTATGCATTAATTCAATTGTCATTTTTAGTTTTTTTTTTTTTTACATTTATTTGTCGTATTTTCCTTTAAATCGCTTTCACATTTAGCTTTTATCGCAATTTTTAAGAAGTACAATATACAATGTAACAAGTGGGCATTTCTCTAATTAATTAATTATTGGATACAAATCAGTTAATGGAAGATACCTAAGCACATTATAGGCATTATGGGCATTATGTGCCAAACGGTCAACCATTTGATCATATCGATCCATACAATAAGGATCCGTACATTATGGATTTAAGTATAAAAAAATGTAATAAAATTATTATCTTTCTTATAAAAATAAAGAAGTTATAATAATATAATTATTATATTCAATGACATATTATCATATCGATTAATTAGGGATAGGCATCCGAAGTTTTGATATCAAGAAATTTAGTATAATTATGTCTTTTTATATATAAAGGAATAATTAATTATAGTGTAATTCTTAAACACATGAAACACACGAAGACTTTTTTTCTATTATAGTAAAAGTTTTTCTAGAACATTTGCATAGAGCTAGGTTCATATTTCATGAAACACATGAAGACTTCTCTATTTAGTAGGGCACTAACAGGGAAATGAGTGCTTGGAGCATCCACAAGATCATGATCCACTACTCCAATTATCTCCATTTCCCATCCACGATCATGCTGGTGGATCTTCTTCTATGTATTTCTGACTAAGACTCCAATTACCAGATAAGTTGAAGAACGAGATTGCGGGAAAAAAAATCTGCTTGTAATATACTTTTTTTTACACTTTTTTCCTATCTTTTAGAAGTTACACTTTATATTTTCGGTTAATTAAATTTTTTAAATTGAAAAAATAGCTTAATTACCCTCATATACAAACAAACTCATATCAAATAACCTAATTTCATAACACCAAATATAACCCTATCATAAAATCACAAAATTCAAGAAACGCACAACATTAATTGATATAGTTTTGATCCTTTATTTTATTGATTTTCAAATTTGTTCTCTTTTCTTTTCTCCTCTTCTTTTCTTTTCTTTTTTTTTTTTAATTATTTACAAGTGGGTTTGATCAATTTTGTATTGGGTTTTTGGTTGAATGAGAATAGGGCTTTTGTTTTAGTAAAGAAAGAAAGGAAGCATACGGTGTATGTAACTTTAGGATTATGACGATTTATGGTAAACAAACCCAACGGTAGCAGCTAGATCATACATTGATCCAGTACTGTATTTAGAACAAATAATCAAGGTTGTGATGTTAGGTATATCCAATGTGACACCATCAACTGCACTTACAGTAGCACCAACTCTGAGGGACAGTATAGTTGCCCTGGTATGGTGGGAAAAGAGTAGGGATATCCACTGTGACACCATCAACTGCACTTACAGCAGCACCTTTTTTATGCTCTCAATTTTTTTTTTTTGAATGAGCCTCTATCTGATCTTTTTGTTATTTTCCATCTTTTTTCTTTTTCTTTTTTTAGTGTAGTAGATCTTAGGTGGGGGACTTATGTTTCACGTATGTGGCGTCACGGCGAATCTTCCACTTCATCTAATGTATCTATCTAGCAAATATGGGGAGACAAGAAAATCTTGTCTTTTATCGATGAAAAATAGAATGAGAATCGCCACCTGGTATTTTGATCACAAGGAACCCTAATGATCTTAGAGATCATCAGATACAGGGACTAATTACGTAAAAAGAATGTATTAACACCCCAAATACGTCTTATCTAAGATAAACTGCATTGTTTGATTATCTGATAAAAAGTTAAGGTGTTATTATATTTCTAATTGTTGGTCCGTCTATGGTTCAAGAAAAGTCCTCCTCAATAAGGAGGTCCTTATCTTATCGGGTAAAATCCTAACCGTTCTAACGTCTACATAAAAAACTACATTTTTAATATCAAGAATACGTTTTACGTATAAATTCGTAATCCTCGATACTAAAAGAAGACAAAAATATTTTTTTAGAATTTTTGAAATATTAGCCTATTTCTCATGGCTCTAACAAACTTGTTATTAAAGCCAAAGTGCATGCTAAAACCTTTTTTTTGAATTTTTTTTGTGTTTTATGTATAAAAAAACAATATGATTTATTTTTTGTTGTATGAAAATACGATGCAATGATTTTTCTTATCTTTGAGAGACTTGGTCGTATGCATAAAAATAAAATATCTTTTTTTGTTTTATAAATTTTTTTTGCAATGTTTTGACGAAAACCATATATTTTAATACAGGATTTGTATATTTACGATATAAAAATACAAACCAGTATTAAGCAAATTTGATAAAAAAAATATGCAGGAAAATCAACAAATTGTTTTAAGGATTTTTTGGAATTTTAAATATTTTTTTCATATATATATATATATATATCCCACATAATTATAATATTATATATTATAATATTATATATATATATATAATATTATAATATATAATATTATAATTATGTGGGTTGGGCCAGCCTAGCTAACTGGGCCGAACTCAGCCCAAAAGGGTTGGGCCGATCTTGACCCAACAGTTATCTCTACTTCTTTTGGTCTGGGCCAGACCCGGCCTAGACATCAGGGCTTGGCCAGAAAGTAAAATCGGGGAGGGGAATTATTTCCCCCCTCCCATTCTCCTGCATGCAGGTGAAACTTAAGCCGTAAATGAAGTAAAAGTGGATGGGAAAGAAGAGTTAGCTGGCGCAGAGGAGGCGGTGCCTTGCTGGTCTAGCTGCTTCGCTAACAGTGCTGTAATGGAGGCCAGTGGCAGTGTCGTGGCTCACGGACGACAGCTCTAAACAGCGGTACTGCTGTTTCAAGCGATGGAGAGAGAGGTTACTGCTCTTCCCCTCTCCTCTACTATTTCATTTTTCTTTCTCTTCTTTCATTGTCAAGTGGTTTCCCTATTTGTACTCCCTGCTCTCCCCTGTTTATTTCTCTCTCAAACCCTCCCCTGTTTCAAACTCGTCTTCTTTCCTCTCTCTCTCTCTCTCTCTCTCTCCCTCTCTCTCTCTGTGCTTTCCTTTTCTTTTCCTCTCGTTTCTCCTTTTTTTTTCTCCTTCTCCTTTGCTGTTGGCGTTAAGTGGTATTTATAAGGCAAAGGGGAGTGGGGATGTCCCTATCGCCGCCCTACCATGCCCATAGGGAGCGGGTCCTTCCTGCCTTGCCACGACGCCGAGCTAGGTGGCCAATGGGTGTGGATTGTAGGGCGCGACCCCTGGGGGTCTCATCAATGAGGGGGCGTGTGCACGCGGGGAAGAAATAAATGAGACAAAAATTTTTATCTCCCCTGCTGCATGTCAAGGGGAAGAAGAAGGAGGAACAATGTCGCTCAAAATGACACTATTTTGTTCTCTTAAAAAAAACATGAAACGGCGTCGTTTTGGACAAAACATGCCGTTTCATTTAAATGAAATATGGCGCCAACACGTCAACTTCCAAATCAGTCCTCAATTTATCCTTTGTTCATTTAAGTCCTCAAATGCAATTTTGATTTTAAGAATCAGTTCAATTGCATCCCTGCCAACTTCAATTGTCGGCCCTAAAGTAGACCGCCTTTTTCACTTTAGTCCTTGGTTTTGAATTTATGCATTTTGACCCTCAATTGATTAATAAACTTCAAATTCCTTCAATTTGGTCCCTGATTCAATCAATTCCAGTCCCTCTATTTATGCGCCTTTTGCAGTTTGATCCTTGGTTTTGGATTTATGCAATGAAGTCCCTAATTGGCCACCAAACTTCAATATTCATGCAATTAAGCCCATGGTTTGACCAAATCAACTCTTTAAAATTCTAATTTGACCCATGAACTTTAATTTCTTCCAATTAAAGACCAAATTGACTTAAAAATTAATTTTTCTTGCAATCAAACCCTTTATAAATTCAATTAAACCTTCAACAAAATCCAATTGAGTCTATAAACATCTAATTTTGGACTTTTCTCCTCAAATTGAATTTTCTTTTCCAACAGGGCTCTCATCATTCAAGTATATATTGTTAAAATTTCAATCTTTGTATTTTTGAACCTCCTTAATCAATTTTTTCTGACCATTTTCTGAGCGCTCCAGCCTCCTACTACTAGTATTATTTTTCTAATTTCTTCCGACAATATATTTATTATTATTACTATTACTATTATTATTATTATTATTATTATTATTATTATTATTATTATGCGGGGACCCAAAAATGGATTACAACAGTGTAGTAGACCTCAGGAGGGGAACCTATGTTTCAACCGTGGGGTATGCATGATAAATGTATGAGTATGCAATCTATATGATGAACTCACCCTTCAAGGGGTGACATATAATCGTAACTCTTGTATGATGAAACAAAAATCTTAATTATTACCCAAACTATACAATGGAGTAACGACCATTGTGTCACCCGCAAGTCTTGATTTAAAGATGCTTCAGGAAAGGCTTGTTTTGATGAAAAACAAAGTGTAGGGAGAATACATCCTAAAGGCAAGTTCTAGCTCTTATATGTGAGATAAAGGGTAGGTTAACTACTCAGTCTCTAAAAAGAGTCTCTTGTTATCCTAGTGATTACCGTTGTCGCACGTATGCGGCGTCGCGGCGATCGTCCACCCTCAAATGTAGATATATATCTGGTAAATGTGGGGAGACAAGGAATTCTTTGTCTCTTAACGGTGAGAAAATGGAATAGGAGTCGCCACCTAGTATTTTGGTC
>Ga0325411_1006498_pt1 | contig 12825 bp, 5 predicted proteins | sample PopdelMetagenome_13_FD_206181 | JGI IMG/M metagenome (GOLD analysis project Ga0325411, IMG submission 206181) | Populus deltoides microbial communities from Bellville, Georgia, United States - Xylem-PdIQD-R4 | ecosystem: Host-associated > Plants > Phyllosphere > Stem > Wood/Secondary xylem... | reverse complement strand
AAAAATATTAATACAAAACGAATGGAGACATTAAAGAAATGATAAAATTTAGTGCGATTGGTAAAAATTATGCGAACGTATTATAAGAAACTAGAAAATAAAAGAAGAAAACACAAATCAAGAACTGCAACAATATGATACGGAGGTCGAGCTAGAGCACAGCACCATATACATAGCCCAATACCTTAAATTTTGGCCTATGAGTAAGCCCATATTTGGAAAGCCCATTCAATCCGATCCTCCTCCCCACCACAGTGATTCCTTCCTTTCTGCTCGTCTTCGAATCTAAGCTCCGTCTCCCTTCTCTCCCTCTCCCTCTCCCTCTCCCTCTCTCTTTACTGGGAAGTCAAAAACATCAATAAAAACCGCCACCGCCACCGCCACCAGGGAAGCAATGGCAACTTTAACAGCACTAAAAGCTCTCCTTGTATTCCTTGTAGCAATAGCACCAGCTCCATTCCTAGTAAAATCAGAAGACACGAACAAGGTCTTTTCACCCTGTTTAGACACCACTGTACAAGTATCTGATGGCTTCACTTTTGCTATCGCTTTTTCATCAAGGACATCTTTCTTCTTCAACAGTAGCCACCAGTTGTCTCCCTGCGACCGCAGACTTGCTCTAACTGGCCAAAATTCTCAGATCTCTGTTTTTAGACCTAAAGTCGACGAGATCTCTCTCCTTACTATCAATACCTCATCCTTCTATCCGGTTTGTCAAAACCCCACTTTCTCCTTACATTCTTCTTGGTTTTTGGATATTTTGCTTGGATTAGTATTTAAGTAAATTGAGGTTTTGTTTCTTCCGATTGATCGAATCGCTTATGTGTGATTTAGTGCTTCTGAATTGGTTTAATTATAGAGATTATTGATGGGTTTCGGCTTAAGTGTTTTAAATTGTTCTTGTTCTTCTTTCTTTTTCTTTTTTGATTGAATGGTAGAACTACTTTCTTGTTTTCTTTCTTCTTTTTTTCTTTTTCTAATTTTAGGGAGTTATGGAGAAACCTGGCCGTGTTAGATTAACTTATGGAAGAAAATAGGAATTTGATTGAGGGTTTGGACGTGGCTTTGCGGGAGAATGATTTTCAAAGTTCTGAAACATATAAGCTGGGGTAAAATGTACTAAGACGCCTGAATCATGGAGAAATAACTGTTGAGAATGTACTCTCTATTAGTTTCAAGACATTGATAGTGCCAAGCATATAAACCAATTATCCTTTTGTTTAATTGATTAATCTTTATTGCATCTTCTTGAAAAGAAGAGATATATTTAAAATGTTGTAATCGAACTGTTCATTCATATCTGAGCAAGAACATTTGGAAGCTTTTCCAAGTGCTGTGACTAAGCCTTCCACAATATGCAGAATTTGGCAATGAGCTTCTGTCTGTGTTTGCTTTTATACCTTGTTTACTCATGTCCAGCATTGGAAGCTAGGACATGGGGATGAACATTTGGACACTCCAATTACATGGAAAAACAAAAGAATATTTGAAAAAAAAAGAGCTAAGTTGGACATGGGAATGCATGTTGGACACGCACATGGATCCCGAGTCTAAGCAACATGGGACTTTCTGCAAATTGCCATAGAAACTGTTGGTGTTAAAATTAATGCTTATTCTCCCATGTGCCACAACTCTAGTTTCGAGTGTAGATAAGGTAATGTAAAGTATTCAGGACTTATGTCTTATTGTAGAAAAGGCTAATTTGTTGTGAAATAGCTGTTATAGCTAGAGCAAGCATATAGTTGGTGAAAAATGTAGAAAGTGACACTTGGGTTGTGGGAATAGAAGAAAATTTTATTTCAAGTAATCAAATAGACAAGGTATTTGTGCCTATTGCCTATTTATAACCAACACTCACAACTTAATAATGCCTAGAGATATATTTGATATTGTCTCGTTATAGTTTTAGAACACTTCATGCTAATTGACTTATATATGAATTCTAGAATCTGTACATTCGTTCCCTTCAGAACTTAATAATTCTTCTAATACTTTTCAAGCATATTTAAGAATGTGCATTAATTTCAATAGTTCTTAGTATGCTTTGGTTGGCAATCAATGTTCTTATTGTGAAAAAAAAAATTTCTTTTGTAATAAAGGAAAGAGCAAGATCTATCGAAAAAGGTGAACTCAAATGGATTGATCTGAGTTCAAATATTATGAGGCATACATAACACATCATGAAAACTGTACCACATGCGAAGATCAAGCTAATGCATAATCAACTTGGAGTATTTAAAATGTTCATTAAGGAGTGTTAAAAATTAACTCACATTCTTCTAATTGTCAGATAATTATAGATGAATTGAATTATAGAGGAATGGGTGCAATGAGAGATCTCGAGACAAGTTGAAACCAAAAATGTATATATACTCTTATGTTTTTAATATGTTACTTATTTTTTTAGAACTATAATAAACAGTATTAAGGCTCTGTCACTTGTCCATAAGCACTTGCACCACACTACCAAACAGCACTAAATGTATTCTAGATGCTGGCGTGATGTTATCTTAACACAAACCAAAACTTGAGTTGAGGATGCCTGCAAGATGCATCTGTCTTGTGCACTTGGTAATAATTTTTTCTTTTCTTGCCATGACCAAGTGTCTTTTCTTACATTTTTCACCAATGCTGCATTCCAATCGTAACAACCTGTTTAACCTTCGTTACCATAACTCCTATGTACCTTACTCATCCTCACCTAGTTTGAAAAACTAGCAGCTGGTGTAAAAACATGTTTTGTCTTATTTGGCATCAACAGAAGTTTAGTTTGATGCTTCAAGTTTGTCTACACTTACACCATGTAGTCTCTCACAGTGAGTCTTGATTTGGTGATAGCCATATGCATGCTTATTAAGCCATGCATGGTATCGACCTGGATACCCTAAACCATAAGGTTGGATATAAGTGAAGGCACCACTGGCTTTCAATTTCTTTGAATTGAATCCTGTTCATTATAATATATGACATTCCTGCACTCACTTCCCTAGCCTAAGATTAATGCTCTATGCTTGTGCAACTTTCAATCCCTTTTTTATATATTTTTTTCTGTTGGTACTTTCCAGGAAAATTATGGTGGGTATATGGTTGCGTTTGCCGGTCGAAAATATGCTGCAAGGTCTCTGCCTGCTTTTGTTGCAAACAATACATACAGTGTGACCAGCTTTACCCTGGTAAGAGAAGATGCAGGACCCGTTATGATCTTAATTTACCTTCATAAGATCTTTAGGAACCCATTAAAATTTTGTAATGCAGGTGCTTGAATTCAAGAAGGGAAGACTACAGAACTTGTATTGGAAAAGGGATGGCTGTGCAAAATGTTCGGGAAACTCTAACTTTGTCTGCCTCAACAATCAGGATTGTGCAATCAGAACATCCCTATGCAAAAGCAATGGAGGTAGTGTTGATTGTAGCCTTGGGATACAATTGGCATTCTCGGGTACAGACAAGCACTTTTCCGCTCTCAACTCATGGTACGAAGTGGAAAACCTTCGACAGTACTCCCTTTATGGTCTTTACTCAAATCTCAGGAATTCTCTCACCAGTCAGTATAGCAAGATCTTCTAATTGTGATTTGATGGTTTGTAGAGTTTTGGTTTCCTCATATGTTGCAATTTTTTCCTCATCTCTTTTCCAAATGGTGCAGACCTTTCTCTTCCAGTTGATGCTCCTCTTTGTTGTATCTCTTCAGAGTTGTGCTGTATAAATTTACATACGTTAACAGTTATTTGTGATCTATATGAAAAGAGATTAAAATGTTTGGAATCTGCCTTTTTCATTATTTTTAGATGCATATGCCCGTGGTTTTTGAAATCGTATGTCTACATTTGTGAACGATTATTTGCAGTCATGAGAGAAGTGATTGTTATGATTCAATTCCTCTCTTTTTGTGAAGTTAGGCGCCAGCAACAGCATTCATTTTCCCCCCTTGTTTGGGTGGGATTGGTTCCTTTTGCGTGTGATATTTGGTAATATATTTGTCTTTGGTTAAGGGATTAATAATGTCTGTGCAGCTGATGAGGATCTCGTATTGCTGTTTCCAATGTGGGAACCTCTGCCGGAGCAGAAGTGCATCCTACTCTGCCGATCAAAGCGGGACTAATATTACCAACAGGCAAGCTTTGAACTTAAACCAGGGGACAAAACTCTCGCTAAACCAGGCACGCGTTGCCTATCTCCACTTCCAAGTGGGGGAAAATCCTTTTCAAACACTGCTTTCTGACTGCTGCTGCCAAAACTACCTCAAGAAATCAAACCATTGCCGTTAGTGTGAGAGCTCGTGCTCCCATTTTCAAGTCCGAAGCAGCTCTGCAAGGCATCGACTCGTCATGTTTCCTTGGTACCATTAAATGAAAATGTCACAAGGTGTCCTTCCCAATCCCTTTGGTGGTTGTAGGAAGTCTGGAGTTTGAAGGAAGGAAACGGGCCTTCATCTTCTCCCAATCATAGATATTGGCTGTCATGTCTCTTGTGGATTTGCTTTAAGCCTTTAACCACTGCTACCATGCAAGTCTTTCCTATTCTCGTTTTAGCCCCCTTCAATCTGATGACGATTAACATCACCTTCATCCTCTCTATGACCTTCTATTCAAAGATGCACTCTATCTCATGAAGCCAATCGATAAATCCCTTAACCACCAGAACAGGGTGTTCGCAAACTATAGGAGTTCCACTTGAAAACCCAAGTTCTCAAAATTGGATTTATGTAAAGTGACGATCCTCCATCTCTCTATCTTTCAAATCCAAATGATGGGTTAGATCCATAACTTATCTTTGCAGATCCTAATCATTGGTTCTTGGAACATAACCTCCTCATCTCAAAAAGACATCTTGCACCATAAACACTTCCATCTTTGCGACCTTCAGCCATGGAAATCAAAGAGCTAAACCGGGAATGTTTAAGCTCCGATACTAACTAATGCAACATGAGCTCTTTATCATCAAGTTGTCATGTTTCCTTGATACCATTAAATGGGAATGAGGCCACAAGATGTATAAAACAAAGCATACTCTATTTGGACGTTGATACGAAAAACTTAAATTTGCTCTTTAATGTTTCATTTTAGCTATTTTCTGGTGCATATTATTTTAGCAGTTCAATCTTTTAGCATAAAATCTATTTTTTATATATATATTTTAGTACGTAAATATTGAGGGATAAAAGAGAAATTCATCATAAAATATTGAGGAGAGAGAAAGCATTTTAATGTCTATATTCTAACTGCTAATAAGTTGATTTTAGAATCAATTTGTTTATCATTTTTTAGGAAAGTTCAATAAAGATATTATTACCTTCTAACCATGTTGGGAAAAGTAAATTGGGGTTCTTAAAGGTTTTTTGATTTTATTTTTTAGAGATATTAGAGTTTATTATGGGATTGGTAACAAGTTTATTAAGGTTTTTAGAGCTTTTTTAGATATATTTAGGTAAATACAAGTTAGAAAATGAGCTTTTAAAGTCCCAAGAATTAGACCCGATTTTTTGATATCATTAATCGTGACTGAAAAATATTATTAAAGATGACAAGTCATCTGCTATAGAGGATGACCTATCATCCATTTACTAAAAACTAAAAAAACAAAAATAAAATGGAGTAGATGATGTTTTTTCCGTTTCTTAAAAAAAAATCAATTAGGCACACTAACCTTACCCCCCTTTCTCTCTCTTAATTATTTTTAAATTTTAATTAATACCCTTCCTCTTATTTATTCTTTTTGTTTTGTATTATTATTTTTATTTAAATTTGAATTAATTCCCTCTCTTTTATTTTTTAAAATTATTTAATTCACCTTTTTTAAATATTTATTATTTTCTTAGAGTTTAGCTTTTACAAGTTCCTGTTTTATGGTGTTATAATATAAGAGCAACTTATTTGAACCATAATTTGGTTTTTCATACTAAACAAATGAGATTAATTTTCATTGTTTCCATGAAAAAGTTTCATAAAAAGATCTTAAGATTTAGCTTATTTGCTAAGCATATCAAATTGTTGATGTCCTATTAAAGCCTTGTTCACTTCTTATTTTCTTTCCCTCAAGGATAAACTTTGGGTTACAACTTCGCCTATGAGCTTATAAGAGGATGTTAAGGAGACTACTCATTAACAATAGAATATTAGTAACAATGCTTCTCTTAGCAACAACAGATCAAGCCTCATGGACACCACATTATTGATTATTGACAATAGTTTCTGCAATATTGAGAAGTCTAATAACACAAGGAATATGATCTAATGTGAAAATATAATAACGATAATTTTCTCATTGCTATATGACTTGGGTTATAATGTATATAGAATACATGTTATATGTGAATACTTTGCATATTATATATCAATATATGAGAAAATTGTGATTTTAATGGGAAGAAAATACTTTTTTGATTTTTTTATTGAAATAATGAGAGAGGTACAACATATATATAATACTAATCAAGATAACTTAAAGTATTAATTATATATAAAAAATCAAGAACCTAATAATCAAGAGATCAACTCTAAATACATGTATAGAAAATAAAAGAAATCTTAACACTCCGTTTTAAGTTGGTGCATGAATATCATACATGCCTAATTTGTCTAAAACTTTTAAGAGCACTCAACTTGAAACTGTTTTGCTGAGAATATCGACCGATTGATCCTGAAATTTGATCTTAGGTAACTTTATAATTTTATTTCCAACTTGTTCTTGATAAAGAATTTGTCTATCTCTACATGTTTTGTACGATCATGTAGAGCTAGATTATGAGCAATATTACATGCTGTTTTATTATCATAATACAATCGAACTAGTTGCCTTAGGGAAAAATCTAAATCATACAATAGAAACCTTAACCGTAATGCTTTACAAAGTCTATGATCCATACCTTTGAATTCAACTCATGCACTTGAGTGAGCAACTACATCTTGTTTCTTGTTTCCACAAGTAATGAGAATGCCACATATAAAGTAACTAGAAGTTTTCCATCTATAATTTACCATTATAACCTAGTCAACATCAATATATCCATTTATGCTTTGATAATCTATATTTTTAGTGAGCAAAATTCCCTTCCTATTCTCAGCCTTTAGATATTATAAAATGTAATTGCATTCATACATTCCTCTCTTAGATTATGCATAAATTGATAAACAATACTCAGTATATAGACCAAGTTTAGATTTGTGTGAGATAAAATCATCAATTTATTTACAAATCTTTGATATTTTCCATTATCAACTAGTTTTTTATTAGATTTAATTTATAACTTTAAACCTTCTTCTACTGGTGTGTCATTTGATTGACATAGTAACATACCGGTTTCTTCTATTAGACTTAAATGAATTAAGTAGATCAATCTCTCTACAAGTTTTCAGTATCTTTCTTTGTTAGCCAATATTTATTAGACTCAATATATAACTTTAGAGTTTCTTTTATTGGTGTGTCAACTAGTTGAAATGCTAAGATACTAGTTTTTTTTCTTAAATGATCCACGATATTTTTTTTAGATAGAACGATTCCTTTATAATATTGAGAAACTTTAATTTCATAAAAATGTTTTAAAAGATTTAGATTTTTCATTTTAAATGCTCTGGCCAAATAATCTTGTAAGGTCTTCTTTACTTTAGAATCATTTCTCATAACCTCCATATCATCTTCATATATAATGAGTGTGGTTGTAAGACGTTAACCAGTTTTCTTATATGTTTCAATGTAATTCATGTTCATATTTTTGGAAATATTTTTTGAAATTTCATCAAAGTTTTCTAAATATGTCGTTACCAAGTTATCGGAAATATATTCATCACATCTTTTAGGCCAACACATCCATATAGTTCAAATTTCCCTTGAACTCAAATCCTTTCCTTCATAAATAAAGATCGCAGTAGGTTCATTTATTTGTTATTTCCAACACATTGTATAATACAACTCAAAAAATAAATAAACAAGAAAATCAATATAATTACATTCATAAATAATTATTAGAGAATAATATGACCTAAATTTAAATGCAAAAGCATAGTTAAATTAAATTAACGTTTACAACACGTCATCCTAATCCATTGCCTAAAAAAGGCATAAGTTACAAAATGAAATGACATGTTTAGAGTTACTAACATCCTAATACATCATATAATAGCATGTTTAGATTTACTAGCATCCTAATATAACATATAACAATAAGTTTACATTTACTAGAATCCTAATACAAAATATAACAATAAGTTTAGATTTATTAGGATCCTAATACAATACATATCCATAAGGGTTCCTACAACTATACTGATTGAACTTTTAATCAACTCGATCCTACAACGTATATATATATATATACACACACCAAATTAAATTTTACACAATCTCTTACGTTTTATACACTCTAAGATGTCATAATATGCTCTCCTAATACGATATAATATAAATTAGATTCTTATAGACCTAAATCATTTTCAAACCCACAACATCCAGTCATAGTAAAGACATCTACGATGGTCCACATCTATCTAGGAACAATAACATTGTAGTTCCTTATCTATTTGGAGTAACAGCCAAATAGGTTCTAACACTTGAAATCGATAATGCAATGATTTCTATCTTTTGGAAACAACAACACAATGAGTTTCACCACTTAGAACCAACTATAGTGGTTTCCATCCTTTTAAAAATAACAACATAATGGGTCCCAACACTTGGAATCAATAACACAATGATTTCCATCATTTAGAAAACAACAACATATTGACTTTCAGCACTTGGAACCAACATGAACCAACAACACAATGGTTTCCCTTCTTTAGAAAACAATAACACATTGGGTCCTACCACTTAAAACCAACAACATAATACAATAGTCTTTTATTTTCTTCCATTGAGTTCCATGAAATTAGAATAATATCCATAATACAATTGATAATAATCACGAGCTAAATTAAGAGATTTTATCACTTAGACAATAAGTCCCACCACTTATAACTAAAGACACAATGATTTTCCTTATTTAGAAAACAACACATTAAGTCCCATCACTTAGAACAACCAACACAATGATCTCATTCTTTTAGAAAACAACAACATAATGAGTCTCACCATTTAGAACCAAAAACACAATGGTTTCCCTTCTTTAGAAAACAACAACACACTGGGTCCTACCACTTAAAACCAACAACATAATAGTCTTTTATTTTTGTCCATCGAGTTCCATAAAATCAGAATAATATCTATAATACAATTTATAATAATCACGAGCTAAATTAAGAGATTTTATCAAATTAAAATAAGAGCATAGGAAAAGAGAGCCAACCTACTCTTCATGCAACATGATCTTCTTCAATCAACTATCCAATCCTCGGTGTTCTCCTTGACTCACAAGGAGTTTTTAAGTCAATATACCATGTAAAACTATTTATACTACATTATTTATGTCCATATCAAAGTACATAACTATCATTTATACCGCATCCATTTCCATTGCTTTGTAATATTCTTCTTATACTTTTAGTTTACATTTCACATAATATTTCTTCAATTTTCCTCCTCGTTTGAGGGATTATATTCTTTTTATTTTCAATCTTGTTTATCCCTACCAATGTGTACTTATTGGAACATTTTCTCCCTAAAAATTTCATTTGGTCAAAACTCATTTAATCATACACACAGACATACACTTCCATTTAGGTATTTTCTTGAAACTATTTCATGCATTCATATTAGTATATCACCCACCATAACACCTTATTTATCGTATCAGTTTTCCAACTCTCTTTATGTTCACCATTTCCTAAATGAACTTAAATCACTCATTTAATTTCACTTTTTCCTACTACATGCATGCCTAACATTAATTACATCATGAAAAAGTTCCTTTTCTTCCCCATTTCTTGGTTGGTTGAATTTTAGGTCATGCCCCTTTAATGTTTATTTCATCATTTTTCATCAAGCATACACCACTATATATTTTTATACCATTTCAAGGTTTTCTTAAATACTAATTAACTTGGATTTTGTATAACTTGACTTATACATTCCAAATAATGATTTTTAGGATGAACACCTATATTCATGAATAATAAGTTAAATTACACACATGTATTCTAGTTCTACCATGGTGGAAAGTATCATATTCATTTCTTCCCACATGGCTGAAATCTCGTCTCCTATTTTGCTAGAAATTTTTTTATCAAATTTCTCACTAAATTTAACATGCTTCTTAAGTTTACATATCATAGTGAGATCTACTCTACATTCAATAATAATCGTGCATTCAAGTACATCAAATCAAAAGTTCAAACCTACCATGTCTCTAGATTGCCTATTTCATCAAGGAATCACTATAGCTATGTTTAATGGTCTAACTCCTTAACATATTTTCCCTAGGACTTGCTTACTTGGCCAAAAAATTATAGTCCCCAAACACCTATTTTTTTTCTTCATAAAATTCCTTCTCTACTTGCATATTAGCAAGCTCACATTACATGGTTTAGTTTGTTCTTTGCAATTCTACTCATCCTTTCAAGCATATCCATATCAATTTAAGTAAATCCTTAAACATTCATTTCTGCAAAAGAAATCACTATAATTTTGTATAACAACACCAATTATAACAATATAAGTACACAATTTATTTGAAAAAACTTTCCCTTAATTATTCCCTTTTTGGCAAAACCCCACGGCTTTTAAAATGTCCATTTTTCTTCATCATTTTCAGCATTTATGTCATATTTCACATATATATTTCATCTTTACTCCACCTATTTGGTCTTAATTTCTCAATCTCTTAAAGGTTATATAAATAAGATAGTATAAAACAAGCAATAGATCGATCTTATGAGGAAGATGTAGTTCGAGTTTTTCTGCTAAATGATTCAAAGATGGGGGTTTTTGAGATTATCTAAGTTATGCTAGGGTAAACAAAATAAAGTAAACAAACTAAATTATATAAACCAAAATTACTAAGAGAAAAATCTTGGTCTTAAGTAAACATCCACCGACAGAAATCAAAACTGATCATTGAAATGATACGTCAATTTATATTCTGAGTATTTATCTTTCTTTAATAATAGTTAGTTAATCAAACTATAGTATAACTAATCCTAATCATTAAACAACCACAACATCTGCACTGGTAATTTAATTTAATAACGGCCTTAAAAACTAGATAGGTTGATAAATCTAGACAACATAATTGTCTATAATTTATGTTTGATTTAATTAAATGCTTTCCTTAAAATTAACAATATAGATCCACCATAATTATTAAACTTAGTCGCTTCATCAGTTAAATATCACAACTCCGATTTTGATAGAAAACTTATCAATAGATTGGGTATAATAATAACTTAGAGTCTACTTTAATAATCAAACTAAACAATCATATGAAATAAGCATATGAAAACATTCATACTGATCATATAAACTGAAAAAATATATAAAATAAATCTCACAATTTTTAAAATTTTAAGGTTTCTGTATCCTTTCAATCAAGAAAAATAACTTAGCCTTGCATGACTATCAAAATACTAAGAAAGAGAAAAGATAAAAACATAATTTTAGGTGTAGAAAAAAAAGTGAGAGATTTTTTTCTTCTTTTTGATCACCACCTTTTCACCTCTCTCTCTTTCCTTTTATCAGATAAAAAAAATCTAATACCCACCTTCCTACTAGTTTGTTTTTATGAGGAAAAAAGGAGTTATTTTCAAAGTAGATAATCTATATTTAAGTAGTACAATAACTAATTAAGGATTCATTTTCAAAGTAGATAATCTATATTTAAGTAGTACAATAACTAATTTCCTATAAAGAAAGAAAAATAGTCTTGTATGAATTCTTCAAACTTTGAATTTAGACTTAGTGAAATTAATTTGCTAGTGTAAAGAACTTTTTCATATGAAGAAATAATTTTCTTTTCAATTTGGATGGTTGGGAAGTTAGTTAGACTTATTTTTTCACAAAACCTGTCTGCTAACAGAATTTATGAATTGTCGTAGAAAACTCATATCTCTTTCATATGAGCTTGTTTTTTGCTGAAATTTGGTAGGTTGATAGGTCTCTGAGTCAAGAATCAAACAAACTTAAGTTTGCAACAAATGGACTTCTATAACTCAAGATATATTTAAGTCGGAATGACTGAGGGCCAAAACTGGCAGAATGCGAGGCTTGTCTTTGAAAGCTGTGATTTTCATGCTCTTTTTTCTTTTTTTTTCTTGCCATATATGGGTATAAAGGTATGGATGTTAGATTTCTAATTTCATTAAAAACACTTCATTTCGATCTCTACAACTCAAATTCTGCGTAAAACATTGTCAAAGGACAAATCTGTTAATATTTGACACGGGTTGGAACATGGTCTAAATTTTATCTCTAAATTATTCATTTTCGAATCTTACATCCAAAAATAACTTCAAAATATAAAACAAAAAATATCAAGATATTTTATATATAAAACATGGGCAAAATACTAGATAAATATAGGCAAAACTATCAAATAATATGGTTGCATTATTTGTCTTATAACTTTCTTTTTTCTTTGATGGGCCGCATTTTAGAAAAACTCAAGAATAACTTGACTTTGATGCCATAATTTCAATAAAAAGAAAATACTCACTTGATTCTTTTTATTGAAATAATGAGAAAAATACAATACACACACTAATCAAGCTAACTTTTAAAAAATTTATAAAATAAAATTAGGAATATAATAATAGAAAAAATTAAATCTAAATCCTTATACATGAAATCTCAACAAATGGAACTCTATGCTAGATTAAACATACCAAGGGATTTCTGAAACTTTTCTTTCCTTTTAGCTTTTCTAACTCCATATTATATATATATATATATATATATATA
>Ga0325411_1006497_pt1 | contig 12825 bp, 10 predicted proteins | sample PopdelMetagenome_13_FD_206181 | JGI IMG/M metagenome (GOLD analysis project Ga0325411, IMG submission 206181) | Populus deltoides microbial communities from Bellville, Georgia, United States - Xylem-PdIQD-R4 | ecosystem: Host-associated > Plants > Phyllosphere > Stem > Wood/Secondary xylem... | reverse complement strand
ATTAGTTATGTAAAAGATTCTAAGTTTATTACAATGAAAATTTTTGTTCTCTTATTCTTCCTTTTCTTCTTGCCTTTCTTCAGAACTTTTTGGTGACAATTTATGTGATTAGCCAAGTGTGCCTTGTCTTTTCAAATTCAAGGTGCAGGGGAACTAAGAATGGTGTTTAGACTGGGATTTGCATTGTGTCAGTTACTGGACATATCTCTTCCATTTCTGTGAAGAAAATAGAGAGAAACTGCTGAAAAATATTTCTCAAAGACAAATTTCTCATCTTCTCCACAAGAACATATAAAGGGATGCATTGATTTTTCCTTTTTATTTTTGCCCTCTATTTAACTAATTCTGCAAGGGCAGACACGCATGCTGATAATATGAGTGTTCTCATTTTGAGGTTTTTCTTTGTAACTTTTGAAACCTGTACTTGAAGTTTGAGGAAGAAACTCTGTTCACATTCAAAAAAGGATATGAAGAAAGAAAGAACTGGGGCCTCCACATGTTATGAATTGGGGCAGCAAAATCATGCATTAGAACAACTTTAGTGGGGTCAAGATGTTCTTGTTATTTATAGCCTAAGATTCATTTATTTTGATAAGTTGTCATTGGTTATTTTGGTTGATATGCTATGTATTTCATTTGGCATTTTGATACAAGCAGGCTTGTGGGAAATTGAAGGTTCTGAGCATTCACAAGGATCTGACACAACTATATCCAACGGTCCGATAAGTGAGGGATTGACTTGCTAAAGGAAAACTATTTGTAGAATTATTTGGAAAAATTTGAGTCCGATTCAATGGTCAGATCTCTTGTAATCTTTGTTTTAAGATGCTAACCTAGTTTGATGCAAGCAGATCTCCTCTTAGATCTAGACTTGTTATTCTGGTCCATAAAAGCATCTACTATGTCATTAACGTAGTCTGTTTAGGTCAGATCCCTATATGATTGTGTTAGATCCTCGCTCGAATACTCACAACCTTCAATTTCCACAAGCTGCTGCATTTGCTTGTTATTTTTATGGATGGGACAACCTTTTGATTTTTTCACATAAATGTGTTTTGCAGTTCCCATAAGAAATGGCAGTAAAACCAACAGTTGCCTTGAGGGCTGTACTTGTAGGGGGTGTAGCAATATTTGCGAAAGTAGCAAGTGTAATGAAGGCTGCTGGTGGTGTGAAGCTAGGGGCTGCTGCAGCAGCTGTCACAGCAGCTGCAACTGCTGCTATTTCTGGACCAAAAAAAGATTCAAATGATACTTCACCTTCACCTTCACAGTGATTAATCTTCAGTTTTGGGTTCATTTGTTCTCAGGTAATTTTAGTATGTAGCAAGTTGAGAGGAGTTTGGCTCGTGTTTGAACTTGATCTAGAGAGAATGTTCAAGCCAAGGAAATAAAAGAAAAGACATCGTCCGGTACTGCGGATAACATTGGTTATTTTGCTGATTTTCCTTCAAGTTTTAGGGATAAATTGTTGTATAAAAGCAAGACTCTGTTCCACTCAAATGATAGCTTGTTGTTTTCTTGATAAAATTATGACCGCACTGCTTGATAGAGGCAGTGTTTGGTACTTTGTGATTCTCCTTGTCTGTGAATAATAGAATCAGAAGGGAAAGAATATCACAGAAAACGAAGAGCATTTCTTAAATAGCTGGGAGAGTTTTCAAGAAAACCCAAGCCTTGTAATAAATATGTTCAGGTGTCAATGACAGGGCAATAATATTAGTTTTTTCAACTTAATCCAGTGTAAATGATGCTTTTTAAACAGAACCATCTCTGGGATTCTCATTGATATACGCATCAATTCTCTATAATACACTTCTGCTCAAGCGGGGCAACATTTTGCTAATCAGTCTGCCATCCTTGTGCCAAATGCAAAATGCATCATGTGTGCTCTTGATCTTCAGAGTTTCAGCATTGGCGAGTCAACTAATCTCCCTGATGTAGCAAATGTATAAGGTGTAACTAAAGCTGATGCACGCGTGATTTACTTGAACCACATGTGAAGTCTGGGTGATCAACTGAATGTATGACAAGCTCAGGGTTGGGAGATTCTAACTCCAGTATGACCTATGAAGTCGGAAACAAGACAAGAAGTCAAGGCAACAACACCTTTTGCAGGAAAAAACAAGTTTGACACATCCCAGATAATGTAGTATCAGTCGTGTGCATGGGTGGCATGGAGTGCATAGACACGAGGAAGATTGTGTTGATTCTTGATATCAACTAAGAAACCCCTGGGAAAGAAGCTGAAAGCTTGATATTTTAAATTTTGTCATCTTAACAATGGGTTCCAACATGGATCACAACTATGATATCAATAGACAAAGTTTGTGGCTTAGATGCCAAGATGATCCCATAACTAGTGAGTAAACTGAAAAATGGTGATCAAAGAAACTAACATGCGTATTATAGCGTATAAACCCACAAATGTGGGTGTGCATGTATGCGTATCCACATGTAAATAAGCTTTAGGCATTCCATACCAGAACATTTTCTCCATGACGAAGGATCGGAGCAGGGACGTAAAGATTGCATTGCGGACCAAATGACTGCAACCTCGGAGGAAAATTGTACACAAAAGTAGGAAAATAAAATAAATTTAATGGCATAAAAAAGTAGAGGACTGAGAGCAAGGCTGGAAAATCAAAATTAAGTTCTTTTACCGGCCAATATCTGCCTATGTTAAAATCATTAACAACTGCAATCCCTTTACCCCAACCACTGAATGATATGAAAGTATCATGAATCTGGTTCGCATTCTTGATAAAGAAATGGCCAGTGAAGAATGCTGGTACTTCAGAAACATTCCCTGAAAATACAAGCAAACTACTGTTGATTCATTGCAATGTCCTGTTTATTCATATTGTGCTTTAATAAATGACATGAACTTGCAGCATGAGATGGAAAAAGGAGTCATGCCTGACCATAAAACCAAAAGTGACCAGGAATTGGCACCACAAAAAAATGACGCAACAGCTATCATAGAGGATCGCTAATGCATTTTTTTATGAATTTGAGACTCACCAGGTTTATCTTTTAACTCTCTCTGAGTTGATACTGTAATGAATCTTGAATGTGCAACTTCAATGATGAGATTGATTTTTGGAACTTCGTTCAGGTTGTGGAAAGGGATGGGAATCATTTTCCATCCATGCAAAATACTCCCATCCAGAAAAACAGAAGACAAAATTCCCTGTAAAAGAAAGAAAAATCCAGTTGAATAGCATCTGTAGACTATGAGGAAAGTGCAATATCATCTAAGATGCAAAATGTAAGAAAATTTTGATTTCTGAATTTATTATCATCTGATATGTAGTATTCCCTCTATTTAAATATCTAAAGTCCCATTAATTACAATGCTAAAATTCATAACACATTTCTTTTGTGTTATACTTTAAGCGAGGAAACAATGACTATATTACTACACAGCTTTATCAAAAGACAACGGGGGTATGACTGAGATTTTGAAGGATCCTCTTTTAATTTACACAACAAACAATACAATGTGAATTTTTCCAGAATAATAGTTGTAAACTTGGCGTGTAATTATCGTGTCTTGAAAAGAACAAGACAACCAAGAAGTGTTGACTGTCCAGCTGCTTGAGAAATTGGATAGCCTTCAACTATTTTCTCAACTTTCCATTCCTTCCAGCATTCTTCCTAAACTGTAAATAGTCTTTAGCTGGAAAAGTTTCCTTTATATGTTCAGATTTTAGCAGGCAGACCATGAAAGCTAGAAATTCACCAACAAGAGAGATAGAAAGTGCAGGAGACATTTTATAGAGCTGAAGAAAAGAATTTGAATTCTTGAATTCCAACCACGCAGATAAAGAAACTGTAATACAATCATACTAAGAAATCATGAAGCAGCTTTAATGGATAAAAAAGGAGCAAGTTTACCTTCTTGTCAAATATGTATGGTCCATAATTCACATGACCCTGATTTTCAACCTATCAGAATGAAAAATAAACTGATTCAATAAAGAATGTAATAATTTTCAACATAAAAATCCCACACTTGCAAATTATGAGGACCTATCACAATAAAGGGAAAAGGATAGTTCTCGAGAATCCGTTCGTTATTGGCAATACACTGGAAACAAAATCCACTGAGACTAAAGCTGTTACTCAAGCATCTTTCTTATAATTGCTTTTAAGCCAGTTTATTGCAAGAATTTAAGTCATGTTACTGTATTTCAATGAGTAAATGGAACAAAAATGTAAAAATAGATAAAACTTCCCTTGTTAGCCAAAGTAAAACTCAACTCACGCAAAAACTTCAGCAAGAAAATGAACTCAGAAGCGCAGTAATAAAATACCAATGGCTCTGTACAGCAACAATATTTCCATTAAACTACTTTAACTTCAATGTAGAGCTTGCATAACTAGCTAAAGTAAAACCATCAGTACTTTTTTTCACGAGAAACAGGATAGTCAGGTACCAAAACAAATAAGCTGATGTTCGAAGCACATTTGGCATTAGGAAGGCCAAGTTTTTTACTTGACAACCTATCAATTGAACCAACATGTGTTGGTCTTCTGTTATTGTCCTCGGAATGGCATAAAGTAAACACTTGAGCTCTATCATGCACCTGCAGCATAGAATGTTGGGAAAAAAAGAAATTGTTTCGTGTTATCAAACCAATAACAGAACAAGTGAAAAATGCAACTCGGACACAATTAAAATGACACGCACTAGCATTGCATGCCTTATCATAAATTGAAAACACAATAAGAAACAACTATTATACGAAGGATCAAATTACGAAATCTATGCATGGTTTTATACCTCTGGTATGAGAAGAACGCTTTTATCATCCTTTGGAGTGTACTCCGAAACATATAACAGAAATCCAAACATCTGAATCGAAGAAGTTTCAGGTAGCAACCAATTTTTGTTCAATAAGGATAGCCACAAAACATAAACTTTTAAAAAAATACATATATATAGATAAGATAATAAAGTTGAACACCTGTCCCACAGACTCCATTGAGAGTGGATTTTCAGATTCAACTACATCAGCTGGATTAATATTGTCAAGTAAATCAAACAAGAATGCTGTTTTCTGTAACTGAATAGGTCCATATCCCATCTTTCCATTATCAGAAGGAACAGACGGAAGAGATGCTGCAGTATGAAGTTCAATAACCCTGCGCAGTGCTGAAGTAAGGAGTGATCTATCTATATATTATCTTGCTAGATAAGCACTGCTTAGAATAGAAATTTGAGTCAATGGTCATTAACAAATAAATCTGAAAACAGTTTCAGAGACATGCTAGGCAGCTCTGAAAAACTGCAAGCACATTTGGACGTACTTATCATGACTGAAATTTCCTTTTATGTAAAGAAATCCGTAACAGTGAGACATTAATCTAGGAGGATAAGAGTGAGTCAAACACCATATCGTTAATAGTGCAGGACAGAAAATACTGAAACAGCTAAAGATGTCAACTCCCGTCTTATATGACCAATCTAACACCAAAATTACTATTTTAAATCATCCCAACATCTAAAGTAACCACTCATAGAATCACTTTCTCAGGAGCTAAAGAAAAAATAAATCAATGATAAAAGGTATAATGTAAATGTAGGCACGCATCCTATCAGCAATTATTCTTTTTCTCTGTTCAATTCCAAGTACAAGGCTTTATATGGAAATGCTCTGGAAATGTACTAGCTAAACATGTCACAGCTACCAGTGGTTAGGCCATGCCTCTCCATACGAGAAAGAGAGATGCTCAGAGATGGATCATTTTTTAACCACTGCCAGTTGAATGAAACTTTCTATTGGCATTATTAACAGATGCGTTTGCTGCAAGAGTCTTGAGATATGCTTATGTATGATATTTATTCCTTTAAACTCAAGTGACATCATTAAGCACAATCAAGAGTCAGGCAGGCTACACTTTTATCTGTGCAATCTACCCACTAAAATCACTTCTCCTCCACTGGCCTTCCAACATAGTGGAAAGAGAAAAAAAGAAAGTCTTGGTCACAACAGAGCTGGCCATATTTATTAGAAACTTTGTCCTCCCAGTTATCTATCTCAAAATCAATAAGTGGAAACATTAAAATTATACCCACAAAAGTAGCCAGGAACAAAAGCATGCCGCAGCAAGAAAATTCCAATGCTTTTGAAAAATGCAAGTTGTGTTCTGTTTTATCAATCCTTAATACACTTGGTTATTGTCATTCAGGAAGCAAGTTGCCAAACAAACCAGATTAAAACTAGTCCAAAGTAATCACAATCATTACAGAAAAAAAATTATCCCTCCACCCACACCAAAAAAGAAATCATACCATTGAATTTTGCGTTCTCCACATCTCCAGATTCGCTGATTGGTGCATCCTGGAAAATTATCATTTTAGTCCAGTATACATTCTATTCCATAAAATCAGTAATCCCGCGAGTCAGTCCTCACATAATCATACGAAGTGATGTCTGGCTTGTAATCAGACTCATCTACACCAGTATTTGCTCCATTGTAGAATCCAAAGTTTGTTCCACCATGCACCATCTGGGAATTTTAAAAAATCATAAAAAGAAAAAAGGTAATGCAATTACTTGCACACAAATACTTCAGCAGCAGGAAAAGGTTTGAACTAGAGGACATACATAAAGCACAGCAGAGCCATTCTGTGACAATATCTTTTCCAGGGCTGATGCAGTAAAATCAGCACCAGTCTTTGCATTCTTCTCACCCCAATGTGTCAGCCAACCTGTATAAAACTCCCTGGAAACACCAAGCACTAAAAATGTAGAACCACTGACCATTCAACATCAAACTATTTAATGAAGCACTTACGAAGAAAGTGGTGGTGATTTTCCAGGGGCATTGAACTCCTTTTGTAACTTGAATATAGGCCAAGGATCATCACCAGTAGTGAAGTCTACAGCTGCATATTGCATATAAAACATGTGATGCAAGCTTAAGATATTTATACCATTCCAATAGAAAATCTGAATTTTGTATATATGGAACTTCTAGATTTTCAAGGTTTAAGAAGCTTCACTCAAAGCACAAGTCATATACAAAAAGTAAATGGCCATGTGTTCTTTCCTTGAGACAGACTTCATGGCCTTGTGGTCATATGCTAAGCTCTCTCCCTCTCCCTCTCCCTCTCACCCCCTCTCTCTCTGATTATTTGTTATTCTTGACTGTTTTTCATGTAATCTAAGTGAAAAAAAAGAAAAGTAGAAAAAAATGAGAACAAATGAAATCGCAAGCCATAGGCATCCAGAAAATAACATGGTCAATTTCCCATAATTCACAGAAACAGGGTTGAACTCGATCACACTTTCTCCATAGCTATTCAAATGAATGTGCTGCCAATAAGAAAACCTTTGACTCATGCTCTGTAATATGTCTATGTTACTTGGACTCTTCACTTTACCCTAGATAACAAACACCAGATACTCAAGCATGAATATTGACACTTATACACTTGAAATTCATGGAAAATATGTGTTTACACATAATACCAATAATAGCATTTGTATGTGGAATATGCTACGGTTAGAATCTAATAGACAAATATAAACATAGTATTAACTTAAGATATCTTAGCAGCTTGGGTAATAATCAAGTACACATATAAGATTTGAAAAGAAACTTCATAATTTTACTTGAAAAGACAGCATCTCCTCGAATGGTTCCTTTCTCAAGATTTTCCTTAGAACCTCCATCCGTGGTATACCTAGAAATAATTAGTCAAGATAGGGACACTAATTAAACAAATTGAAATAATCTATGCAAAATTTAGTTAAATAAGTTAAACTGAAGCTAACGCTGTGGTTGGAATACATTTTGGATAAATGCAATAGGAAACAGAAACTTTTTTCTACCATACAACATCTTAAGGACATGACACAATGATGTTTGAATTGATGAAAGCATGAATACACAGATGCAAAGCACAGAGAATTCACAACATCTAATCAAATCAAATGCATCCAGATATATATCTAAAAGGGGGAAAGGTAGAGGTACAAATACACAGCACTCTGTTTCATATTTACAGAAAATCAAAAGGAGATGGTACCATAACCAAGAGAATTAATATGCATTTAATCAAATGTAGTAATGATCTTAGGTTGGTGGTGATAGACGTCCAATTGGATGGGTAGAAAACTGCCAGAAAGATCAACATGCAACTTCAAGTCGGAGGCACCAAGGAAATTGCATTCCTTCATTACTGGATTAAATGGTTTCTTAAGCATCCTAAAGGGATGGTAATGGTATCAAAGTTATCCACATCCATACAGTCCTAGCTGATGATATTGCCATGACCAAAACTGTAAAGTTCCATTAAATTCCAGATCGATGCCAGAAATTTCAAGCAAATAATATCACATAAACTCTGAAGCTCTCTCACTGCCAAGTCAGCAGTTCCCCAAGTAACTGAACTGAATATAACAATTACAAACTATATGTTATGTGTACATTCTTTAATGAACAAGAAGGATACAATTACTGAGTCACGATCCTATTTCTACCCTCAAGAGTTCATGAAGCGAAAATAAGTTATGGGTGCACTTTGAGAGTAATCATCTTATGCATGAAACAAAGACACCAAAAACTAAGCCATAGACATACAACCACGTTGTGTAGTAAGAACATAGTGAGACATACATGAAGGAAACAACTGAATGAGCTTTACATGAAACCATGAATAGAAGATTGAAGATACAGAAACTCTTACAAAATGATACCATCACCAAGATGTCCTCGGGCCACTTTGACCAGGTGATGAAGATAAGCTTTGTCATCTCCATATGAACCAAACTCATTCTCGATCTGCAAGATAATTACTTTCATTGAAAACTACTAGTTTACAAATACTGAAAGTATGCAAAAAACACTGAAAGTATGCAAACAATTTGGCATTGAGATAACGAAATATATTCCTATAAAGGATTAGGACATTTTGTGAGATGATTCTGAATCTTTGATACTTTTTGGAGAATCTTAGAGGACAATATATTTCCAAATGGCTATCAAAACCTTCTCCTATCTCACATAGTGTTCGCTGCAATTTCTTGATGTGGAAAGATTAATTGATATGCAATTACTTGATTTAGGGAGCTTGATCTAGAGAGATTGATTGATAGGCAATTACTTTTTAGAGAGATTGTAATTATGGTCAATGAGTGAATGTAGAATGTAATTATGTTAAGAGACATTCAGACCATTTTTATATGGTATCAGAGCCAAAATTATAAATTTTGTACTTAACTCTTTAGGTTAGTATTTTTTCTTGGCATGTTGTGGGATATTTTTCTTGGGTTTCTATCTTGAGACTCCTTGTTTTGGGACTATAGGCAATTTTTTGGAGTAAAGAGATTTTGTTTTGGCTAGACATTATAGCGACATAGTTGGGTATTTTAGGAGTTCCCATTCTCGGCAGTTTGAAGGTTTTTTTTTTCTTTTTCTTTTTCTTTTTTTGACATATAGGTCTACCTTTTCACTAGTTAATTTCTTTGGTTTTTTTTCTGATTTATAATGAAAGAAAAATATTTTATTGTTTGTTCAAATGGAAAGAATTACTCCATTTGGGAGTTTGAATTCAAGATACTTGTGAAGGGAAAAGAGTTATAGGGTCACTTAGATGAGTCATCTAAGGCTCTGACTAATCCCAAGGTGATTGATTCTTAGGAGTGCAAGGATGGTTGCATTATCTCTTGGCTATTTGGTTCTACTGAACCAAGTAGGTGAATGATTTTCGATATTGCTATGGAGATGTGGGTTTATCTTCAGAGCATTTATTCTCAAAATAACATTGCTTGAAAGTTTCAATTGTAGTTAGAAATTGGTAACTATCGCCAAGGTAATTTTTTTATTGAACAATTCTATTATGAATTTCTTAATTTATAGAGTGAATATATTAGGATAGTTCATCCTACCATTCAAAAAAAGGTCATTGCGACACTACAAGTTGTCCATCATAAGAGCCATAGGGATCAGTTTCTGATGAAACTAAAATCAAAATTTGAGACTGCATGCGCTAGTTTAAGCAACTGTAATCTTGTTTCATCTTTGGAGGTTTGTTTGGAGGAATTATGTGAAGAACAACACCAAGTCACTCAATTTGTCCTTAATTTAGAAACCATGATGTCTACGATATTTTAGATGGCATATGTTGTTAATGGCAAAGGAAGATCCAAGTCACAAACTCAGTGCTACAATTGTAAGGAGTTTAGGCATGTTGCAAAGCACTACAGCAAGAAATTTCACAATTATTGTAAAAAAAGGGCCTAAAACGGGAAAGTGATAGAAAAGGGCCTAAAACGGGACATCTATTTCCTCTCCAGTTTTCCATTCATGTCTATTTCTTTCGGTTGTACTGCGGTTGTTAATAATAGTCATGTATGGCATAAGAAATTGGGACATTCCAATTCTATTGTTTTGACTTATCTTATGAAACATAGTTATCTGGGCAATAAAGATTTGTTTTGACCTTCTACTGTGTCTTCTGATTGCGGTTCATGTAAACTTGGTAAAAGCAAGTCCTTACCCTTTCCTTCACATGGCAATCAGGCCTCTGCTTGTTTTGAGATCATTCATGCTACCATATGGGGCATTAGTCCCGTTATTTCACATGCTTAGTACAAATATTTCATGATATTTATTGATGATTATAGTCATTTTGTTTGGGTATTTTTATTTTTTTGTTCTAAAGCTGATGTGTTTTTTGACTTTCAGAATTTTATTGTTTATGCTGAAAATCAATTTTCTAATTGTATTAAGACTCTAAGATAATTTTGGGAGGAATATATGTCCAATGGCTTTATCTATAAATGAAGGGTATTCTCTCCCAACATTATTGTCCACACTCATCAATAGAATAGGGTTGCAGAGCGTAAGAATCTTCACCTTTTAGATGTTCGTACCTTGTTAATTGACTCTTCAGTACCACCTATATCTTGGGTAGAAACATTATCTATGGTTGTTTATTTGATTAATCATCTACCCTCCCAAATTCTCAATTTCAATTCCCTGTTTTATCACTTATTTGGCATGACTCTTGAGTATTAACCTCTTCATATATTTGATTGTGTGTGTTTTGTTTACTTACCATTAATTAAATGAAACAAGTTTGTTGCTCAATCTGTTCGGAGTGCTTTTCTAGGATATAATAATGTTCATAAAGGGTTTGTGCGTTATGATTTGATAGCTAATAAACTTTGTATTTCTTAAAATGTGGTATTATTTAAAAATCAATATTTCTTTCAAGTCTTTTATTTCTCATGATTCTCTTCGGTTTTGCTTTCTAATTTTGATAATGTATCAAGTTTCGTTGAGCGTTTTAAGTCAGAAATCGTGTATCAGAGACGTCATCCATCGATCCCATTGCCTTACCCAGCCATGACACCAGATCTCGTCCTAGCTGAACTTCATTGATCGTCTCAAATTTCATGTCCTCCAAATAGGTGGTATGGGTTCAACTCTTCAAGCTACTCTTAATACTACTATTGCACCTAAGTCTTACTCTCAAGTTTCTACTCAAGCATGTTGGAAGTTGTCTATGCAAGAAGAGCTTCAAGCTCTTCAAGACAAGCACTTGGGATATTGTTTCTTATCTTGATGGCGTCGAACTTCTTGGTTCTAAATAGATTTATATCATAAAGCTATGACCTGATGGTTTTATTGCAATATATAAAGTCTATCTGGTGACTCTTGGGAAACGACAAGAGTATGGACTTGATTATGAGATGACATTTGCAACTCTGTCCAAGATGACTATTGTTCGCACTGTTAAATCATTCACATGTACAGTCTCTTTATGGATTGAAGCAAGCACCACGTGCCTGATTTGAGAAATTTCATTCTACCCTTCTTGATTTAATTTTATTAAGAGTCAATTTGACTCCTCTCTCATTCTTCGAATGAATGCTACTAGGATTGTGTATTTCTTGTATATGTGAATGATTTTGTTATTAAAGAGTGTGATTCTCAGTTGATTGAGCAGCTAATTTATGGATTGAAGCAAGCACCACGTGCTTGGTTTGAGAAATTTCGTTCTACCTTTCTTGATTTAATTTTATTTAGAGTCAATTTGACTCCTCTCTCTTTCTCCGAATGAATGCTACTAGGATTGTTGTATTTCTTGTATATGTGAATGATTTTGTTATTAAAGAGTGTGATTATCAGTTGATTGAGCAACTAAAGAAGCATATTAACACTTCATTTCATATGAAAGATTTTGGTATCCTACAATATTTTCTTAGTCTTGAGGTACGCTGTTGTTCAACTAGCACACTTCTACATAAGCACAAGTATACTCAAGAGCTTCTCACCTTAGCTATTCTTAAATCTAGTAACTTGGATCTTACACCAATAGAGGTCAACTTGAAGTTACAACAGAAGTATCAACAGTTGATAAGGAGTTTGAATTATTTTACAATTACTTGGCCACATGTTTCTTTTATTATATAGCAAGTTAGTCAGTTTATCTAGGCTCCTCGCCATTCTCACCCAGTCATTGTACGACATATCCTTCGTTATCTCAAAGGTACTTCCGGTCACAGGTTATTCTTTTCTACTAGAACTTCTTTACAATTGATGGGTTTTAGTGATACGGATACGGCTGGTTGTCTTGTTACTCGTCGTTCAATTACTGGTTGGTGCATGTTTCTTAGTGATTCTCTTATTTCTTGTCCTGAATATTGTGTTATGTCATCTGCATGCTTTGAGATAGTTTGGCTTCAGGGTCTGTAGGGTGAACTTGGTATTCCTCAGCTTATTCCTACTCTTCTTCATACTGATAACACCATTGCTATTCAAATTGTTGTCAATCTGGTCTTTCATGAGCACACCAAGCACATT
>Ga0325411_1006494_pt1 | contig 12830 bp, 10 predicted proteins | sample PopdelMetagenome_13_FD_206181 | JGI IMG/M metagenome (GOLD analysis project Ga0325411, IMG submission 206181) | Populus deltoides microbial communities from Bellville, Georgia, United States - Xylem-PdIQD-R4 | ecosystem: Host-associated > Plants > Phyllosphere > Stem > Wood/Secondary xylem... | reverse complement strand
CTTCTTAGGTGCATAAAAGCAAAAAGTTGCAATTCTGAATTTTGACCATGCTCACCAATTTAGGAGTAAAGCCAAATTTGGAACTGTATAGCAGTCAATTCAAACTGTGTTTAATTTTCTCTTCATCAATCTTATTTATTAATGATTCGCTAAAAGAACCGGGAAGAAAGAAAATCAGATCATAATCAAGGTTATTTACTTACTATACCCCAATCCAGGGCTTTATGCTTCTGTAGGGGGCCATTGAATTTTTGCTAGATTTTTTCTTTTATCTTTCCTCTTTTGATTGATGCTATTTCATTGACTTGTACAAAAAAGTCAGTATGCCCTGCTTGTGTTTTTTTTTTTGTTCAACTTCAATCCAAGTTGTGGTGATTTGTATTTCGTGGATCTTTGTCATTTTAATTTTTCTTAAATTGTTAGAAAAAATAGGGATAAATCTCCTGGACAGTGTGTTCAAGACTTTGATAAGAAGTTTTTGCAACTTTTTACTGTCCTTGTCTTGCTTTTAACAACATGGGTTTAGAAAATAGTTAGTGGATGATGCTATGCTTGAAATTCAAAGTTCAACTAAGTTCAGATAGTTATTATCTGTAGCTAACGCAACAATGTAGCAAAGAAATCATGCTCATCCATTTATTGTCTTTATTAACAAATTGGTTTTGGGACAGTATCTTCTTCTTCTTTTTTCAATCTTAAATGAATATGAAGTCAGGGCAACTGCAGATAGAGCAACTAGATGCTGAATATCTGTCTATTCCAAGATTCAATAATTTTTTATGGCAAAAATTGGATACTTTGAATTTGTCATATGTTGGAAACATTAATGGGATAAGCTCTCTTTTCTTTGCAGGTCCTAATGTGCCAAAAGGATTGGCTTCTGTCAGTGCTAATAGGATTAGTCCAGTTCTACGACCAGATAAAGGTGGCAAACTGGCTGTCCGAACTCCTAGACTTCTTGTAAATCATTTTCTTGTCAAGTTCAATCCTAAGAGCATCATACGGCATTATGATGTTAGTATCAAGCAAGAAGTGCTTCCAAAACATGGCAGGCCTGGGAAAATTTCAAAGTCCAATTTAGCAATGATCAGGGATAAGTTATTTGCTGATGATCCTTCTTTGTTTCCTCGTGCTATGACTGCTTATGACGGGGAGAAGAACATTTTCAGTGCAGTTTCCTTGCCCACTGGAACATTTAAAGTGCAGGTCTCTGAGGCAGAAGATGCCAAACCACGTTCTTACCTGTTTACCATAAAGCTTGTGAATGAACTTGAGCTGCACAAGCTGAAGGATTACTTGGACGGGAAACTTCGCTCAACACCTCGTGACATATTGCAAGGGATGGATGTCGTGGTGAAGGAGCACCCAGCTAGGACAATGATCTCTGTTTCCCGTAGCTTCCATTCTGTTAGAGATCATCAAATTCACCTTGGGCATGGAATCATAGCATCTAGAGGGTGCCAACATAGCCTCAAACCGACCTCCCAAGGCATAGCTTTATGCTTGGACTATTCTGTTCTGTCATTTCATGAGCCACTTTCTGTGATAGAATTCTTGACAAAACATATTTCTGGGTTTAATTTAAATAATTTTAGAAGCTTTAGGAGGGCTGTGGAAGGTGTGCTGAGGGGACTGAAAGTTAGAGTGACTCACCGTGTCACCAAACAAAAATATGTTATTACAGGGTTGACGAGAGATGATGCTCAATATATTACATTTCCTCAAGAAGATCCAGATGGCAAGGCTTCGCAGAATGTTAGGCTTGTTGAATATTTCAGGCAAAAATATCACAGAGATATAGTGCATCAAGATATCCCTTGCCTAGAGATGAAAAGCAAGATGAAGAACTATGTACCAATGGAGTTCTGTGTCTTGGTTGAGGGGCAAGTATTTCCAAAAGAGTATCTGAAGGAAACTGAAGCCAAGATGTTGAAGAAATTCTCACTAGCAAATCCAAAGGATAGACAGAAAACAATATGCAGGATGGTGCAGGATGGAGATGGACCTTGTAGGTATGTATATGCAACACGTTGCCTTTTCATTCTGATACATTATTGAAGCTCATATCTTTTACACAGGTGTTCTGTTTGCTTCATGTTAGATAGTAAAAGCTTCACCTAATAGTTTAAGTTTTTAGGTTGAGATTGTTCTTTGATATAAAAATAGAGCCTTGATGACCAAATATTTGTGTTAGAATATTACCATCCCATTCTAATTAATAAAATTCATAAAAAAAAATACAAAGTAATGGTGGGTATATGCAAATTTCAAGTCCAAAAAGCTTTTATATGAGGGGTGTTTTAGAAAGTAATATAAAACCATTCTTAGATCATTACCTAATAGCCTAAGCTTTTAGATTAAGATTGTTGCTTGATATTTCACAAAGAATAATGAATTGAGATGGTTTTCTGATTGATTGTTTTTTTCCAATTTGTTTATAACTTTTTCATCCTTTGTATGTTCCCTATTACATATTTAATTAAATGTCGTGTTGATTGTTACAGTAGCATTTGATAAAACTGCTGAAAGTAATGTTATTTTATCCATCTGCACGACAGCTTCATTTTTCTGTTGGGATTTGTCTAAGCAACAAGGATTCTTTTCAGTCTTTTCAGTTACAGGCAATGTCATAGTCTCATCATATGTATTTATGGTTGTTGACCATGTCATTTTTAGTATCATGGTATGTCTCCCTGGTGAATACAGCTGCTGCTCAAACATGTGGTTTTTATGGAATGTGCACCCTGAATACAATTAATATTATAGTTCTTGACAGAGGAATATACAATGCATATTCAAGTCTTGCCTATCTGAGGATCTCAGAAATGACTAATTTTCTGTCAAGATTAAAATCTGAAGTCTGGGAAGTGTCTTTTTTGCACGGTATGCTTGCATCATTTTACATGGGGGATTATTGTATGGTACACTTGCATAATATTACAGAAGCAAGCGTAGAACTCTTAAATATTACAAGCATTCTGGGTGTGTTATGTAACTTGCGATATGATATTCTTGGTTAAAGTAGAGGATGGGTTCCTCATGTTGTTTATTATTTTGTTTGCAGTGGAGAGATTATCCGAAATTTTGGTGTCGAAGTCAGCAAGAATATGACCTCATTGATTGGTCGTGTGATTGGGCCACCTGAATTGAAGGTAGGTGCCCCCGATGGCAGGGTGATTAAAATACCAGTTGACAAGGAGAAGTGCCAATGGAATCTTGTTGGGAAAGGAGTGGTTGAAGGGAAACCAATTGAGCGATGGGCTGTTCTTGACTTCAGCTCTGATGATTATCAAGACCGATTAAATCCGCGCCGATTCATCCCTAAGCTGATTGCTCGATGCCAGAGTCTGGGGATTCGCATGGAAGAGCCTCTCTTTTATCAACCTACTAGCATGCGGAAGTTCTCTAATGTTGATGTGCTTCGTGAACAACTTGAAACAGTCAAGGAACGGGCTCACAAAAGCTGCGGAGGCCAGTTGCAATTTCTTCTCTGTGTCATGTCAAGGAAGGATCCTGGTTACAAGTTTCTCAAATGGATTTCTGAAACCAAAGTTGGCATTGTGACACAATGTTGTTTGTCCACTCCTGCAAATGAAGGAAAGGATCAGTACCTTGCCAATCTTGGTCTCAAGATTAATGCTAAGCTTGGAGGAAGCAATGCAGAGCTCAGTGGCAGACTCCCGTACTTTGGGAATGAAAACCGTGTCATGTTTATTGGGGCTGATGTCAATCATCCTGGTGCTCAAAACAAAACTAGTCCATCCATTGCAGCTGTTGTTGGTACTATAAATTGGCCCGCTGCAAACCGCTATGCAGCTCGAGTTCGTCCTCAGTATCATCGTAAAGAGCAGATTCTGAATTTTGGTGATATGTGCTTGGAGCTTGTTGAATGTTATTCCCGGCTCAATAAAGCGAAACCTGAGAAGATTGTGATTTTTCGTGATGGGGTCAGTGAGGGCCAGTTTGATATGGTTCTCAATGAAGAGTTAATGGACATAATGAAGGCATTCAAGTCAATCAATTACACCCCAACCATAACACTCATTGTTGCCCAGAAACGGCACCAGACTCGTCTTTTTCCTGGGGACGAGGGATCTACTGGCAATGTGTCTCCAGGCACAGTTGTGGACACAACAATTGTTCATCCTTTTGAGTATGACTTTTACCTCTGTAGCCACTACGGAAGTCTTGGGACAAGCAAGCCCACGCATTATTATGTTCTATGGGATGAGCATGGCCTCAGTTCGGACGACTTGCAGAGGCTCATATACAACTTGTGCTTCACATTTGCTCGTTGCACAAAACCTGTGTCATTAGTCCCACCAGTCTACTATGCTGACCTTGTTGCTTATAGAGGAAGGCTTTACCATGAGGCAGTAATGGAAGGGCAGTCTCCATCTTCATCATCTTCAAGGACTTCATCATCACTTTCAACGGCAGCTTCGCTGGAAGAGAGGTTCTTTACGCTGCATGCAGACCTGGAAAACATCATGTTTTTTGTTTGAAAATCTACCAGCAAATCTCCATCTCTTTTGGCGGTGAAGGAGATTGCCACCGATTCTCTTTTGGAAATGATGTTACACAAGCTTGCACCTTTACTAGGCAAATCAAATAGTGGAGTTTGTGCGTGAATCTAACTGTCTGGAAACTCCTCTGTATTTCCCATGGTTTCACAGACCATGGGAATTGGAGCCTTGGAGGAATGACATGTCATTTAGCTTTGTTTTCCGTTTGGATGGTTCGTTTTCTGTGTGTTTTCTCATGGGATCTTGGTTGCTATTACTAAGCTTCATGTGCTTTAAGACGTTTGATGGCACTACAGTTCTTGACATTGTTGTTGGTTTCGAATTTGAAACTACGTTTCTTTTGATGCTGTTCAGATGCCTCGGTGATTGATCCTTTATTTCATATCAGTTATACATTACTGCTAGTCCTCGTGTGATTTTCCCTGTTACCTATGCATGGAGTTTCAAAGAAATCAGATAGATTTGTTACAAACAAATAGATTGAACCCAAATAATTTTGGTATTCAGTCCTCTAGTTGGACATTCTTTCCCCTGCTGCTCACATGGTATATTTTTGTTGGGATCACAGGTCCCCCCGTCACTGAAGAACACTGCTAGAAACCCAAAAATTGTTTTACGTAGGTGATGAACAATTACATGTTAGCAGCGAGGATAAAAATTACCAACCCATCCTGGAAGCATCTGAAATGACATTTATTACACATTTTCAGATTATGATAATCTGGCTTTTCCACCGTTAATTACCATTTCATCATCAGATGACTAACTTGCATCTTAACAACAGATGTTATCTCGTAGTGTTTGGTTACTATTTTGAAATAGAAAAAACAAACAATAAAGATAAATAATAAATATTTCTTTGTATTTCTTATTTTGAATAATATAAAAAATTATTTTAAAAATAAATTTATTTTATATTTTTATTTTTATCTTTTCAGCCACTATATTTTTGTTTTTATTACCTGTATTTTTTCTATTTCAAAACATTATCCTAAAGCACTGAGAGGTTACTTTCTAGATGTAAAAAGCCAGAACTTTGGGGTCAGTATGATGTCAATGACAGTATAACGTATCGGTGGTGTCCAAGTTAATCCTTTTGTTTTTTTCCCTTTTTTTTTTTTGTTGTCTTTCGTGAATTCTACAGCTTTCAATGATTTGAATATAAAGATTGCATTTTATTTTAATTTATGACTTAATTTTTTAGGAGTTTGAGATTTTAATAAAAATATTAAATAAATAACAATTTAATTTACTAGGATAGATACTTTTATCTTGATTGAAAAATATTGATGACCGGATCAAAATCCGTTAATTTTTTTAATATAAAAACTTATTTTTTTTAAAAATAATATTTTTAAAAAATTATTTTAAGTTAATATATTTAATTTATTACTCAAAATTTATGCCGAGTAGATTCTCAAATCAAGTTTAATAGGTTACTATACACATAGATAAACAATATTAATTTGATTTTTGTGTTTTCTATATACTTTAAAGATGAAATAAAATAGTTGAATCCTTTCTAGATAAGAAAGATCTAATCCACTAAAGGATTGGGAGGGTGTTTCTTGTAGCCCTCGTAGTCTACGTTTCATATATATACAGTATCGATTATATTGTTTAAAGTATTTTTGATTTAGAAATATAATAAAATAATTTTTTTATTTTTTAAAAATTATTTTAATACTATCTCATCAAAACAAAAAAATAATTTAAAATAAAAAATAAATAGTTTCTTTTAAAAAATCACAGGAACAATCAAACTCCAACTAAGATGTCATGTTTTTTATTTGAGAGGCGATGGAGAGGTAACGTCCTTCTCTTCTCATGGTAGGCATGGAGATACTAACCCTTTTCTGTAAGACAGCATGGAAGTAGACATTGTTAGTTTTGAAATCAAACTAGGCTCCTTTTTTTATGTTTGATAGACTTGCTGTAAAATACTCTCAGATGTCTGTGAAAAATAAAAACAAGATTCAGAACTGTCATTTCTTTCAGGCAATGTCACTGGCAAAGACTATATAGAGTGATTTGTCAGGTTAACTAAAATCCCAAGTATCTCTATAGCTAATCAAAGTTAGGAGCTAGACATTTTTGGACCTATAACTATGGGAGCAAATGCTTTGTATTTTCATGAAAGTTCTCTAATCATTGCTTCATAATCTTGTACAAAACTGGTACTCTTCAACTGCTTAAAAGACACGAAATGCCTTTTGAGATGCTTTTAATATATTGACGCCAAATCAATGCTCTTGTCATGTCAGTCATAGGTCTTCTTTTGCTGCAATAGATAATTCTATGGCATCCATGCACTTATGATTTCTTAAACAAGATGATTGGATTTGAAAGTATTAGAGGACATTAGGGCTTGGAGTTATGGAACTACATGCATGTACAATCTTGTAAGAATCTACTCTTACATAGATGCCTTACCTTCACGTTCGGCACATTGGATTTTTTCAGCTGTGGTCCTTTTTTAAGATTCCTGGAAATTTGGATTACTCGTGACTCTATGGTTCAAATTAATGTGGAATGTTGTGTTTTTGTTCTATTAGGTAGAGTAATAGTGTCATTCATGTGGAACTGGGACTCCATGGTTCAAATTATTGTGGAATGTTGTGTTTTTGTTCTATTAGGTAGAGTAATAATGTCATTCATGTGGAACTGGGACCATAGCTTAACATTTTCTGCAGACGGGGGGGACCCCAAGAACAAGAAGAAGACAATATAACTGGATAGGACATACATTCTTTCAGTTAATTGCCGCTCATACTGTATTTTTTTCTTGCAATTTTATGCCCTCTTTTCACCAAAGGGAACTGCAAGACCAGAACACTAAAATTTGCTGTATTTAGGTGATATCAGTAGAATTCTAATATGTGGGGAACATGGGCATCACATAGTTGAGAAAGACAGCTGCATAAATTTTAATGAGAAAATTTAAATCCGGAGACAGTAGGAGTGTCGAGTGACAGGTAGGCTTGGCCAGTGGAGATAAATGTAAGCTGCAATGGGACTCTAGATGGTGACCATTGCATGTGTGTGTGAGTTGGAAAGATGCAGAGATAATGTTCAATGTGAAATTCCCAGCCAAGTCTTTTGAGGCTGATGAGGTGCATACAGAAGAATATTATCTCTTCAAATCTAAAGCTTTTTTGAGAATTGGAGAAATCTACTTCAATATTGAGATATAGCTTTTTACAAAATCAATGAAAGTGAAGAGAGAACTCACACTGGAACCATTCCTATGCAGTATACATGCATTCAGAAACCAAGAAAGTGTATAAAATTGGCAAGACGAGAAGAAGAACATGTAACAAACTCCTCTTGAGGAACAAAAGCTCTAACCTCCCACTTTGCGACGATCGCACAATAGGAAAATCTTCAACGTTGTGCTTGCACTTCTTGACTCCTGTAATTGCTTGTGTTGATTGACAAGATAGGCTGATAAGTTATCCAAGTCACAAAGGATTTCGAAGAGGATCTATCAACTCTTTATTCAATGTTGAAAGCATTGAGATATATTCTGTCAACAGATAAGGAGTGAGATAACCTTCTAAAAGATATCAATTCTCAGATATGACAGGTTTGAACTCATTTGCAGACATGCTAGAGCTAAAATAATCCCTTTAAGCTCATCTTTATTTTGCATAAATCCCATGTTTTCTTCCTAGGTTTTGAAGAATCTTGACTAATTTGCCTGCTTTTTTTGGCGAGAAAACAGAAGATAAAACACCCTTTTATATACTTTTCACACAAAAATCAATGATCAAGAACATCATACCTGAACTTTTTATGAGATGCTGTGGTGAAAAAGATGGACTCACTCTTTCAATTAGAGCTTTGTCATAATGTGGTAATTCTAGCAGTTGCGGCTGAAATTTTGAGATTGAATTTTCATTTGTTACTGGAAGCAGGATTCTGCTCATCCATGCAACAGTGAAGAGGCTTGATTGCACTAAATTTGGGATGCCATTGGCAATGGAATTCGAAAGGGCAGCCAAAAAACTCTTGCTGCCACTGTTGAGCAAGACTACTGCTACTTTCCTTTGCCAATCTTCCATTGCATCTTCCTCTTCATTCTAGTTGGGCCATTCAAATAACACAAGCAATCATTATACATGAGAGTATAAATTTTTTTTTTTGTCACCAAATTAACTACTGCTACTTCATTTGTTAAAAATACTAATGTGACAAATTAAAAAATGCAGCACCAGAAGAACCACTCCTCCCTAGTGCTAATTTTTCTTCAGACTTGAACTTTTTCTAAAAGTGAATTTATTTTGCTGCCATGTTGCTATATTAAAGCTTACCAAATTCCCATCAACTATTTCCTTTCGTCGAAATGATCTTCGTAATCTCTCATGGAAGCCTGCTTGTTGTAAAAGCCAATCTTCTGCGGTCGCCTCTCCATTGTATGAAAAACAGCCTCCCAACATCAAGAGAGCTTTTGAGGATTGTTCTTGAACCTTTGTGCTGGGGCAATCTAAAGATTCTGTGATTGCCTCAACTGCTTCTTCCCTATACAAACTGGACTTCGAAAGATCTCCCTGCAACATCACTGCTACTTATTGTTCAAGATTTTGAATCCAAACTGTTATAAACTAATATTTTGGTCTCGGTACCAAAAATGGACCATTAGCTTACTTACAAATGGACTTACTAGAAGCTCAAGCTGTAAGAGAACTGCCGCAACCAGCGGGCGTTCTTCAGGCGAAGATCTCTGGAGATAGACTAAAAAGATGTGCATGGTGTTCAAGCCACCCCATCCATTATTGAGTCCCGTTAAGAATTTAACGATCCGTGTTCTTCTGCTCGCATTTCCTCGGATTAATCAGAATACAAATTGAATACTAAGCTTACTAAACATGTTTTACAGAAGTGAAACTAGAAAATTCATACCTACTCAGGCACAGTAGCTCCGCTAGTAAATTGAATGCACACCCATTATAATTCTTCTGGATACCAAGAACAATGAGTTCAAGGAGAGAAGTCTTGTTCAAATTGTCAGCTAAGTAGTTCCGACAGCTCCCATTAGCTCGAATGCAACATAACATGAGCGTAGCAGCATGATTTCTCTCGATAACGTCTCCTACTTCAAAGGTCCTTGCCAACAAGCTCAATCCTCCCAGGGAAACAACTTGACTAGCATTCTCTGAGTTCCTATCTTCATCAAAACCTGTTAGAAGTTGGTCTAAGAAGTACATTGCTGCCTTTTGAGGCATGCACCTTACTGTGAATAAGGTTTGCAACTGGCCTCCAAACTCTAAAACTCGAAGGACTAGTGCTACCCACTCGATAGGAACCATCTGTTTTGCCTTCGGCTTCGATAGGTAAAGCAGAACAGCAGCTTTGAGAAATAAACTGCTACTTTTTAAGAGTTTCATGAAGATCTTGAGCTGTGGATCAGCGTTTAGTACTATTAGCCTATTTGCTTCATTTCTTGTTACAAGCTGTGCGAGAATAGATATTGCCAGCTCTAGAACTTCATCATCAGCGGAAGCAAACAAGACCTCAAGCAACCCTTCAATCACAGGTGCCTTTGATAAAGCACCTTCAATTACGTTACTGCCAGGTGAGTCCAACCAGGCTTTGGCAGTGACATGGATTGCAATTTCACACTCAGCTAGACTATCTGAGGAGCAAATAGTGCTAATGGCTCTACTTAGATCACTAGGAGGGAGATGGATTGTCTCTTCATTCCTGATTGAATTACTCCTGCCTATGATGTTTCCATTAACCAGGCATTCTGATAACACACTTTGACAGGAAAAGAGCCTAAAATAGTCTGATTTCTGAGGCTCGTGCCGTATATCATTTTTCGAAATTCCATAATTTTGACTCGATGGCCTTCGAGGAGTCCTCGTCTTCTTATACTGTAAAAATTAGAAAACTATTGATTGTATTCTCCAATAAAGCAGTAGACTTTAGTTAGAAATAGGCAGGTGGTAGCAGAGTTTCGGGAATAGGGACAAAGATACTCACAGTAGCATAATTGCAATCTTTGTATTCATCTATGCACACCTTTTCTTCCTCTATGCTCCATGTATCCATTGAAGCTCTATTTCGAGAATCGAAGTCCATCGATTGGCGTTCTAGCGTGGGGCCAAACACAGCTCGGTATCTTTTGAGATTAACACAAAAATCATAAAGCAAATAACATACTGTCAAGACCTTTTTTCTAATTTTGAAAATAAACTTGAAAATGGTGATCAATGACTTACAAGTTTGTGTTGATGGAGGAACGTGAGTTATAAGAATCCGATGATCTCCTCATTGATGGTGCATAACTTGATCTAGATGGCAAAGGGATGGCTGGAACAGAAGGAGCTTTAGCCCCAACCTTGAGCCACTCTTTATAGTAAAGAGCAAACTGGATTGTTCCCATATCCATCTGGTCATTATAGACCTTCCTCAAAGTTTTCACCTTTCTTTCCATCTCAACATGCTGGGAGCCTGAGAGAAATTCAAGTTCCTCATGGTACCAAACTTTAAGATGAAGAAGATGGGGAAGAAGGAAATGCTCCCAAAGATCAGGAAGCAAGTGAGTCCTTGCTAAAAATGGCGCATCGCAAAAAACATGAAGTAGATGCCTGGCAGATGTCCTGTCATTCTTCTCTAGCTTGTAAACAATAGACAAGTACAATTGAGCACATGCTGAGAGATGTGAATTGGGAACACCACAAGTGGAACCATTCCCGGATTTCTTAGAATTCAATGAAGCAACAATGTTCAAAAGCAGGATTGAGTTTTTCAATGACTCCACCTTCACCTCCTTTCTTGTTGCTTGCTCTTCAACCAACTTCTCAATGCTTTCCATTCCCGACTCCATATTCCCAAAAATCCCATCATCCGAACCCATGCTTCTTCCCACCAAGCAAGAGTTGCACTTCTCTCTAATCATCTCCCTAAAACTCACATCTTTTGTGTACCTGCCTATATAACCACTGAGTATAGATACCACTGCTCTAATAGCTATTTCATCGATTGCAGGATCTTCTCCCCTCAACAATGACTTAGACTGCAATCTCTCCGTATCCGAACTCACTCTCCTCGATGAAAATATCGACGACCCCTTTCGAGTGGAGGCCTTATCGGTCTTCTTCTTGGAAGAATGGGGTCTTTTCTGGTCATGGCAAACATGTATAGGCAATATTACAGACTCTTCTGGTCTAATTAATCTGTCTCTAGGCTTCACTTGTGCTCTATTTCTCAAGAAACTTCTGTGCTCAAATCCTTCCTCGGCGAGCAACTGATTCAAGGAAGCCATTTCTAGGTGAACTGAGTTTGGTTTTGGAGCGAAGAATTAAGTGTCAAAAGGTTCACTGACATTCCTTCACAACCAAGAATAGATAACAAAGTACAGCTATGGAAGCAAGAAAATGCAAGAAAGTGGTTAAGAAAGACACCCAAATAAGGACAGAGAGAACTCGGGGTGATTTTCTTTAGGTAAACCGGCCCGGTTCAAATTAGTTACATCAGTTAAAACTCCCACCAATCAAACCCAACAAATACAATTCTTCATAAAATACTGTTAAGTTAAAACAAGAGGGAGACAGGGATGTGATATGGCCTGAGATGAATGGATCAATCAAGCAAGCAAGCAAGAAAGAAAACAATTTTTGAAACTAGGGGAAGCATATGAAATGCCTAGCACGAACAGGACCCACACTGACAGAAGTAGCAGAAATAATCAAATTCATGGAAAATTAGAAGCAGATCAGCGCGCAGAACAACATCTAGTCTCAATGGCATTGCATGATCGATGTTGCCTTGTCAAATGCTTGAGTGCCAGTTCAAGATTTGTCTTTTGGGGGCAAAGTGTCATAGGACCAAGTACAGCTTTATAATATAGTCAGTGAAGTATTGAATTTTTATTAAATTTATTTTTACCCCTTTTACCAGAACAAAACAGTAAAAGGGTTCTAATTCTAATGTTCAAAATAAAATAATTAGATCAATGATTGGTGTTCATGAAAAGAGAAGAAAAGGGTTCAAAAGAGAAGAAAAGGAAAATATTATTTTGATATGGTTGTTGTGATCTTCCTCTTGTCTTTAGTTATGAAGTGTTTTAATTACAACTCAAACTTGAGCCTTCGAAACCTTTATGTATGCTTTGTTGTATTAAGTTTTATATTAGTCCTTTCTTTTTTACAAACCTCAAATTAGCCCCCATATAGCCATAATATATAATTCAAAATCCAATGAAGGGTTTTCAAAGAATATTTTTCTCAATTGGGTCCCCAAAGTATTAAGATATTCTCGATTGAGTTTTCTATCCAAGTAACCCTTACAAATATATAT
>Ga0325411_1006491_pt1 | contig 12835 bp, 18 predicted proteins | sample PopdelMetagenome_13_FD_206181 | JGI IMG/M metagenome (GOLD analysis project Ga0325411, IMG submission 206181) | Populus deltoides microbial communities from Bellville, Georgia, United States - Xylem-PdIQD-R4 | ecosystem: Host-associated > Plants > Phyllosphere > Stem > Wood/Secondary xylem... | reverse complement strand
GCTTTCTCATGTATTTAAAGACATGAAGTTAAGGAAATACTCACTGAGACATTTTATCAAACACCTTGTGTGTAGTTCGTGTTCTTCAATACTCAGCATTGTTGTTCTTGATTGTGCATCCCTTCTCATGCACAAAACACAGCAACATAATTTCTAACAATTTTTATATTGTTTGTAAGTCTTAAATTCTAGATGGCACTGATCAAAGGCAATCAGAAAAGACACAGCTGTTTTGCCAAATAAGATGTCTTTTACTCGCCCTTTGAAGAAAGCAGAAAAAAGAGTCTTGACAGAGAAGTTCTTATCAGATTGGTTAGATTAATCTTCAACTTATGCACGGTTTGAAATGGGGAAAAATGATGGAATATGACTGCAATACTTATTCAGATCCTTATGCAAGTTTTATTTATATTATTACATTGCCATGGTTATGCCATCGTTGAAGGTGATTCAGCAAAGATGCTGAATGCTGAGCCCAACCTGAACTTATTCCTTGCGTTTGTTACCATCCTTCTATTCAAAGTTGACAGACCTCATCTCAATTCTCAGTTGCTTTTGTACCAGGAAATGAAGTTTGACTGAGTCCCTTTTTAGTATACGGAATCCTAGGCCTTCCTCTTGGGATAATTATTGGTCTACAAAAGACTAAAGCAAACATCAACTCTGTCAGAAACAGGATGAAACTAATCCATACAAAAATGGTTCTCTTCCATAGCCAGATGAGCCTTTTCAATCGAGGGAGCTCAGATTCCAGTGAGAGTGACGCTGCGTAAATTTCAGGGATGCCAGCACCGGCTTTGTCTTCTGCTCGATGTTCTAACATCACCTTCAAGAAGGCAGTTGGCTCAAGTCCTTCTGTGAATTCGTCCATTTTTATGTTCAGAATTTGAGATTCTGATACAAAACCGGCAATGACAGGAGCACTCTTAATGATGGTTTCGACTACACGGATGGGTTGTCTTTTGGATCGCATTATGCATGGCTGACTTGAACTTGCAGTGACTTTACCCAATGCTAACAGGAACTCAACCCTCACCTGAAGGAATGCAGGAGAACAAAGTGTCATAAACTACTCCAATTGAGTTACTTCTCATGCAGGAGAAGCATGAGACATGCATGGCTTGACCAGAAGAATGCACAGCCAAACCTCATTGCTATATTTCCTATCGACTGCGGTGCTTTCTGACTGACATTTCTGGTAGAAATACCCCACCATCTAAACAGCTTCTTCATGAAATACCCTCTAACATGTCTTATCGTTTGGAACGGAAACATCAAGAACATGAATGGAAAGTATGATAACCAAATTGCATACGTGAAAAAACTAACCAAAAGATTGAACTGAAAACCCATGAATTTCATCAATATTAATGCAAAGAAAGCAACAAAGTTGGAAGGAAATTCAGTGTAGTTTCCTGAAGGAGAATTAACCACTTCAGACATATCAACGTACTCTTTGTTCCATTCATTACTACCGCTGAACCCATCTTTGCTTGGTTCTAGCACATCAGTGCCCATTTTAGCACTTTCCATTTCCTTCTCTTGCAAGGTACCGCTATTTTTACCTTTCTGTTCAAAAGCATATTCTCCATAAACCTGACAGCCCTTTGAAATAGAGCCCCGATCCTTCCAGCTTTCACCTGAAAAACTCCGGAGAAGAACACACGGTTATATGTGTTGCCCAATGTCACTGCCAAATGAACTTCTTTCCGAGAATTTTTGATCCATGAACACCTTGTCAGCTCCATTTACGACAAATTTCAGCAGGCAACATTTTAGTGCATCACAGAGACTCAGCGAATCCACATAGCTCTTGTAATCAAATCCAAGAAATTGATTCCTATCATGGATAGACTGATCATCACGATCATTTTCTTGGAGTTCTGATTCATTCATTGCAGCAATTGCCAAAGAGACAAGTTGGGCAGAGACAACTTGGTACTTTGAAGAGTTAAATAACAGAACAGGCTTTGTGGTGTAGTACGGGATTTTTAACTGCAGAGCAGAATTTATAGGATGGCAAGATATCTGGAACTGGTTGTTTTCTTGGGATGCTAAAACATTAGAGAATTTGGTTCTGTGGTGCATTAACCAATGGGATTGTGGGGGCTCTGGAGGGTTTGATTGGATAATTTTCACACCAAATTTTATATATCAGGATAAGCTGCAGCGCGACACACACTTCAACATTGCTCCACAGCCCATACTTTAGGGGCATGAGTCCATAGAATAATATTCAATATGCTGTGATTATAGTTTGCTCGATTTTGGCACCAACATACACTTGGCAAATGTTATGCTTCACCAGAAATATTTTTATGGAGTGTGCGTTTCAGTGATCAAACCCAATAGACCTCATGTTCAGCACTTATGAGCAGCATAAAATAATAAAAATATATTATTTCAATGTATTTTCAAGTGAAAAACACTAACAACGCCAAATACAAGCTCTCAAACGTGAATTTTTACAAAAGAATCAACCTATTTCTTGATTTCTCAGCAATCCTATTACAAAATCAGAGGAATATTAGCCAAAAAGAGGAGGGACTATTTCATCAATTTCCTCTCGTCTCATCCATAGTTTGGGTAGAAATCTCCGAATCCATCCACGGTCCATCCATTGATATGCTTTTCTGTACCAGACTGCTTTGAGAGGTATTTGAGACGTGTGCTTGGCTATCTTGTGAGAGAAGCTCAAAGGCTTTGAACCTTGCCTCCTCGTTCATGGTGCCACGCTTGACTATCGGAGCTTGGACTGGAATTTGACCTTCAATCATACTCACTGCGGAGGACATCAATGGTCTCAAACTGGGGGATGGGTTGGTGCACAAGAGAGCCAAGTTAAGCATCCTCATTGCCTCCTCTTCCGAGTAGTTTGAACCAAGGTTTGGATCCACTAGCTCAAGAAGGTTGCCTTGCTCTTGCAGGACATAGGCCTACAGTATGAAAGAAAGCAGTTAGCATTCACGCTTTGTAATCAACAATAGTTTTCGTACAGCATTACATGGACCCAAGAGATAGTTAGAAGGGAACAGGTATGGAAAGAAATGATTGAGGAAGGATTCCCAGTTTAAAACTTCCTGAAAGCTAAGCAATTTCCTGGGCAGGCATGCCCTTTTCTATGATTACATTAAAAATCATCTCTGCAATTTCAGACATAATACAATTTTCAACCTCAGTGATTTTTTTTGAGGGTAATATGCATGCTTATTTCCTTTATAAACAACTTTGATATGATAGATCTTCACTGGAGACATCAATAAATGCAAACAAAATATAGATTTTCCATCAGTCGACAGTAACGCTCGTTGGAAGTCAATGTAAATGTATGATGCGCAGACAACATTCTGAAAGGAAAAGACATGTTACCCAATCAAGAAGATAAACAAACTCCTCCTTTGGCCTGTAATTTGTGTTGCTCTTCCCGCTGACAATTTCTAAGACAACAACTCCAAAGCTGTAAACATCTGCTTTATCTGTCAGGTAACCCCTCATTGCATATTCTGGAGCCATGTAGCCTCTGAAGAGAATTAGAGCGAACCAGAACAGTGAGTGTTTGCCATGAAGTGGCACAAATTTGCATGTACTGTTCAATGTTTAATCATATTATCATATACAAGGAAATCATCGTTGATAATCATTGTATGCATTTGACAATATCTCCAATTAATATCCGTCTTGTTTTAAAGCATCATTACAAAAGAAGAAGTTGTTAGATTATCCTTTTACCACAACTCAAAGAAACTAAACTGAGAGAAAAAGGGAGAGAGAACTCACATTGTGCCAGCAATTCGCGTGCTAATATGAGTGTTTTCTTCTTCATCAAGCTTAGCTAAACCGAAGTCAGATATCTTGGCATTTAGATCCTTGTCAAGCAGGACATTAGTTGCCTTTATGTCTCTGTGTACGATTTTCAGCCTTGACTCTTCATGAAGATAAGCTAATCCCTTTGCAATACCCAACAATATCTTCTTTCTTGTCTGCCAGTCCATTTTAATCTGGTGTTCATCACGACCTAATGGAGAGGATACAGAGGACGATTCAATCTCATTCTCATTCTATGGACTATATGAATTGATACATTAAGGAGTTGGTCAAGCAATTACCGAAAAGTGCCCGAGCAAGACTGTTGTTTTCCAAGTATTCATATACTACCAGCAACTGGTTTCCTTCAATACAGCAACCATACAGCTTCACGAGATGAGGATGCTGCAAGGCAGATATCATGCCTATCTCATTCACAAATTCGCGATTTCCTTGTTTCGATTTGGATGATAACTGCTTAACAGCAATTATAGTGCCGTCGGACAAAACACCCTGAAATAAAACAGGCTGAAATTTCAGAATATTTTAAGAGATAGTACTTCCATTTTATCACAGACTTTTGCATGTATGGTGGAACACGTTGTCAGCACATAACCAAAGTAAATAATAAATTTAAATACCTTGTAAACTGGACCAAATCCCCCTTCACCTATCTTATTGGCAGGGTCGAAATTATTGGTAGCATTCTTAATTTGCCTTAAGCTGAAATAACCGGTTTGGAGATCTAGAGCACGAAGATCTGTGATAAGCAGAATCTCAAAATCAGCAAGAAAAAGCTGGTGAAAAGTGCTACAGCATGCACACCATCAAACGAGATAAATACTTCTTGTGCGATTAATCTTACCTTTGTCTTCATGGTACTTCCCTCCCAAGTAACCTTTCCTCCAGAGAACAAGCAAAGCCAATGCAGCAAGAACACATGAAGCAGCTACAATGCCGATAATAGCTCCAACTGATAATCCGTCATCATTATCCACCTTAAACTCTACAAGGAGAGAAACAAATTAAATGACGATGAGAGGATAAACTTAAAGGAAACGTCCATTGAGGGGCAACAAAGAATCCTTGATTTTGTCATGACTTACTTGGAGTCACAGTAATGGCGGATATGAGAGGTCCATAGACACCTCTGTCAGGAACGGCAGTAGTACCTTTTCCTGACCAGTATAAGTCTATCTCCAGTGTGCTACCATTAACAATTATACTATCAAATTCCTCTGCGATGCCAATGCCAACTCCTCCAGCTTTCTCCATAATATTGAAATCCTTCCTAACTACATCTCCCTGCAAGAAGAAGTTCCGAGTATAACTTTACAGGTTTTAAACAGCGTTGCCACCCTTTTATATGGATGAAAAACTTGAAAAGGTCCAAAACACGCGGGAGGCCTCATGAGGGTATTTAGAAACTACCATCGTTGATAAAAAGCAAAATCCTAAATGAATATGCTAATTTGGAAATCATTTTACTCACTTGAATTGATATATCGAATATGCGCCTCCCAAGGCTGCTAAATGTAGAGTCATTAGAATACATAATTTCAGCGAAGTGGAGCTTCACTTTGTAACTCCCCGCCCTCATACACAGGGCATAGTACTTGAGTGATTGAGGAGCAAGGCGGGCAGTTTGGTAAAACCCTTCACCGGTGACATTCAGACCAAAAGAATTTTCTGCTTTGTAACCAGCTCCATCATTGTTCATGTAAGTCCCGGTACTGCTATAACCCCATCTCTCTGATAAAGAAACAAATTCAGCTGCCCCCCCTGAAGTTGCGTCTTCTTCATATTCATTATCACCAACAGTCATACTGTTCCCTCCACAGTTTATGAACAAGGAATGGTCTGCAGAACCAAAGATTAATATCATAAGGCGCCTTCCGTAGGACAACAGTATTCTGTATTTATGCAATTACTTTATCATCAAACATCAGTGTACAGTTTTTTCATACTTACGTTCTGGTTTTCTTGAACAAACAAGGTCCTTGTTCAAGCACCAAGAAATCCTGCACACAAGAATTAAAGTAGTCAGTCATTCAAATTTCCAGATTTTTCACAAAGCATCTTAGTGAATAAGGAACTTACGTGTTATTCCCAGTTGTTACATGACTAGAAACTAAGTTCCTGTTGAATTTTGAAATTAGAAGTTAGAAATCAAAAGAAGACAAATGAAGAGAAAACAAGTAAAGAGCAACAATAATGCCTACACTGATAGCTGTTGACAACTTGACTGAGTTGACCCAGTAAAATTGTTGTAAGATAAATCCCTGAAACAAATTTTCATGGCATAAGTAATGTAGTTGTTGATTGATAAGAATAAAGATTGGTGTATTTATTGTCTGGAGAAACATCAAAAAAAAAAAATTAATGTTAACTTCATGATATATAGACTCACAATTCGTTCTTGCTGTTCAGTATCCAACCAGGCACTTCTCCAGTTAGCAAGTTGTTATTCAGAAACCTACCCAAATTAAACAGGTAATGAACCAGCAAGCAGTCAATACGAGGTATATATTAAAAATTTAGATACCGTGCACTTCAGCATGTTTATTCGATGCATTTATTGTCTTACATAAATCGTAGTTTCGCCAAGCTCTCTAATGAAACAGGAATCTGGCCTGTGAACTTGTTGAAGCTCAAATCTCTGCAATGGAATATATAAAAATGAATGAAATCACATGAAAAAGATAAAATTAGCTCAGGGAAATAAAAACACAACGCAATCTAATTCGCAAAATATTGGCCCGGTCCATTTTGTCAGACTGATAACATTCAAGTTACTATTACATCCTCTGCAGCATGGCTTCTTTGAACATGATTATATATTGAATAATGCAGACTATATTGCAGGTATAGTTCATTCTCACAGACCAGATACCGAGGATTTGTAGCCCAATATGAATCTCTCACACACATATGCAACTTGAATTGCTATATGCAGCGCGTGCCCATAGCTTCTCATATGATGCATACGCTTGAGTTGTAATAGCTGACTCGGTGAGAATCTAAAATACGGGAAAATGAGATGCTAAATTTCCCCAGTTTTGCCAGAGGAAAAGGCTGGAGGTTCATGGTTAGTTACTAAACAATTGGGAAAAAAATCCTTGTTCAACCAAGGAATGGACTTATTCCTACATCTTTTCTCCCTCAACTTGTTTTTTCTTACTTTAAACGAAGCCAAATAGTAGAATAAAGTGATATCAATCACCTGCCACCTCTTGTTCTTTTGAATCAAAATAACATTAGATGAAGCAAATAAAATTCATGAAATTAAGCATTGCCAAAAGGTAGCTGATTGAGAAACTAACAGAGTATCCAGCGATGCCATATCTCCAATGTATTCTGGGATTGTACCATTCAATGAGCAACTTCTCAGAATCCTGAGAAAGAAAGATATTGTCAATTCCTAATTCGTTGCTGTCAGAGGAATGCAGAAACAATTAGAAAGGCTTAAACAATATATTTGATCAGTATCATTCAACTCACAGTGTTGTCATGTTTTTCATATCTTGCAGATCAGGGAAAGTTGAACTTGATCCATTCAAATCGGATATTCTCCTGAAAAAACAAGACAACGGAAAAAAAAATCAGTTTTTTCATATATAAGCTAGCTTACCCAAAAGCAACAAGGAAAAACATTTAAGACTGAATGTGAAGCTACAAGATAAGGAACTCCTGCTCACAATTCTTCTAATTTCTTTAAAAGTGAAATGGTAGAGGGAATAGGACCCTCCATGGATGTTCCTTGCAAATCCCTGCAAAAGAAATATACAATTGTTAGGAATACAGAAGGTGAAGGAAAGCGGAATCCCATTTAGCTTCGGCTGTAGGTCAACAGGAGTAGATAAATGGAACGAAGTAAATACTCACAATCTCTCAATGTTGGTCCAGTTCCCAATAAAGTTAGGTATCTTCCCTGACAATTCACTTCCATCTATCCGACTGCAGCAGCGTATGATACAAATGAATACTTTAGCTCAAAAAAACTGATTAATATTAAAAGAAGATCGTGTCCCACTTCATCACTTACAAATCAGTTAAATTCTTTAAATTGCCAAACGTATCTGGTATCGTTCCTGTAAAATTGTTCGCGGAAAGAAGACTGCAGAGGTAAAAACAATAGTAAGCTACAAATATCTCTCCAAGTGAGTATCGAATAGCGGCACCGCACATAAAAAGAGTTAAATCATGTAGTTGATACGCACATATTTACTAGACAATGGTTATGGTATAACTACAGTATGTGGTAAAATGGCAAATGCTGCACAATAAAATAAAAATCAGATAGAAGATAAAGGCATGTATCTTACAGTCTCTTCAAGCTTCTCAAATTTCCGAGGTCTGGATGAAGAGACCCTCCTAGCAGATTATCTTCCAGGACCCTGCAAGATGCAATTCATGTTTTTTTGTAACTCAGGATTTCATTTACTTGACAAGTTGAGAGCTTCGTTTCGTGACTTACAGTGACTCCAGTGTTGCCATGCTGCCAAATTCCCGAGGAATCGAACCAGTGATACGGTTTGCCAGAAGAGACCTAAGGTGTAGAAAAAGGTTTTTATTCATGAATGGCCATCTTGCGATTGAAAACTCCCTCAGATATTCAAATGCACAAACAAACTTACAAAGTCTGAAGGTTGGGGAGCTCAGCAAGGCTTGCAGGGATCGATCCATTTATATAATTGCGAGTGAGATCACTGTACAATGAAAGATGATTCATCTCAGTCGTTGTAAAATTCAATTTCTTATAGAGTAAGAAGAATGGTAGTCCTCTATAAACCACGTTGCTTCACTAATAAAATTCTGCTAAAATGATTTCTAAAACCAAAAAATCTACTAAGATGTGAGCAAGACAGTTGGTTTGAGAAAAGACGCACCAGAAATTTGGAAAGTATTTCACATGTAAGTACGTGTACCAAACTGAATAGGGATATGCTGTTGTTATTACAGTGTGGTCAATCTGGATATGCTCTTTAGCAACTAAATCACATGAAAAAACAAAAGAGAAAAGGGAGAAAAGGACAGGAGTTTATCAACTACGATAGTACTGTAACCATGGAGAATTTGAAATTTAACCTTTGTATCCTGCACAGAACTTTAAACTTGCACATTGATAGCCCATTAATATGTCAAACATGACGGGAAAGATAAAAGTTATTCGCTGGGATCATAAGTAAACCAATCAAATTCATCTATAAAGAACATGGCGTATCAAGAAATGCAAGAAAACAAACCCATATAGAAATCGTCTGACAGTAAACTTGATTAACAAGAAATATGCACATGTCGTCACTCACATTTCACGCAGATGAGTAAGATTCCGGAATTCCGATGGTAAAACTCCAGTCAAATTATAACCCTTCAGCTTGCTGCAAGAGAAAAAAGAAAAAGAGAGAGTTGATTACAGAGAAAAGAAGAGGTAAAAGGTGACAACCCTTCATGTATACAACACCACGACTCTGCAGAACTGACCATTCGCTGAGGTCTAACAACTAATACAGTGTTCATAAAAAATTGGACCAGTACCATATTCAAGATAAAAGTCCCCCATTAAGCTTTGCTTCAATTTTATTCTACCACTCAAAGCATTGGTTGAGACATGACCATCTCTATCCTTATTATATCTGAAGAAAAAAGTGGGATACAAGGAAACAAGCACGTACAAGCTGATGACATGACAGACGGTGCTACTATTAAATGTACAGTCACATGTAACTTGGCTTTGAATTTTGTCACCGCCGACGATGGTCAGGTTCCACTGTGCGCTACCGCAAGAAGTCCGATCGATGGTCCAGTTGCTGTTTTGCAATTTGCTGGATATTGTTTTAAGGATTTGCACTGTTGCATCAGTTAGCATAAAATACATGTTAAACAGCATCAGAAAATGCTTTTAATAATGTCAACATTTACCACTAAAACAAATTATAATTTCTCATGTGAATACATAGCTTTTCTTTAGGTAGAAAGTGATTGTTTTATATTTGAAAATATATTAAAATAATATATATTTTTTTATTTTTTCAAATTTATTTCTGATATTAACATATTAAAATTAAAAAAAAAAACACAAAAAAATTATATTTCTAACCAAGACAGCCACATAACGTACCACCTTTACATACCTTGCGAACCCGTCTTTAAAATATATCACACAGACATGGTCAAATTAAACTCTCTGTTTCCTTTTATTTTATTAATTTTATTTTCTACGAAAATCGAAACTCCAAACTCTGACGAATCCAACTTTGACCATGATATAAACGGTGGGCAAGATGGTCAAAGATTTGTTCTCTGATCCATTCACTCTAATGTCAAACTGTCGACACTGTTGATATTCCAAGACATAAATAAACAAATCACACACGTAATAATCTTCACATGTTGCTGTTCATATATGATGATTAGCGACTACAAGAAATAATAATCGATTTTCACCCAGTTTTTAGACATATTTTAGCAATCTATACTAGAAACCAAATTTTGTTTCAAGTGCCACCAAGAGCTTTGCTCTGCAAATCTTTGCTCAAGTAAGAAGTAACGATACTTTGCAGATTTAGAAAGAACTCCACATGTGAGCATTACCTACTGCAGCCTAAAATAAATAATATCAGCTAAAGAACAAGAAGGTAACAGACATGTCTGTGAGGAGGCAGGAACCTTAATTCCATCATAAATTAAAGCCGTGTTGAAGAGATGCTACGTCAAGCATTATATAGAGCCTACTAGATAAGATGAACATGCATGACAAAAATGTCACATCGAACATAAAGCAAGAAAAGTCTCCTAAGAATTATAAAAAACTCAAATCCTGCAACAAAAGCTCCGAAACCCAAAACTTAAAATATATCCTCATCTGATTCTAACCACACAGAAGATTTATAATCAGAAATTGCTCAAAACATAGGGGAAAAAAATAACTGCCCAGAAACCGAATCCCTTTCCTTTTTCTCTAGCTACTCGATTCATGAAATAAATTTCCCACGTTAATCTGAAAAAACTTATAATTTGAGACGAAGAGAGATAACGAAGGGTTTTCAAAGAAAAACGAAACATTATGAAATTCAAAACAGCAGTTTCCTCCCCACTTTTCAACGTAGAGCACGCACGTATCTCGACAAATATGAAATAATAATAATATAAAAAGAAACACTTATCCACTACACGAAGAAAACCAAGAAAGCGCAAAAATCATTTATTTTGCCAAGTTTTGTGAATTTAGTGAAGATTATGGAATTACGTGCAGTTAGTTACCTTCATCTTCTGGCAAGAGTGGAGAGACTTGAGCATGAGATCCAAATTTATCCACAGAAAAGCAATTCAATAACACCAGGCCGAGAACAAGAACGGAGACATTCTTTGACAGTGATTGAACAAACGCCATGTTTGAAGCATGCAGAACAGAGTCACCCTTTCTCTTTGTATGGTAATTAATATCTAAAACAAAACTGATGGAAGTGATGATCAACGAACAGAAAAATGACAAACAGTTCAGCAACAACAGAAACAATGTCTGTGGTCTTGTTTTGGAGAGAAGAAAGAGGGTGGAGTTGGTGGAGGGAAAGATAAAGAAGGGGTTGGGAATTTAAAAATGACAAGTTCCTCGGTTTGATATACTTAGCTTTGGTTTCTTTTTGGAAAGTGCTGTCGCTTGCATGAAATGAGAAAGGGTCACCGAAGCTAGTCAAATATGTTAGTTTTAGTTTAGAAAATCCATATTTCTTAAACAAGTAAAATAAAAAAAAATATATCTTCCAAACAAATAACGCAACAACTAGTCGTTTAAAAAGTATATTTTAAATTCTGCTAGTTTAGAAGATATTTATATTTTTCATTGTACTAATTAATTTGAAAAAAAAAAAAAACGAAAACACTGCTAGTAAAGGTAAAACATGTCCAAGCCAACAGTGTCGTTTCGGATAGGGATGGATGTCATGTGACAGGAGGGGAGTCTACGGTGGCAACTGCGAAAAATCAAAGAAGAACCATAATAATAATTATTGAGTTTTGAAAAATCTTGTTTGTTTTTATATTTTAAAAAAAAATTAAATTTTTTTATTTTTTGTTTTAAATTAATATATTTTTTATGTTTTTATATTATAAATATTTTATACATATTTTTTTACTAAACATAAATTTTCATCATAATTTTTACTTAAACATATATTTAAATTCCACTAACGATATCTAACTTTTATAAACTTATTTTTTTTAAATTATAACCACCAAAATTACCTCAGAAATCAAAACAGTCATACCATCACTGTATCAGCCGCCGCCAGCCAAGGATGATTTTTCCACGCAGCGGAGGGTTGATTCTGGGGGCACACAGGGATGGGACGCACACGCTTCTGGGCTCACGGTGATGGATACATTGACATGTCTGTTGATACAAACTGGGGGTGCCCCACGAAACTACATTCGCTGCTTGTCCAAGAAGAAACAAAAAAAGATCGAAGAAATTCAGTCAACCTTTACACGCCACCAGCTAGTTACATCCGATTAGTCTTACTATTTTTTAACAAATATAAAACGAACCGAATAGATCAATTCAGTTTTTTTTTTTTCATTCAATTCGGTTTGAATCTTTTTAAAAGAACTGTATAATTGAGTTTTTTTTTTTTTCCAAACCTAAACCATTTGAAACAATGCTCGTCTCTCAAAGTCTGAGAAACACAAATAATTACTTATCAATTTCATTACACAATAATCAACAACATCCAAGAACAAAAATCAATAATAGATATGTTAATCTTGATTAAGTTAGTCGCTAATTTAAATCAAGATTAACATATCTATTATTGGGCTGTTGGACAGTGATGGAACATGGAGTGACGGAGGTGCTGTTGGACAGTGATGATCGGGATTCTTTAGTGACGGAGGTACTGTTGGACAGTGATGGAACATGGAGTGCACGTGTCGAATCTGTACTTGCAAAAAATCAGTAGAAATGATCGGGATTTTGGGCTGATTTGGTTGCCTTTACCTCTAGGTTGATTTGGGCTATGACCAGGGCTGGTTT
>Ga0325411_1006490_pt1 | contig 12836 bp, 14 predicted proteins | sample PopdelMetagenome_13_FD_206181 | JGI IMG/M metagenome (GOLD analysis project Ga0325411, IMG submission 206181) | Populus deltoides microbial communities from Bellville, Georgia, United States - Xylem-PdIQD-R4 | ecosystem: Host-associated > Plants > Phyllosphere > Stem > Wood/Secondary xylem... | reverse complement strand
AAGTGAAAGGTAAGACTGAACTCGGCAGCAATTAGTGTAATGCAAATCAAAATGAATGCTTCCCGTTTGGTAAACAAGTTAATTAGCATGTCATTTTATTAAATAAGGAATAAAGTCCAGTTCTCTAGATGCGAAGGTGTCGTTGGAGCTCAGGCACATGATTGGTTGGCTGTTGTGTTTGCATTGATCATGACTGTTATGCAAATGCTAGCATCTTGTATGGTTGAATTAGGCAGCCAAAAACATAAATTCAAAACCAGATCTTTATGTTGTTTTCCTTGCACTTCTGAGTAACTCATTAGTTTCTAAGAGCTTATTGGTGGCATTTAATATTGTGGCTGTTAAGCCACCGGAGTAGCAGTGCTTTAGTGCTACCTGTGGGAGCAAGCTCCAAGTAGTGATACTTTTACTACTAACACGGTGGCTTACATGCAGACCACATGATAACTTTCAGTATTGTTGGGTTAGGTTGCTAGATATTAAGGGTTGATTGACAATTGGACGGATGCTTTTCAGACACAACAGCAGCCAGTTCTAAAATATCCAATCAAGAACAGGCAAGCATAAGAGGAAATATATGGTTATTATTAATCTCGGCAACATCATAACCATACATGAAAGTCCTGATTTAAGCTTGTAATCTTTATCATTCGTTGGCAACGAGAAAAAGTCCACAATAACACAGGTCCGAACTGAAATCCCTGGTGTTGCTAATGCAACATGAGCAAGATGGGATGAATAAAAAGCAGCTGCGTTGCCCAGTTGTTTCGCAGAGCCATTTCTATGTCCATTCATACTGTTCGGCACTGAATTATCATATAAAGTTTGCAAACAAGTCTGTTCTTCAGCAGACATTTGGAGATGTTAGCTTCAGCTCACAACACATCTTCTGTTAAACGCCATTGGGCGAGTAGCTTTGGGCTTCACAGACAGGCAAATGTCAACTCTCCCTCGTTCTGCTATCCAAAAAAGCAATCAGGATTCTGTATCTGGGCGAACATGAGTCTCGTAAATATCCATCAGGCAAGCACCTCAGAAAGAGGATTTTCTTTCTTAACTGGCTGATATGAGTTCAGGGAATAGACTGTTCGCCATGGAACAGGGATCTTCCAAATTGCCTTCCGTCCAGAAGAACCTGATGCCCTAACTCCTGGGATAGTCAAAAACAAGGCCCTCAGCTACACATCTTGTCCTTGCATGGCCAAAAAGCTTGCTCACAATAGCCAAAGCAAAATCTGTTACGGTAGAAAGTCCCTTGCTTGTGATCAATTTACCGTCAATAACTACTTTTGCACCATTTGATACATTGTTTAGGTTGGTCACAACAGAGGGGTGTGCAGTGGCTCTCTTATCCTGTAGTTGGGAAGAAAAGCAGATCCTTCAGCGTCCTACTGTTTAGAAAAGAGATTTCAATTAGTTCAAATTACCTTTAGTAAACCCTGTCTGTGAAGAACTGCAGGGGAAGAGCAAACTGCTCCATATATTCTGCCAGCTGTATATTGCTCTTGGAGCAGCTTCTTTAGAACCTTAGATTTGTGTAGCCGCTCAGCCCCGGCATTTCCTCCCTGAAAGCACACAGCAAATCAAAACTCTTCAAGGATACAACGCAAACACAAAAGTAGATGTCAAAGAACGCACTAGACAGCAGCCTCAATTTCAGAAAGATCTATATAATATTTAGCAAAACCTAGATTTTGGAATGCGCTACTTGTTGAGCACTTCATCCCAAGAAATGTGGCATGGCGTTAACCTGAGCAAATGATAACAACTAATGCAGTAATTTCAGTAGCCCAAGCTACCGACAGTATCTCCACAAGATGTTGCAAATTACCTTGAAGCTGAAGTTTTTTTCATCAACATAAAGCTGAAGTTAAGACAACCAATGTACTCAAAGCCCTCTTATGATATTAGACTAGTTTGCATGGTCCAAAGGCATATGTTGATATCACAGTGGGAATTCCAAAGAGTATAAAACCCTCACAACTCTATGAGGAAAGAATGCAAGAAAAGCAATTTTCAATATTATAAAAAAAAATTGAGTAGTCTTACTGGTAGAATGATTAGATCATATACTGATTCAGCAGCATCACCAATTAACTTGTCAGCGACAATTTTTATGCCTCGTGATGCCAAAATTTGCACTGATTTTTCAATTGAAGCAACCACAACATCCACCTTTGCCCGCCTTAAAATATCTACAATAGCAACTATTTCAATCTCTTCAGAACCATTTGCAATTGGAAGGAGAACCTGTGTAACATGTGGAAGATTAATTTGATGATAAATAGGAAGAAACTCAAATGCAATAGGGATGAGAAGACAAACAAATGCTATAAATTGGGATTGCACAAGGATGCGGGAACTACTTCATGAAGCAACTTTACGCAAATGATTAAACTAGAGATGCATTCAAAAAATATCAGTGCTTCCACCTAGCAACTGAAAAAATGCAAAATTGTTTCAAATATGAGGAGCTCTTGTTTTTAATGTGTTCCACATCCCCGCATCGAGTGTTCTCCAGGCAAAGAAGATTATAAACCAGTAGGTGATTAACAGAAACAGGATGGTAGAAGAAACTTACACGAGGATTGTGATCAAAAGACCATTCAACTTTGTTATATTCTTCTTTTCTCTGGGTGTCATCATCAGCTTGCATTAGCTAATATAAGGTGTAAAGAGATGTTAGCTCAAGATGATTAACCACAAAGCATCTTCCAAAGGGTAAACATGTAAGAGAAGACAAGTCAGTTGACAGATGAATCTTTTACAAAACAAAAGAAAACAGCTCACCTGATAAATGCATTCCATACACACAATCACTTATCAAATTTCTCTACTTTTTGTCATTGGTTTTCTGTGCATTTTTTAAAAATCCTATAAAAAACCATTACATGGGTAAAAAGTAGTGACACTTTGAAGATATGAACTAAATGAAGATATCACAAACTCTTTGCATTCCGTTTTAGAAAACTTGAAGGATCACTAAGATAATTAATGCTTTAACTCATACTGCTTCTTTCATACCATCCAGACTTTCTTTCCCCACTATAAAAATACTGTATTAAAGGATAGAAAGAAATCCATCCGATCCTTCCATAATCTGACTGAACAAAAAATATTTAAGATGTGCATGACGAGGTCCGAATCCCAGTTGAGTTAAATGAATGGACAGACGCCAAAAAAAAAAACTTGAATAATTTGTATTGCTTTCAGCGGAATTTGTTGTGCTAAGATCCTAGTACTTAACAGGATAATAGAAATTTTATGAGCCTGTTATCAGGCATTTCATTTCAGAATTCTGCACAGAATCTTCAATGGCATGAAAAGTTGAAAACAGTTCGCTAATTATCCCTGTGAACTTCAGCAGATCATGTCCAGAAAAAAAAGCAGAGTTTAAATCATGATTATACACCACTGAAAAAGGTAATTTTAACTTCTATTCAATTAGGAATAAGAGGTTCACAGTAAAGAATGGCATGACTAAGCGGCACCTGCTTTCGATGCACTTAAGTTAATGACAGGAACTTGATTTCCAAAATGCTATGTTGACGCATGCATGAAAAGTAAAAATGAAACTGGCAAAGCAATTAAACTTACCAACAATTGTCCAACCTCCTTGGCAACAGACTCTCCAAACAGCTGGTCTACTAAGGATAGAGCAAACTCGAAAGAAGTTCCTGGACCGCGGCTTGTTGTAAGCTCTCCTGAAACTTGAATTTTTGATGCAACAGCCCAAAAGGTAGGAAGCTTGTCCATAAATGCAGGGTGACCTGTCATCTTACATCACATGCTACAGCACATTTAGTCAACCAAAATACATTCATGTGTATTCAACAAAATTCAAGCAAAAGCAACACATGAAAGCCACCTGCTTTCTCCTCAGAAGGCCCCATGGAAGAAGAGTGATTGCCGGAGCGGCACATATAGCTCCATATAATCTCTTACCCTCAGCTTGTTTGCTTGTAATTTGCCTGAGAACTTCACAATCTCTCAACCTTGCGGAGCCTGGCATTCCTCCCTTGAAGCCATTCAGAACACGCTAGTCTTTGTTACAAATTACATGGCCAGATCAAACTACAAAAGCTACAGTTGTTTTCCAAATAAAATTTACTGTACTAACAAGCAACCAAACTCCCTGTTACAACCCCAAAGAAAACACAATCTTCTCGATTTTCCAATTAAATCCTGTCGTTAAGTATATCTTTTTCCTATACTTAACATTCACGCTTGTATGTATACCTTTCTTTACCGGCACGATCATAAATCAACTAAACCATACTTTTTATTAATTTCTCAATGAGTGTCAGTCACTAACCGATCATTTATTGAAAAATTAAAAAAAAAAAAAAGCCATGTCATAATATTTGCCCCGGCTACATTATCAATGAGAAATAAATGTAACAATCATGAATTAATTTGCAAACCATGAATGATTCAAAGTAAAAAACAACAAACCGGCAAAGCAACAAGATCGAAAACTTCATTGGCACATTTGGAAATGGAGGTATCAGCAACAAGCCTAGTGCCACCTGCAGCTTCAACTTCAAGCTGTGGTTCTACTGAAGCAACAATTACCTCAGCACCAGCTCTCCTCAAAACATCAACGATAATAACTGCTTCCATTTCTTCTGTACCAAAACCTATTGGCACCAGAACCTATCAATGCCACAAACATTTCAAAACCCATAAAAAAATCAACACTTTGCTGCAAGTTCAAGTAGGCATAGTTATATCAACTTTCTACCATCATGTCGAAAGGGGAGTCTAGAATTCTTGAATACAAAACAACAATTGAAAAGCTATGTTTTTTTATAAGCATTTTAAGGTAAAAGGGTATTAGGTTTAAGCAAAAAGGCACCTTTTTGAGAGGAGGAGAGACTGGAGTGCTTGTTTCTTGAACACTCGTTGATGTTGTGGGTGTTCTTGGAGATAGGGTTTTGCTGGTTTTTGAAGAAGAGAGTATTTTTGTAGAGGGTGTTTTTTGCTGTGGAGGAGAGGTCATGGAAGCAAATGATAAAGAGGAAAATGTAGTTTTTAAGGCAGAAGCTGAGGTTAGTTTCTTGAAAGGAGAGAGCTTTGTAGGAGTTGGTGAGAGAAGACAGAGCATAGACTCCATTGATAAATGGAAGTATCACTTTGGAGCTTGCAGTGCTATAGACTGTTTGTAATGATGTTTTGGCTTTGTTTGAATCTTATCCACCAGGTATAAGCAGTTTTGCTTAGCGGCAGCTCTAGCCAGTAATCAACGGCAGCGTTTCACGATGAGCACACCTTTTTTTTGAATTACCATAAATGTTTATTTTAAATTAAAAAAAAAAACATAATTGGATTAAACAATTTCGATTGTAGAAATGGTTGGTTAATTATGCCTTACCTCTGAAAATAAAGTGTAGTTCTAAAACAACACCTGAGCCTGTCCAAGGAAAAGGATAGATTACATTCATATTATCAACAAAATTATTTCCTGTGTATTACATCATATTATTTTTTTCAATAACTAAATTATTCTCACTCTGAGTATCTCTTCTCAGTATTTGGATTTTGATTTTGATAAAGTAGTACTTATAATTGTATCAACAAAATTATTTTATGGTGAACAATTAAGCAATTTCTTTTTTGTCAAAATAAAGAAAGACACATTTTTAATGCGTGGATAATTTTATTATGAGATGTATTAATTTATTTTAAAATAATGATATTAATTAATTATTTAGAATAATAGTAGTGATAAAATCTAATATATCTTCATGAGTCAATTCAATAACCCATTAATTTAGAATGATGTGTTTGATAATTAGTTTATTTTCTGGTTAAGTAATTCAATTAATTCTTTATAGTCAATATATGGTGACTTAATATGAAAATCTTAGAGGGTTTATAAGTGGCAGCAACTTATACCTAATAAAACAAATGATTGGTAGTTGATGATAAATGTGGGGATTCTTCGATGACAAAGTTAGTAATTTTGTAGAGAAAGTACAGTGATATTTTAAAGAGATAGACTCTGAAAAACATGCATGTTGAAAATATTGAGAATAAAGAGATTGTAAACCTCTGACTTGATGGATTCATGATGTATTTATAACTTATGAATCTTATCTTTTTTTGTGGAGAGGAAGGACTGAAGTGTAATTTCAACTGTGTGGGATCCAAGAAGAATTATTTGGCCAGTGTTTAGCTCAGACAAGGTACCAAGTTCATTTGAGGTGAAAATAGATCTGAGCGCTGGAAAAATTTTCAGTAGAATGATTAGGGACGTTTTTCATAGACTAGTAAAATTAGATCCAAAGGACCTGGTGAGCCCGACAACACCTAAAATAAACACTTTAAAACTCAAGTTAGTATGATGTTTATTCAAGCGATGGGCAAAATAAATATTATTTAAGTTTAAATATTCCTTAAATCTTGTTGAAATCTTGAGCTCTAACAAACCTTTCATCTAGAAATATAATACCTTATATATATAGATTTTTTTAAAAATAAATATCTTAAAAAATATTTAAAATATTTTATATAAATATAAATTGTAGTTTTTTCATCAACCAACAAATCTGAAACAACTAATATAAAAATAATTATAGTGTACGAATACGATGAACTCAACCTGTCACTATACAAAGAGTCAATTATAAGTTTTGTGAGGGTAAGAAAATCATTGCCAAATAATTACTTCAATCCATCATAGCAAACTTAAAAAACGGTGATTTTTTCTTCCAAAAATAGTGAAAAGTTAGTAACACATGTTTAGTTCAAAATTTTATATTAATTTACTATAGAATTGTGTTAACAAAAAAAAAAAACCATAGGATCCAATAAAAACTTAGAAAAATAAAATAATATAATACAATAAGGGGATCCAATTGAAACTTGGGCAAAATAAGAGGAAACGGGGATGAATACCAAAACTGACTGTTGAAGTTCAAAAATAAATAAATCATCAGCAAAACAAAACGTTGTAAAGAAAAGGATTTCTTTACTTGGATAAAACATTGCCAGATCTGAAGATAAGCAGAAAATAGTATTGGATATGTATTCCACACAAGCACGAGACGCATAGAGAGAGACAATCAAGGTATTAGAAGTCGGAGAGAAAAGACGCAGACCAAAAAGCACTAAAAAAATGCTAAGGAATTTAGCAAGAAAAGCAGTGTCAGCTACTTCAAATCCATGGAGATCATCAAAATCAATTCAGCTTCTCCAGAAAAGAGGCTTCTGCTTAGGAGTCCTTCCAGATGGAGTAGGCAGAAACTCTGAGGCCTTTGCACAGAATTCTAAGGCCATGGAGGGTCTTATTTCTCAACTCCAATCCCATATAAATAAGGTCCATGCTCACATAGTTATATGTGGATTTATATGTGTTTGTTTGTGTTTACGTGTTGGGTTTTGAGATGGGATTGTTTTATTTTTCAAGGTTCTCGCTGGAGGAGGAGAAGAAGCTTTGAAAAGAAACAGAAAAAGGAACAAGCTTTTGCCTAGAGAAAGAATCGATAAGCTAATTGACCCTGGTTCTTCATTTCTTGAGCTCTCTCAGGTTTTCGGATTTATTCATTTGTTGATGTTTTTGTTTCATTTATATGAAATTTGAAATCTTGTGGTCAATGCTTGTGAGAGACTGCTCTTGACAGAAAATGGTTAAAAAAGGACCTCTGTAGTGGATCCTGAAAAATTCATGATAAAGACACAATCTTTAAGTTTCTGAAAGAAGTTTTTGAATTTTAGTTTATGTAACGATGCAGATGTTAACTCTATTTATAAAATTGTTTGATACATAAAGTAGCATAATTTCTGCTGTTGCTGCTTCTTATTGCATATTTTAATGAAGCTTGCAGGCCATGAGTTGTATGGAGAAACATTACCATCTGGTGGAATAATCACTGGAATAGGTCCGGTTCATGGGCGTCTTTGTATGTTTGTGGCGAATGATCCTACTGTTAAGGGAGGAACTTATTATCCAATTACGGTGAAAAAACATCTTAGGGCACAAGAGATTGCTGCTCAATGCAAATTGCCATGCATATATCTTGTTGACAGTGGAGGAGCTTTTCTTCCAAAGCAGGCTGAGGTCTTCCCTGACAAGGATAATTTTGGTAGAATTTTCTACAATCAAGCTGTAATGTCTGCTGAAGGAATTCCTCAAATTGCTCTGGTATTAGGTTCCTGCACTGCTGGTGGTGCCTATATTCCTGCAATGGCTGATGAAAGTGTGATGGTTAAAGGAAATGCTACCATCTTTCTAGCTGGACCACCACTTGTGAAGGTCAGTTCCAAACTTCTCGTGTTCCAAATTGCTTCATCCATGAACTCTACATAGCCATTGGATCTTCTGTACTGTGCATTTATGTATCTGAATCAATGCACATATTTTGCTTGATACTGAAATTGGCTCTGAAGGAGAATTGTGATAGGCTGCTACAGGAGAGGAAGTCTCTGCGGAGGATTTAGGGGGTGCTTCTGTGCATTGCAAGACATCAGGGGTTTCGGATTATTTTGCTCAAGGTATGCATCATCTGTTTATGCTACCTCCTATGCCATACTTCTGCAGTTTCTGTGATCTTTTTGGAGTTTCTTGCCTGGATAAACCTTTGTTTATGCTAACAGGATTTAGTTCATATGTAGAATGATATCTGATGATTTTTTGGTGGAATTTAATAGAAAGTATACTGCTGTTGAATTCATTTTTCTCCATCTTCTCGTCTCTGTCTCAGAAACTTAGTGAGTGAAATCTTTTGCCTAGCTGATCATATGTATGGAATTATCTCTCCTTGTAGATGAATTGCATGGACTTGCACTTGGTAGGAACATCATCAAGAACTTGCACATGGCTGGGAAACAAGGGGCGATGAATGGATTGCATAATTTAAACCCTGAGTATAAGGAACCTTTATATGATGTAAAGGAGCTTCGGTCTATTGCACCAATAGACCACAAGCAAGCCTTTGATATCCGATCAGTTATTGCCCGGATTGTTGATGGAAGTGAATTTGATGAATTCAAGAAACAGTATGGAACTGTGAGGACTTTTAATAACTTGTTTGGTTAACTTATGTATCTCCACTGTTTTATCTCTGAATAACACAGTTCAAAATCACTCCTCTACAGACTCTCGTAACAGGGTTTGCTAGAATTTTTGGACAACCAGTTGGCATCCTTGGAAACAACGGGATACTCTTCAATGAATCTGCTCTAAAAGGGGCCCATTTCATTGAGCTATGCACTCAACGTAACATTCCCCTGGTCTTTTTACAGAATATCACTGGATTCATGGTTTGTAAGATGGGCCACTTTGATTCAAACATTTCTTTTTTGTTTTTCACTTTGAAACGTAAAACTGGCAAGCAACCATGATATTGTTGATTTGTAGGTTGGGTCAAGGTCTGAGGCAAATGGCATCGCAAAATCTGGAGCGAAAATGGTAATGGCAGTTTCTTGTGCAAAGGTTGGTTTCTTTCGCTCATCCTAATCTTTTTTTTTTTTTTTAAATCTTTACTCTCATATAATTGCAAAGACATAAAGTTGTCTTTTACAACCATCACATCTCATGATTCACTAAGAAATTGTGGAAAAAAACTACTTACATCTGAGCTGTTGCCTATAAATACTTGCGCAGGTCCCCAAGGTAACCATCATGGTTGGTGGAAGTTTTGGTGCTGGAAATTATGCAATGTGTGGCCGTGCATATAGTCCCAACTTCTTGTTCCTTTGGCCAAATGCCAAAATATCTGTGATGGGTGGTGCTCAGGTAGCCCCTTCACTTAAAATCATCATCGCATATGATCAAGGTGTCAATAAAATTCCGTGCCATTGCTTTGATATGAACAACTAAATACATATAAAATACCATATCCACGGTTAATTTATTATTATTATTATTATTGCAAAAACTACAGTTGTGCCAGCAAAGACTTTTTCATATTCTATAGAATTTGAGCATTTTGGAGCCAAACACACTTACCTTGACATGGAACAAAATTTAACAGGGCACACTAATTCAATTTGTTTTAAATGCCATGTTCACTTGTTTTGCTCAGGCTGCTAGCGTGCTGTCTCAAATCGAAACGGCAAACAAGAAAAAGCAAGGAATTCAGGTGACCTTACTTTTCTTATAAAATATTACCGAGGCCTTTACAAACTATGGTATGCTTATAAGCATTTGGACATGCTTTGCATGGATTACAGTGGACAGAGGAGGAACAAGAAAACTTCAAGTCGAAGATCACAGAAGCATACGAGCGAGAAGGAAATTGTTATTACTCCACAGCAAGGCTCTGGGATGATGGAATCATCGATCCAGCTGACACGAGAAAAATCATTGGCTTTTGCATCTCTGCTTCCTTGAACCGTCCCTTGGAAGACACCAAATATGGTGTATTTAGAATGTAACAAATGCAACTTTTACATCAACTCCAACGATCAAAAGTAATTTACCATAATTTTTCTTCTTAACTCAATAAAAGAAATCATCGTTCAACATGGCTGATGCTCATTGACATGGTATAATACACTTCTTACATCTAAAGTTTTAGCGCGTTGTCCTTGTTTGACTCTCTGTATTTGTTTTCTGTAGAGAGAAACGTGGCTATACAAAAAAACAAATTATTAAAGCTAATTACTTAAATGAACAATACAGCTAACAAAAAGCGCCCGTGGCCTAATGGATAAGGCGTCTGACTTCTAATCAGGCGACTGTGGGTTCGAATCCCACCGGGCGTGATTTAAATTATCTTTTACATTTTTCGACAATCTCAAATTAGCTCCTCAGTTGTTCATAGTTTCTCAATGTAGTCCCTGGCTACTGATTTTCTTTCGGTGTCCGCATTTCTCCATCTCCGTCGTCTATCCTCTTAAATCTTTAATCTGTAGGCAATGCTACTCTTTTTTCTTTTCTTTTTTTCCTAAAACAAGTGGCTTCTCAATCTCTCGTGGAGGGTTAGAATGTCCTGCCTGGAGTCTCAATCATTTCATCAACAAAGTTATAATAGTTATGAAGAACAAAAACCCAGAACCGAAATTCATTATCTTTTGGGTTAAATTGAGACTTTCACCACATCATCCAATATGAAAATTTTTTTTACCACGGTAGCATCCTCCATTACTTCTCTTGGTTAGAAGGAAAAAAAGATTAATGAAGATAAGTGTTCGGATTCGTTCCCGCCACTCAAATAATATAAATTCAAATATGTTTTTCTTTCCGTTTTCCATTTGAGAGAGAGAGAGAGAGAGCATTAAGTGTAAACTCGGGAAAAGAGAAGAAGATTTTTAATGGTTGATTAGAGCCAAATTTGATTGGAGTGTTGCTTGCTGGAGATGACGACGGTAGAAGAAAGCCTTTTGATAAGAAATAAGATTGAAGGATGTATTAAAAGGACTGGTTTCCTTCCGGTATTTAACATTTAATAAATACACGTTTTTCGAGGAAACCTTACCACGTGCGCTTCAATTGTAGCCAAGAGTTCTCAGCTAGCGTTCCTCAATTTTTTTTGCTGGGCAGTTTCGTTTTGAAATAATGTATTTGTTTTTTATATATATTTTAAAAATAAATAAGTGATCACATCAGTGGTTTTTGTCTTTTATGTAGATTTTTTTTGTATATTTTAAAAACAAATAGTTACAGTTAGTCATTAACTATTATTATAATTTAAAACTTTTATTTGGGGCCAACGCAGGATAGGGCATCATAGTTCACAGGCCGTCCATTGAGTCGATATAAAAATAAAAAAAATTATTATTATTATAATTTTAAAATTTAATTCAATAATTAATTAGAGGAAGGAATTAGATCACATGTTAGAAGAATCAAATTGAGTTAATCCAAGTAAACAAATAAATAAAAATTATTATTACTACTATTTTAAAACTCAACCCAATAATTGATCTAGGATAATACCCAAGTTACGAGTTAGAAGTGCCAACCCATTTTTGCTTAAAAAAATAAAAATCAGGGCAACTTCATTTCAATCATAAAAAAATCAACAAGTTTTTGATTCGTGTTTTATTCTAAATCGAATGAGTAATGGGTTAAACCAAATTTTTAACTAGGCTGGATTTAATCAATCATTTCTCTAGTTTTTTTCTTGAACTCATATCAATCCAAACTCTCGGTTAGTCGGGTTTCAAACCACCAAGTTAGTTTTGATTTTATAATTAAAGTTATTGTTATTTTAAAAATTCAATATAAATTAAAGTAAAGGGATTGCTATCTGATTATTTATTAAAAAATATGTATGTTTAACAATAATATATATTAAGTGTATAATATATTTCTTAATATTTTTTTACGTCTTACCCTTCATAACCAAACATGATATAAATATAATTACCTTGTTTTATACACCACTATCAAGCCCGGTTTTATAGTTGTCTCATTCTTTGCTTTATTTTTTTTATTTTCATTGTCTTTTTTTTTAATTTCAAAATAGGAATCAAATGCTATTTTAAAATATCATTTTACTTTTACCCTTACAAATTTACATGACTCAATGCCCGTGGTTTTACTAGATTTGAAAAAAATGGTAAAGAATAATCTAGGAGAAGCAAATGAAAATGTGATAATTATTACACTTTTGCTTTTATAGTTGATAGTTAAAATTGGATTTTTAAAAATGAAAAGTAGAATATTTATTTGAGAGTGAGAATTGTGACCATGGTTTAAAAAAAATATAACATTTTAATCATTGTAGCTCTCTCGTCTCATGATCCACTGTGGATTCAAATGTTCATGACCTTCGTTGTTAGAGGAATTTGATTTAGTTATTTACTGGATGGATAAGATTGTGTGTGTGTGTTGTGGGTTATATATATATTATAGAAAAAGCTACGTTATTGATGTGTTTTTTTTT
>Ga0325411_1006489_pt1 | contig 12836 bp, 16 predicted proteins | sample PopdelMetagenome_13_FD_206181 | JGI IMG/M metagenome (GOLD analysis project Ga0325411, IMG submission 206181) | Populus deltoides microbial communities from Bellville, Georgia, United States - Xylem-PdIQD-R4 | ecosystem: Host-associated > Plants > Phyllosphere > Stem > Wood/Secondary xylem... | reverse complement strand
TGTTGATGAATTATAATTTTCTTAATTTCTGGCTACGGTTGCTTTATATTTTGTAAGATAGCAAGAAGTTATTAAAACTTAAATTACTACCGCTGTAAATTGTTTTTATACGTGGATTAATTTGATAGGAAGAAGAACAATAGAGGACAATAACAGATCACGCTTTAACTGTTTGCTTCCAATTATTAGAAATAAAGTGACAATTATTCTTCCTTCCATTAAACAGAGAAACTCTCTCTCTCTCTCTCTCTCTCTCTCTGCTTTTCCTTTAGTTATAAAGAAGAAGAAAACAAGAGAATTCAAAAAAAGAAAGAGAATAAAATAAAATTGGGAACATGAAGTAAAATAAAAGAGAATGGGGGCAATTTCAGTCATTTTGTCAAGCATGTGCGTCAACATAAAAATCTCCCTCACATGACCGTTGTATTCAAATTTCAAACGGTCTCCTAATCTCCTCCTCGCTTAAAACAATTCTACTGACCCAACCAGAAACAGAAACAATCGAGCCAGCCATGAAAGCATACAGTGCATCAACATCACAATCCTCTGTGAAATCAAGCGCCACCAACCCGAACACCACGGCCATGGAAGAGAGAGATAGCTGTTACTTCCCTGGTTGCAGAAAAGATGCCAATTGCAACTGTGATATTTGCTTGGCTAGCATCAATGCTACCCTTGACCTCATGCCAGTCACCATTCAAAAGTCCTCTCTCACCAAGCTTTCTACTTCACGCGCCAACGTGGAATGTACTCCCCTGTCTTTTGATACTTCAATTATCTCCACACCGAGATCAATTTCTCGTCCTAAAATGGATTCTCCAGCACTCAAATCAACAGCAAGATTGACCTTGAATCAAAAGAAAGTAAAGAAGAAAAAAGAAAGGTCTTTTGGTTCGTGCGGTGTTCTTTTTTGGCTGGTTTTGGGATCAAGCTTGCTTTTTAGAGTAGAAACTGGGTTTTCTTGGGGGGTTTACAGGGTTTTAAGGCCTGTGTTTTCATCTGATATGGTTAGGAGTACTGGTGAGAGATCTTGGGCTGTACAAGACTTGAACCGGAAGCTGAGGTTCTTGCAAAGTGAATTAAAAGGTTTTGTTGCAAATGGGAAGGTTTCAAATTGCAGCTTTATGGATTCAATATGGGAAATCAATCAGGTTTCATATGCCTAAATTCTTGAATAATTAAGTATAGCTCAAAGATTTGATAGGTATTTTTCAATGCAACAATCTAATGAATAAACATGAACTGCAGGATGGGCTGCTTTTGAATTCACGGTGTGTCTTGTACAAGTCCGCAATGGAAGAGGTGAGCATATGGGGCTGGCCATTGCAAACTGCAGGATTGCTCAAAACAGAATTTTCTTCGCGTTCATTTACAGTGTTGTCAGGCAGAGTTACAGAGGTAAACCCAAAATTTTGTAGCATATGTATCTTCTCTTATTAGTAGCAGTGTATTTCACCTATATCAGAAGATGCTTTACCTTTCTTAATCAAATTCATGATTCTTTTTGTTTTTTTTTTTTGTTTTTCTGGGATCTTGTCTATTTCTCTTTAAAAGTGGTCTGACGGTGGGATTGGGTACTCAATTCGAAAAGCCAACACTTCATGGGTTCACAGGAATTGGGCTGCCTCTGTTGTCCAATTAGATCCCAACACATGGATTCTGGAGTATGAGCGTAGCTTGATATTGAATAGCTCAACACTGTTTTCAGCAGTAGCAGAGATCTTCAAATACAGGATGTCAAGAGCTATGAAAAGTATGAATCCAGTATTCTGGTTGTTCTCTGATTTTGAGCAACAATACAGAGTCTTTACAGCAAAAGACCGTGTCAAGATCATCCCAACTTAGTGGATATATAGTTAAAAGACGCAGCACCATAACTACCTCCAGCACTGTTCCAGTTCTCATTGCTTGTGAGAAGGGTTGCAGAAGAAACCTATGGATATCAAGGACCCGTTTTCTTCTTTCAAGATCCTTGCTATGTTTTGGCTTGAAATCATCGTTTCATTGTCTTGGTGTATAGTTCTATTTGGATACTCTAAGATGACAAAAGTCTCAATTTCTAAAATTCTTAATTTAAATTGTACATCATGAACTGATACAATATGACAAACATAACCCGTGTTTGTACTTTTGCTGGAACGGTTATCTTTAATTGATGTTGGATTTCACATATATTGTAATGGTGAAGCTTGGGGGGCATTGGATGAAGTCCCGAGGTTGAGGATGTCCTTTGTCATACTCCCACCACACCACCGCCTCTCTCCTAAGGAGTATACAAGCATTGGATGAAGTCCCAAGGTTGAGGGTGTCCTTTTTCATACTCCCACCACACCACCGCCTCTCTCCTAAGGAGGATACATTTCATGATTGCTGATTGTTTACTGAAACTTTGACTGTTAAGTTACAGATTGGTGAAGAAAATCACCAATAGTCATTACAAGAGCACACGCCAGCTTTATAATGGTGAAACCGAGTCCTGTCTCTAACAATAATCTCCATTCCATAAACCTTCGAGACCAACTTAATAAAGGTATGGCAATCTTCACAAACTCTCAGATTCTTAACTATTCGGATGCAGGACCCTTTTCCCTCACCCATCAGCCCATAACAAAGGGCCAATTTCTCACTGTGCCACAAAACCACTTCTTTCTTTCCTTCCTCTTCTACATCAACCAAAACACTACTAGTATTAGGAGTATAGCCAACTAGCTTCAACTCCTTAACCACCTCATCTAGCTTCTCATAGATTTTATCTGCTTGCTTATGCTTCTTATCTGCCATTACAAACTCGTATACTTGGTTGTTCAATTCTATCCAACTACATCCACGTTCTTTAGATATTCCTCTTTGTTTCATTAAGTTCCTTAGCTCCCCTACATCTTGCCACCTTCTGTCTTTAGCATAAATGTTAGATAATTGCACAAGGGCTCCATCATGGTCTGGCTCCAGCTCAAGGACCTGCTTGGCAGCAAATTCTCCAAGCTCATTATCTCCATGAATCTGGCAAGCAGCCATTAGGGATCCCCAAATGACAACATTAGGTGCCAAGGGCATGGTCTCCACAAGTTCTAGAGCATCTCTCAGTAGGTTAGCTCGACCAAATAGATCTACCATGCAACCATAGTGCTCGTGTTTAGGTGTGATGTTGTGTTCATTTGTCATTGATGCAAAGGTTCTCCTGCCCTCCTCAACTAGCCCTGCATGACTACAAGCATAAAGCACACCAACAAATGTAACCCCATTTGGCTTGATGTTTTCATCTTTCATTTGATAGAAGAATTTTAGTGCATTACTGGCATCCCCGTGGATAGCAAAAGCATTAATCATACTTGTCCAAGATATCACATTTCTGCTTCGCATCTTCTCAAAAACTCCTCTCGCTGCTCCCAAATTTCCACATTTGGCATACATATCAATAAGGGCATTGTTGACAGGCAAAGCTCCTCCAAGCCCATTCTTGTCAACATACATATGAATCCATTTAGCTCGATCTAGAACACCAAGACGAGCACAAGCTGAGATTACACTTAGTATAGTAACTTGATCAGGTTTGATTCCGAAAACTTGCATTTCACTAAATAAATTAAGAGCTTCCTGAGGCTTATCACTCTCAGCGTAACCAGAGATCATTGCGCTCCAGCAAACCAAGTCCTTTTCTTCCATTTGGTCAAAGATTAAGCGAGCATCTTCAACTCTCCCGACTCTCGAATACCCGGAAATCATCGCTGTTAAAACAACTAAGTTCCTAGATGAGATCCTAGTAAACAATTTTTGAGCCATTTCCATACAGCCACAGCTTGCATACATGGTAAGAAGTGCACTCTGTAAGTAAGTATCAAGCACAAAATTATTTTCAATAATGAAATCATGTATAGCTTCTCCATAACTTAAATTTCGGGCTCGACCACAAGCCGATATTATGGTTGTCAGAACCATTTCATCTGGCTTCAAATTGGAACTCTTCATCTCTTCAAAAAGCTGCAACACATCATCATAAAGTCCACTCTGATGATACCTGTTAATAAATTAACATCAATAAAAAGAAATATCTAATTCAACAACCAAAGAATTAAACTTCAATCCGTACCCATCGATCATAATACTCCAGGCAACAACATCCCTATAAGACATTTTATCAAACACCAATCGAGCTTCCGAAATCCGGTCACAAGAAGCGTACATACCCACCAGGCCCGTTTGAACAAACGGGTCTTTGTCAAAACCCAATTTAGTCGCAACCCCATGAATCTCCTTCCCTTCATTTAACCCAGAAGCTCTGGAAGCTGCTTTTAGCAATGGAGGAAAGCTAAACCTGTCAATACCAAGCAAGCCTTCCTTCAACCTTATTTTCTCATATGCTAAAAGAGCAGTTTCAGGCTTGGCGCTGCGAGATAAAGAGCGGAAGAGTTTGTTGGAAAGAGGAGTGTGGCATTTGGGGAGGTGTATGAAGACGGAGAGGGCGTAGTCGAGGGAAGAAGAGGAGAGAAGGAGTTCGAGGAGGAGTGAAGGAGGGAGGTTGGAGCGGAGGACTTGGGCGTGGATTTGTTTGAGGTGGGGGAGGGAGGTGGGGGTGGGGGTGCCGGAGAGAGCTGCATGTAGGGCGGTGGAAGTGAGTGGGACAGGTATCGTGGGCAGTGTGGCAGCGGTGGACATTTTGTTTCGGATGGGGAGGAATGGGGTGGGGAGTATAAATTTCATATCTATTTCGTTTGGGCCTATGGGTGTAAATAATATTTGGGCTAATTCTTGTAACTGTGGGGCCAGGCCTGATGGTTTTCTCAGACCTCTTCGACTTTAAAGATCTTACCAGTGTCAGCATTCGCAATTTCAAGCCTTGCGGAGAGCGTTGGCATTTTATGCGTGCAATTAAATTAAAAAGAAGGAAAAAATTGAAGGAAGAATTAAAGAGGAAATGGGTGAAGCGTTATTTGATCTTGAACAAGTCCTCAGGTCCGAAAAGGTATGTAAATTTCTGTCTTTCTCTTTTAAGCCTCTTTTATCTCTCCAATACAAATGTTTTTCTTTTTTTTCCCTTTCTTTGATTTTTGTTCAGTCGGTAATGAATTTGAAGCTTATAGTTTTTGTTCTTTTCGTAATGGTGAGACGTCTTGATTTTATTTTTCTTAGACCTAGATTTGACTAGCATTCCATTTTAGGCTTTCGATGTATGTAGTATTGCTCGCCTCTTTTTTTAAGGTGAAAACAAATGGTGGCCTTTTTGGATGAGAGTAGAACCTATTTTTACGCTCTTATGGACTAAATCAATAGTGGGTTTTTTTTTTGGTTAATTTCTATAGGAGACGTTGACGCATCAAGAAATGAACATACTTCAATCATGCAAATCGAAGGCTGTTAGGCAATTTACATTCGGTGTTCTTACCGGTGCCACTGTTGCCTGGGCAGGTGTGTATTTTTATTCTTTTTTATGCATATAGATATGCCCAATCAGCACATCATTGGGGTCAAGACCATCATGCTTGTCTGTTCTTCTTCTGCTGCTTTTCATTTTCCTGCTGTTAATGTTGTTCTTTTACTCATTAATCTGAAATCATTGCTGCCGACAGAATCATTTGTCTACTAGTACTGCGTATTTGATTATTTTTAGCATTCTGACAGCAACTTGGAAGCTAAGTTGGTTTGCTCGAGCCAACATTTCAGGAGGTAATGCGGACTAACACCTTAATATTGCTGATTTACATGACCACTCCTTCATCTGTGTAGACAAAAATATGTAAGTTTTACCTTATTTGCAGGAGCTGCAATTTTTTTTGGATTCTGGAGATTTGGTAAGTCCTTCGATTCCGGTGTTGATCATATTCTTGCTATGGATGGAAGTCGGATGCAGAAGGAGTTGGCAAATATGTAGGTTCACCTTACCTTGCTTGTTTGTGGTGAACTTCTCAGTTTTTCTACAATGAGTTAGAATATATTGATGTTTTATTATTTGAACGAATTGGCATGTTGTCAAGCCAAAATTGGCTTTCAACGTTCTTTCTTAGTTGCATAGTATTTTGGTTTATGTGTCCGGTGATCTAGCACATTCTGATTGTTCTGCAAGATACAAAATTGAGATTGATACTAAATCAACTAAAGAGTAAAATCTGTCATTGACTGAATAGAACTTTGCTCATATGGGTGTGCTGAATTTAAACTGTACTAAAAACCTGACAAGTTAACATTGTTAAATAACTCTTTAGCATTAGCATGTCCAAGATTCTAGCTTTGGCAGCCACTTCTACTGGTACAATTGCTGAGGTGCTTTTGGCCCATTAGGCTAGAACTATATGCTGTTATTTTTTCCTAACAGTTTTACAAGTTAACAAGCTTGGCCTGACCTTTATGGCTGTCTGAATCTCTACTAAAATTCCTAAGATAAGTATCTGTCACGTAAATAGTCGTTCCCCAGACCATGTTGGATCTCTTATCAAATGCTGAGTACTGTCTTTTGTTGTGTAATCAATGTCTCAAATGGTTATCGTTCTATGTCAAACTTGTCCTGTATATTTCTGATTTTTTCCGTTATATTCCATTTTCCCATCATCTGTTTTCAATTGCTTGAGGAAGCATTATTTAATGATTCGCGATGAATAATATTTCTATTTACAGAATGGTGAATAAATATCGAGATGATCCTTGGACAATGCAACATTTGAATAGGCGTTTCTATTCAGAGAAAGTTTTTGATGACTCAAACTTGCATAGGCCAATAATTAGCCTTCAATATCGAAATTCATTTGGTGATAATGTTGCTTATGGTCAAAGGACACATGACAGTGATTCTCACGATGCCTCCCACAGTGACTCTGATATCAAAAGGGATGATGTGGAGTCCAAGAAAGTTCCTGTAAGTGCACTGACCAAATATTCCTATTTGAACATAGGCATGACTACTTTACTGGTGTTTGCATTCATAATAAAGTCAGTAATGAACATGCAAATAGTGGATTTAATTACAGACAAAGACACCCCTAATGTTGCAGCTACGAATTTCATGAATGGATATCCATCTTTTTTATTTTGCTCCTTACATGCAATTTTAATGGTCCTTGGACAATCGTTTTTCATATATTTAATATAGCAGACAGTTCAGCTAAATGTGTAAAGATTACAAAGTTTTTTAAAGCAAAATTCATATATAAAACAATTTTTTTTTTCATTTATGAACTGATTTAACGAAACCTTACTTATTTGGAATTCATTAGGGAATTTATTTTTATTCCTTTCCATCAATATACTGAAGACAGAAACATCTAGAAGTAGAAAATCCGCATCATGTGGGAATAATTCATTTCCATTGGATATCTGATGAATCATTTAGATGCTTCTTATTTCACATTACATGTCTGTTAATGCTATGGGTAGAGTAACTCATAGTTGGCATGGTTTTCTTGGGCAAACAAAAATGTAGGCTATTGGTTAGGCTTCTACATACTGTTACAGAAACTGTAGTGTGAGGATAAGTGCATGTATACACATCCACCAGGCAAGAATTGGCATTTATGCAAAATCTCAGAACCATAGTTTTCGATACAGAGCCATCCAGGGTTTTGCTCGACTTGGAATGAGTAGATTCGCTCCCATGGAAAAGGAGGTAACCTTCTCCCTAGGTTGGACTGATTGTCAGCAGCATTGAACCAAAAATACCAGATTTTCTACTCCTTCCATGAGTCAATACATTCTGTAGTTGGTCCATTGTATACTGTAGTGAACTTGCCTGCTGGAAATGGTATGATTTAGAGCAAATTAAGGCTTGAAAATGAAATGCATTTCCAGGGATGTGGTGCCAATTGTGGGATGCATTAGTTGCTTGCCGTGGTTTAAGAAAGTTTTCCTCAGGTAGTTTTGCGATGGAAGGACAGTTGCAATTGAAATTCCTATGAACAAGCAACTGCATCTATTACAGGCTATTGAATTCAACACCTAGCATTATCTTGATGTGGGGTAGCAATATCTTAGAGCATTTTTTAATAGGCGCTAAATCCTTTGATGATGAATCTGCCCTCAAAATTAGCAACCAGTGAAAAAATGCAACCTCTACACTGTATTCCACATCCTTGAAAGACCAGGCTCTCTCTCTGGTTTTTTTAACAAATGGGAAAAATTAAGAAAAGGGTCTCTTAGTTATCACATTATTAAAATGGTCTATTCTACTTGAGCATATATTAAATTCTTGCTTGAAATTGTAATGGTTTCTTAGTTATCACATTATTTAATCTAATCATTCTGTTTTAGATGAACCTCGGTGCCAAAGTAATGGAAGACCCTCTAGAGAGTATTTTTGGTTTCATGGCCCCTGTGGAGGAGATCCATCACCTTGGTACCTCAGGCAAGCCTGCCAGAGTACTTAATCGTAGCCATAAAAGATCTCATCGTAGGCATCGGATGCGCCATCAAGAAGCTTCTTTGAATTCTGAACGTTTGCAGCCACAGCAGATTTAAGGTTGGTGATAGACCTGGAGGAAACCGGAGAGAATGCCTATTGAAGATTTGGAAGCCAAACCTTTGTTAGTTAGTTATCACATAAGCCATACTGTTGAACTGGAATTGTCAGACAAGTTCTGTAAGCGTTGTTCAATTTACTCCATGAGCAACTCTGGTCAGCTTAAATGTCTATATGTGGTATGTTGCAATGAATACTCCATACTGGAGAGTAGATATTAATCATCGCATATGCCTTTGCAGCACAGGTGTTGGAACTTTTCTGTGTTTGATCGGGTGCCAAAGCAATGAATTTACCTTGATGGGGCGTTATAATGGTCAAAGGAGAATGATGCATGATGCATTGTGCAGGTGGTGATAGTATCACATTGTTAAGGAGATCATATTGAAATGTTTATAATATAAGATAGCAACATAGCTACCTCAGGTGATGGCAAATTTTTGCCGTCGCTGACCTGAAACATGCTCTTGCCATTTCTTGCATCAATCCCTTTGTTTCTGGGTTGGATCAGATGTCGAAATATTGCGAACTTCAGAAACAGTAGACATGCACCCAGTGATATGACCTATTGTGCCTCAGCTCACATAATTGAAGAGTAGGTGGCATCAGTTTGAATCTACTCCCGTGAAAGGAAAAAGACTCTTAAACATGGTTACAAGACCAGCTTGGCCTACAACTCGAGTTTCAAGTTGGCCTACAACTCAAATTATGATAGGTCTCGGTCGATAGATCACCGGGTTGTCATGTTAAGCAGGCTGGTCGGGTCTTATAATTAGTCTATTAATTGTCTGCCCGAAAGATGAGGTTACTGTTGGTAGCTGTGTAATTATGGGAGCATTTGGGGACATCGGCGCAAATGCCACCGGCTGAGTATCAAAAGGCTAGAAACTTACAGCCATCTTGGGGACCTTCGGTGCAGACAGGTTTTAGCCAAACGAAAAATGATGAGAGTTTTATAGTCGCTAAAATACTCTGGTTTAGAGCATTTTTAATTTTTTTTATATAATTTTTTAGATTGTTTTAATGTGATGGTATAAAAATAAAAATTAAAAAATATATTATTTTGATATATTTTTAAACAAAAATATTTTTTAAAAATAACCTTAACCATAATTTTAAATACTATCATAAAGAAGGTATCATGTGACCTTCATTTTCTTGTGGGCATCAAATTCGCTATCACTCTTTATCTTTTTTTTAAAGAAAACCCACCACAAAATGAGTTCGAGATTCACAAGTAACCAATCATTCCAGGAGCTTTTGCAATCCACGATGGAATACATTAATATAGGCAAAAAACTAGTGACCTTTTGCCATATGGCCGCCCCCTGAGTTAGATATATGTGTTTGTCCATGAAATGTGTACGTCGCTGATTGTATGTGCCGTACACTATTAGGTATTCATGGAACAACGTAGAAGCCACGAGTTAATTAAATATTGTGACAATATCATAATTTATGTCGGGGAGAGATGCGTGCATGTATGGCTTCGGTTTAGAAAGGGTGAGCAAGGAGATCATCTTCTTCTTTTCTGCTCGTTGATTAACTAACTGATATATCTCAAGTAATAAAATCATGAAAAACTGAGAATTAAAGAACTTGGCATGCTGTTTCCTTTTCTTCTGTAATAACTCGTTTCATGACTGCAGTTTACCTGTTCTCTAAACACGCGTGTATCTTCGCATGTCACCATCCTTTTTACCGCGTCCTTGGTAGGAAATCCAGCACCAATCTCTCTCTCCTTTTTTTTTTTTTTTTGGTTTCCCGGGCGCTCTTAAACCGCCAAGCAACCTTCGCCTTGTAAATGATTTAGATTTTTCTCGTCACAGTTGGATAAGATCGGAGCAATGACATAGCATTAACATTATGTAATGCATGGAAGATAAATCTGATTGATAATTGTGGAAAAATTAAACAAATGTTTTCAAAACCATACAATCTTGTTAAAAATGGTAATTTACTTGAAGACCAGGGGCAATAAGAAAATGCCATTCTCCTTTATCTGTTCAGGGATTCGTTCTTCTTCTCCACACGCTCCTTGCACACACAAGAAAAGAAACGGAAAGGAAGATTGATTCGTTTCATAGACAAACGTTTTTTCTTATCGTCGCCTCCCTCCAAACATTTCCCATCCAAATCCATCCTTTGAAAATTAATTCTCCCCTTTTAGCACTCAATCAATCTCTCTCTCTCTCTCTCTCTCTCTCTCACTCACTCACACATATGTTGCGAAAGGCATAATATAATCCCATTTCTTTCTTTTAGGCCTTAAGGTTTCCCTCTGCTTCTCTCTTCTCCTATCAGATACCAAAAGAAACAGACACCCACAAACTCCACCCATTCTCTCTCTCTCTCTCTCTCTCTCTCTCTCTTAATATATGATCAACATTTTCTCTCCTTTTCCACTCCACAACCCCAACAAGATTTTGATTCCTATCGACAAAATCAAGAAATTCTTACTTTCTTTAACCCTTGTAGCATCTTTTGTTTCCCTATTTATTTATTCTACCCATTTCACCATCAACGCACCAACAAATCGAGAAACCATGAAGGTGCATCCATTACCCAAGAAGAGAAACAACATAACAATCCAATTCTACGATCATAGAGGAGACCCTTTAGTATCATCTTCAGGTGGGTCCCAACACAAGAAACTCAGGAGGCTACCCCACATATTCAGCCGGGTCTTGGAACTCCCCTTCCGGTCAGATGCTGACGTGTCGGTTGAGGAAAATCCTGATTGCTTTCGATTTGTTGCTGAAACAGATAATAACATCGGTGAAGTGAGGGCCCACACCGTTGAAATCTATCCTGGAGTAACTAAAATTGTGATTAGGCCAAATGGGTATCTAGAATTATCTCCACTTGATGATTTGGAGTTGGATATGTGGAGGTTCCGGTTGCCGGAAACCACCAGGCCGGAGCTTGCGAGTGCGGTTCTGGCTGACGGAGAGTTGATTGTGACGGTTCCGAAAGGAGAGGAAGTGGAGGAGGAAGGGAATGGTAATAATAACAATGGCGAGTTTAGAGGAGGTATGGGAAATAATAGTAGTAATAATAATAATAATGCTAGGCTTGTGCTTGTACAGTGATATGATAATGATAAAATCTACTGCTTTCTAGCTGCCTGCTTTTTTGTTATTTAAATGAATTATGTTATGGAACTTGGTTTTTTCCTTCCAAGGTTGGTGGTTGGAACCAGGATTTGTATGCTTACTTTTGTTATTGATGATCAATGAATCAATCAAGGTTTCTCTATTTTCTTGTTTGTGTGTGTGGATAACGAGTATGGTAGCAGTAGCATTGAACATGGAAGTTTGATACTATTGTTAGTTCATTATGTTTTGGCATGCCCAGGTACCAGATGGTTTTTCATTTTGATTTAAGTGTTAGTGTTAACATGAACTTTTGTTGATTGTTTGGTTTTTTAGCATTGTGAACTCCAGGTTTTTTGTTATGTACTCTTATGTCTTGTGTGGTTGCAGAGCAACGGAAATGGATGTTATGTGTTGTCTTCTTTCTTTCTTTCTTTTTGATAGTTCAGGTTCGAATTGTGTAATCTTTTGGTCTTCTTAACCTCCATATTCTTCTCCCACAGCTTCTGGAAGCTAGTTTCTTAAGGTGGTTGGAACTGGGATTTGTCTGCTTACCGTTTTCATTGATGATTAATAAAATAGTCGAGGTTTCTCTCTCCTTTTCTCTCTGTTTTTTTTTTCCTTGTGTGCATAATGAGTGCGGTAGTAGTAGCATTGAATTTTTAAAGTTTGAGACCTTGTTAGTTTATTATGTTTTGGCATGTTCAGGTACTAGATGGTTTTTCATTTTGATTCAGTGTTGATATTAAATGATCGCGGGGAATGGTGCATACACATAGCCGACCTCAACTGGTTTGCGATTGAGGCGTGATTGTTGTTGTTAGTATTAGTGAGAGCTTTGGTTGGGTGTTTGGACTTGGTTTTAAGCATTGTAGCTTCAGTGTCAAATGTGGTTTTAGACAACAAGAGGAGCAGGCAAGAATGCCATGAATGGTACATGTGAAATGGTTTTTTGTTCATGTTAGATTAAGAATTGAATTGAGTATTTCTTTTGGTATTCTTGGCCTCCATGTTCATATAAGATTTTATACCTGTGTTCATGTCTTATAGCCCCTGCTTTGTGATCAGAAGATAGCCCCTTCCATATATGTATTCCTTCCAATTTCTCATATCATTCTCGTTGATTAGCTGGATACAATTCCCAGGCAATGTTTCTTTGATTGGTCTATAAGTCCTAGCACCAATGATGTTAAACATGCATGCAATTTTCTTTTCTTTTTTGGTCATTGTAAATTAGAAGCGTGATTCCATGCTTCACTGAAAACTGCTTCCATCGATCCTGGATGGTTGAGATTTGGGAA
>Ga0325411_1006488_pt1 | contig 12837 bp, 12 predicted proteins | sample PopdelMetagenome_13_FD_206181 | JGI IMG/M metagenome (GOLD analysis project Ga0325411, IMG submission 206181) | Populus deltoides microbial communities from Bellville, Georgia, United States - Xylem-PdIQD-R4 | ecosystem: Host-associated > Plants > Phyllosphere > Stem > Wood/Secondary xylem... | reverse complement strand
AAAACACGATAGAAATATAAAGACAAATAGCATGAGATTCTAATAATATATGCAAATTTTTTTATCTTATTTAATCAATTTATGCACATTCCATTTCAAGATGGGAACTAGATTCTCTCTCAGTGACGCTTATTCCACATGTCATCTTTCTGATTTGCTCTCTCATTCCCTTGTCTTCCATGTTTCTAACATAAAATTATGCTTTGTAACCTGGTACTGTTGTTTCATTTTAATTTTAATGTTCATGGAATTTTCGATTCAATTTTTTTTTTATTGAAATTGGCTTTTTTTCTAATAATATTTTATATTATTTCTTTCTAACCTTTAATTTTTATATTCATGGGAAATGATTTTCCCCATCTCCTTCTGAATCTAAATCCACTTATAACATTGAATTATTTTAAAGGGTATTTAAAAGTGTGGTTATTATTGTTTTTTAAAGTATTTTTCATTCAGAAATATATTAAAATAATATTTTTTTTTATTTTTTAAAAATTATTTTTGATATCAGTACATTAAAATAATCTGAAAATACTATTTTTTTTTAATTTGAAGCCAAAAAAAATAAAAAAATTTAAATTTTTTTAAAAACATTTTTAAAACACAAAAAAAAAATAAGTTTTTTCAAGATTTAATGTAACGTAGAATTAATTTAGACGAGAAAGAGAAAAGGGCAGGGATATGAATTGTTTTTTTTCTTTTAGAATAAATTTTTTAAAAATATTTTTAAAATGTAAAAACAAATACATTTCCTCTAAGATTCGATGAAACGTAAAATTAATTTAGAGGAAGAGAAAAGGACAGGGCTATGAATATTTTTTTAACTCACCCAACAATGCCATGCTCGAATTTTCTCTCTTGGTCTCACTCAACACCCCTTCTTGGTCACAGAACTCGTCTCTGCATACGCTGTACATGGTGTCCCAACTCGTGTTTAACTCGCTCCAAATCAAGCGTGTTTATCTATGGAACTCATTGATTAATGGCTGTGTGAAAAATCATGTTTATAATGAAGCTTTTGGTTGGTTTTATCAAGTTGCCATGGTGTTTTGCTTGATGATTATACACTTGCAACGATGTCAAAGGTTTGTGGTGAGGTTGGTGACTTGAATTCGGGGAAATTGATTCATGGGAAAATTTTTAAAATTGGATTTGTTTTGGATTTTATAGTTGCCAATTCTCTTATGTCAATGTATAGCAAATGTGGGGAATTTGGCGAATGTTTGAAACTGTTTGATGAAATGCCTGAAAGAAATGTGGGTGCTTGGAATGTTATTATATCGGGATATGCGGATTCAGGGGACCTTAATTTTGATAAGGATATGTCAGATTTTGTTAAAGATATGCAAATCGAGGGGTTAAAACCTGATGTAATCACAGTCTCTTCTCTTTTGAGTTTGCGTGAAGGGGATATGGTGAAAAGGAACTATGGGAGAGAGCTTCGTGGGTTTATAGTGAGAAACGAGTTGGCTTTGGGTTCGGAGTTTCATTTGGGATCTTGCTTGATAGATATGTATTCTAGGTGTAATAAAGTTGATGTAGGTAGAAGGGTATTTGATAGCATGAAGGGTGGGAATGTTTATACTTGGACAGCAATGATCAATGGTTATGTGAAGAATGGATCTCTAGAGGAAGGACTGGTTCTTTTTCAAGAAATTCAGGTGAGGGATGAAGTAGAACTTAATAAGGCTTCGCTTGTGAGTGTTCTTCCTGCTTGTAGCGCAGTTTCTGGTTTAATTGGTGTGAAACAAATTCATGGAAATGCCATCAAGAAGGAATTTAATGATGATGTTTCCTTATGCAATGCTTTGATCGGCATTTATTCCAAGTGCGGGAGCTTGGATCATGCAAAACAAGTCTTTGAGCATGGTTCTTTTCATAGGGATCCAATATCTTGGAGTTCAATGATTTCTGGCTATGGATTGCGGGGGAAGGGAGAGGAAGCTATCTTTGTATACAACAAGATGCTTCATCTTGGGAATAAATCAGACATGATAACAATAGTAGGGGTTCTTTCTGCTTGTGGCCGGTCAGGATTGGTATATGAAGGCCTGCGCATCTATAAATCTACAATAACTGAATGTAGGATTAAGCCAACGGTTGAGATTTGTGCTTGTGTTGTGAATATGTTAGGCCCATCAGGCCAGCTTGGCTGAGCTTTAGATTTTATTAAATCCATGCCAATGGAACCTAGTCCAAGAGTTTGGGGGGTGCTTGTTAGTGCTTCCATAATCCATGGAAAAGCTGAGATGCAGGATCTGGCTTGTAGGTTCCTTATTCAGTTAGAACCTGAAAGCCCTCCGAATTATGTCTCACTTTCAAACTTACGTGCGTCTTCCAGGAGATGGGATGTAGTATCTGAGGTGAGAACAATGATGAAAGAAAGATGCTTAACAAAAACTACTCGGTGCAGTTGGATAAGCATTAATAACACCACTCATTCTTTCTATGCTGCTGATAAACTGCATCCTTGTTCGAAGTCAATATATCAACTGCTGGATGACCTCGTATTGTTGATGAATGGAGCTGCTGTTCCTCATAATTTTGAAAATTTGACATGGGTGTCTTGAATATTGATATGCTGTTTTCTGTCTCCCTTGACAATTGAGGATATCTTATGCAACCCATAACCATATGCACAGATATGCATTCGTTAACCAAATGATTGAGACTCGACTGCTGTCTATACCTCTAGACATGTTTGCTGAAAATTTTGTCATTCAGGTTTGTGTATTTCTTTCTAGAGTTTTTCTTGTCTTAGTTTGACGTACCATTGCTGATGAATGACTTCTAGGTATTTACTCAAATCTTAATTATTTTTTCCTTGCAGGCGAATTTTGCTTGTATTCTCAAACAAGCCAAGTTGTTTCATGTTAAGCTGTGTGGATTGATAGTATGGACACAGGGCATTCTAGTTCCGCTTCGGCTCGCTTTTTTTTTTTTTAAATAATTGAAACAAAAGGAGCGCAGCCAACCTTGAAGATAATTGACAAGATCTGAAGACTTGCCGAACTGATTGGCGGGGCAGTCAATCACCTTTTATAACTGTCAGGAGCAATACATGCAAGCATCGTTTGACAGTGCTGGGATTTACAACTCTTTTTTTTTTTTTTTTTTATCTTTGTAGATAAAAAAAAAATTGAATATCTAGCAACAAGATTGTTGGAGCGCAAAACACTTGCAAATAAGCTGAAACAGGAAACGGGGTTGCTAGCGTTCCATATGGTTCTTACATATGTGGCTTCCATTGTAACCATGTGACATCCATGCTTGATGTTCAAACTTCTTCACTTTGCCAAATTTGTTACGGAAGCGTGGATTAGTCAACAAAACTATATATGGAATAACACAAGGTATTTTCATGATTCCAGTTCTTGTTCATAATTTTGGTTTCTCTACTCAACTGTCCCCTCTGCTCTGCACACTCAACCCTCTAGCCTCCACCCGAACTATTTTTTTTTTCTTTCATAATTCAGGAATTTATTAACGGCACCACGAAGCAGAACCCAAACCATAGATGTCATAGCATTAGTTCACTACCAAAAGTTAAACATTGGGTATATAGGCTCCACAAATAGAACGGAACAGTCACAAACATCATCTAAATGCCTTCCTGCTTGTTCTTCTCCATTCCTCAACCTGCCAGTTGAACTTGATGTGCAGCAGAAATAGTCCTCTGGAAATTAAACTACACACTTCAACAAACATCAGAAGCAAATCTTCATATCGAATATCAAAATCCCATGATCAAGAAAACTTCCTGCTTGAATGGAGCTGGTAACTGATGCGTGTACATTTGTGAAACAATAATCCATTTGAAATTAAACAAAGGATCACGTTTGCCAGAGGACTTGCACCAATTAAAGGATCATTCTAATCTTAGCTGCGGCTGAATTGGGGTTAATTTGGGTGTGAAGACATGAGACTTGGACAATTCAAATGTCCCGGTCTCCTACTCCTCTGTGTCCACGAAAATGTTATCGTTATGCTGGCTGGTTTATCTCTGTGAATCAGATTCTCTTTCACGGCGGTAAACATAAATAGAGCCTAACAACACTCTTCCAACCCTTCTATTTTTCCGTGTTCTTTTACTCATACCTTGCTTTCTTTCTTTCTCAACAATGGGTTCGGACATGGGTACACGATGAATCCATCCTAAAGGCAATAATGCTGCAAAGAACTGTATCAAAATTCCCACTGGCAGGCTTGAGTAATCACCAGATGTTATTCCAATCAGAGACGCTAACCCAACACCCAAGAACCCACTGACAATTGATGATAAACACAACGAAGATGCCAAGAAAGAGGTAAGAGATCCTTCACAACCCTGAGGACATAAACTAGCCAATAGCAATGAAAAAGGAAGGAGCTTAAATTGAGCAAGGATTTCAGATAAACCCGAAAAACAACAAGCAAATACCTCGTTGGAAATTCCCAGTTTAAGATTTATCTGTCTCACTAGAACAAAGTCCAGAAGAAGAGAAGAAGCATATAAAAACTGAACTGCACCAACTAATTTCCTCATAGGCACTTCTTTCCAATAACGGTCATAGAGTACAGTCATGGAAAGAAGCATAATCTGGCCAATCACACGTGACATTCCAATAATTGAAGGATCAAGATGCAGACACTGTGTTTGATAGCAAAAGATGGAACCTGAGAGAACCGGAACTGTAGCAATAGAAGCTACAATCCAAGTGAGAGGGTGGGAGATGCTGTCCTCGTTTAATGCAGTTTTAAGATCACTTAGCTGTTTTCTGGTATTCTCCCAAATTGATGTCTTCACAAGGTTGTGATTTGATGGTTCTAATAAACCAAGCGATTTCTCTCTTACTATTGATGAAGTTGCTAGTTGAAGAGAGAGAAGAACTGAAAATACAAGAAACATGGTTTGGGGTGGTGTTTTTTGTAAGAAACAACCACCTAGCAAGTTGCCTAGGATTCCACCAACAGCTAAAGCCATAAATGCATAAGACTGGAGGCCTCCAATTCTGTTTTTTTGGCCATACTCTGTGACAAGAGCATCATTTGCTACTTCTGTGATTGAAGCGCCAAGATTACTGATAAGAATGCATGAAATAAGAATCGGAAGGGCTTCCCGTGCAACAGGGATCAATGCCAGCGGCCCCCAACCCAGCACCTGCAAAAAGACTGAGAATTTCACTTCCGTCAGCATCCTTTGTAAACTTGATTAATCAACCAGATATATTAGTTCGTAAGAATTATTTAGGATATGACGAGCTTACTCTCACTATCACAATAGATTTAGAATTGAGTTTTCAAATTTTCAATTTTCCCTTATCTCTGGTGATGGCCATATCTTTACCTATTTTTGTTCTTCAAGAAATTCCCTACAATGACTTACAATAGACATCTAAGAAAAACAAACCATATACTATGCACCTTCAAATTCTAGTATTCATTAAAGACTACAGGTGATAGCAAAAGGATAGGATCTGGCCAAAGTCAGCAACTATTATAACTAGTCTGATAAATTAAAGGTTCCACATCTTTTTATTGTCCATGCACAGGAGGTATGGAGATGGAAATTGACAAAAAGAAGCTTGAGGCATAGCTACATAGGGAAAAGGAAAGGTGGGGATTTCAAGCAAAGGAAAGAATGCCAGAATCCATGCCCAAGAAAATTTAACCACATATCCAGCCTGATTTAGAAAAATATATAGGATCCAACAATAAGCTTAAAACATAAAATTAAAGAATGCCAGTCAAGATGATTAATTAAGAACAATTTGAACAGAAGCAATGAACGCTGAAAAACATAAACAAGATAAAGCAGAGGAGATATAAGATAACAAACCTCCCATGAGAATATAAGGTACTCTATGAGCACCTCCAATGTAAAAAGCATCAGAGAGGAGTCCATAAAGAGGTTTGGCCACCATGGGAAGATTACCAGAGATTTGCAAAAGCTGCAATTGTGATGGATGCAAGTTGAGATTGTGAGCCATATGGAAGTTGAGAGCAAGCCAAGGAAAACTCCTAAACCCCTGCATCCAATACCCAAACCCACACAAAGCCAGCATCTGTTGGCTACCCACATGGCCAGAATCTCTTCTTTCCTCGTATCCCCGGTTTATCTTGCCTTTCTTATGAGAAACGTGATCTGGGGTTATTAATACGGAGCCAAAAGGATGAGTCTTGGACTTTGCAGGGTTGCTAATAGTGTTGGGGTTTTTCCTGTGAAAAGAGCATGGAACTGCTTTCAAGTGAGATAGCTTAGTAGAAGAGGATATTTGTATTTTTGGGTTATCTGGAGACAATTTCGTAACTGGACTTCGACTGGCAATTGATAAAGGAATCATGGTTCTTGAATATCAGGAGGTTAAGAAGTTACTAGGATTGTCGGTGCAGTTTAGATTGACTCAGTTTGTGAGTTGGAAACAGGAGGTGCGACATTAAGATCCACAGTTTAAGCCTTAAGGTTTGCTGAGAGAAGAAAGAGAGTGAAGTTTTCGAGGAAGGAGAAAAAACTAGAAGACTGCAGGAAACAGGAAGGGGTTTTGTATACTGCAGGAGACCGACAGAGAGGGTGGGAGCCTTGGAGGGTTCCAGGCAGACGATGACACCTTGTATTAGTGCTGTAGTTTTTAATTTTAAAGGGCGGATTTGGAGGGTCCTACCAACAAGTATCAATGAGATTGGAGGGGTGATGGTAGGGTTTGATAGGTCAAAAATGGAGACATCACAGATATGACGTGATGTTAGAAAGGGAGTCACTTCGTGCTTCTTTAGTCTTTGTCCAAATAATTGCTAAATGTCTAAAACTTGGATCTTCCAAATTTAGATAAAACAAGGAAATAAAACTCAAAATTGGCACAATCACATTTAATTTGTTTCAAGTGGTTGTTTGTTTTCGCTTCAAATCAATCTTTTGTATTGATTAAAAAAAATTATTTTATTTTAAATTAATATTTTTAATTATTTTGATATACTGAAATAAAATATATTGTTTTTAAATAAAGAATTAATTTTTTAAATTAATATTAAAAAATTATATAAATTATATCTTAAAATTTCATCTAATAACTAAAGTTTTTGAGTTGAATTAGTTTTTTAACATGATATCAGAGTATTAATGACTAAATAATCACGAGTTTAAATATTATCATTCTTGTTTATTTGATAAAAAATAAATATAAAATAATATAAATTTGTATAAATTTCAAGCTCATTAAAAAAATATAAATAATATTTTAAATTTTATTTAATAATTTAAATTTATTTTTAGTTTGAAATTCTTTCCGAGTAATAGGTAGTGGATGGTGGTTTAGCTCATAGCAGCCATCCTGTACCCTCTAAATTAACGTGGAATTTCAATCAAATCTGCAAATTTAATTAGCTTCTTCATTCCTAGTGCCAATAACGTGACTTGATCCAGAGCTGCCTGCACTGATACCTCAAATGATGGTTAGATGAGACCACACACTCCATACCACTACTCACCTCCTGGTTCTTACCTGCTATGATCAGCTACACTGTTATGCCCAACCATCCCCAAGCCAACCATCCCCAGTTCTCACTTGCTGCTAGCCGCATTGCACTGACCATCATAGCTACATCAACTTTCTAGCATTGTAACTCTATTGCTTCCCAACTGTCGTTGTCGTTGCTCTTGATATTCATGCTGACACCATTGCCTCATAATGGCATGCATATATATTGAAGACATCCTCCAGCTTGCCACTTCTGTAACTACTTTAAGAAACTGTTGCCACTGCAGCCACCATTGCCTACCACCATATCTAGCACCATCTTATTCACCAGTTAGCTCTGCTCAGGATTGAATTTTAGGAAGTTCGGTTAATGAAGTTCATTAAATGTGCCAAATCCTGTCTCAGCTAATTCCCCAGAAAGCAGCATGATGTTCATGAAGTAAATTTATTAATTTTTTTTACCTGAACATACAACATTCCTTATCCATTTCATATCAATGTGTATTTGTGACTTCATCAAAAAGTACTCTAGCTCAAATCCTCCATTTGAGCACCCCATTCATATGACATACTGTCTTGTTCAAAGCATTATTGGACTCTTTTCTTTGCTTCTTGCAGTTGCCTTCATTATCTTTCTTTGTGCTGGATGGGGCGGTTCGAATGATTGAAAATGGACATTTTCGTGAGTTGCAGTCTATTATTGACATGTTGCCTGTGGCCGGCGATTCAATTGGAGACAGTCTAAAAGTTCAGAAAATTGCGAGACACTTTCTAGAATGCAAAGAAAGAAAAGACAGACTTTTGTTTTTTCTGCAACTATAGCATTATCTGCTGATTTTCGCAAGAAGCTAAAGCATGGCTCACTAAAATCAAAGCAATCAACTGCTGATGGACTGAATTCTATAGAAATGTTCTCTGAACGAGCAGGAATGAGAGTTAACTCTGCCATCATTGATCTGACAAATGTGTCGATTGTCGCAAATAAGCTCGAGGAATCATTTGTTGAGTATGTGTCTCACATTTGAATTTTTGCAGCTATTAAATGTATGAATCTAAGTAGCTGACAATGTACTTGGTGGGTTGTTCTCTCTGGATTTCTAAATGTATTTTACCGCTAAATATTTTACAATTGAGTGGGTCATGTTGATATACATACATACATACATACATACATACATACATACATATATATATATATGCTCTAACTTCTCAACATGCATACATGCACGTCTGCAAATTCATGTCTGTAGACTGGTTTGCATGGCCAAAATATTATTCCACGGTCATCTGGCTTGGCTTGTCCTGAGAAATAGCATGGGCTGTAGTTCGATGGCTGCATCCTTTATTGTTCTTTTTTTCCTTATTGCGCACACGGAACAGATTTTATATAAGATTGTTTGGACCTCTTCTTGCTCATTCTGACCTGTAGATCTTCACCTTGATTAACTTGTGTAATTCTTTCAAGAGCTGTCAATGAAAGTATCAATTGCACCTTTTGCCTTTGGTTTTTCACTTTATATGTTATGTTCATGTTTTTGTTTTTACCAAAATTTTATTTTATCATTTTTCAGCAGTTGCTTTCTCAATGTTAGTTTAATGACTGCAGATGTAGGGAAGAAGATAAAGATGCTTACCTATATATTATATATTGACTGTTCATGGACAAGGTCGCACAATTGTTTTCTGCACATGGATTGCAGCTTTGAGCCATATTTCTGCCCTTTTGCGAATTCTAAGCATCAATGTGTGGACACTTCATGTTCAGATGCAGCAGCGAGCTCGTTTGAAGGTTTGTGATTTATTTTTTTTCCTTTCAATTATTTTATTCAAAATGTGATAATTCATTTTGTGATTTGAATTTTGCATCTGGTGCTGAGCTTATAGCTAATGCACGAGTGCAGTTGTCAACTAAATAATTGAATAAGTAAATATGTGATTTTGTATGGCAGGAGCATGCATTGTTTTGTGTTTTCTTCAACACCAACCACTTTCTCCCTTGTGTTTAATACAGGCAGGTGACCATTTTCGTTCAAATGAACATGCTATTCTTGTTGCCACGGATGTTGCTGCAAGAGGCCTCGACATTCCTGGTGTCCGAACTGTTGTTCACTATCAGCTTCCACATTCAACAGAGGTAAAAATTGGGATGCTTTTTTTTAAAAAAAAAGGGGGATGCTTTAATTTACATTTTTAAAAAAAAGTTGTTTTCTTTTCTTTCTCAGTTTAAAATTTCATTTTATCTTTTTGTTAGGTTTATGTTCACCGAAGTGGAAGGACTGCGAGAGCTTTTACTGATGGATGCAGCATTGCCCTTATCTCGTCAAATTAATGATACATCAAAATTTGCTTCTTTGTGCAAATCATTTTCAAGGGTAGTGGCTCTTGCAAAGTTTCAATCTTTTCAACTCTGAGTACATTATTGTAAGAGATTATGCTTTAGTTTATATTGAACTATTCTTTATAGAAAGGTTTAGAGTTATGATTGAAGGTTTTGGAAAGTTAAACATTAGATTTTTTCCATTTGGCATCAATTATATCAAGGCAGCACACTCAGTATTCTTGCTTTTTTTCACGGCAAGCCCTAGATTGTAGTATTGAATTATTGCCCGAAGGGTTGTCTCTCTTTGTTTTTATTAACAAAGGGTCAGTATTTAAGGATTGCCTCAAATAATTGTTGGATTATCTCCTCTGTTTATGCAGGAAAGTTTTCAGAGATTTCCTTTTGAAGAATCGTACTTGCCAGAGGTGATGAGACGGCTGTCTCTTACACGTCAAATAGACAAGATTACATGAAAGGATTCCCAGGTGTATAAATCGTTTGCTTGGACAATGTAAATCAGGGAATCTCCTTATTTTTGTCTACATAATTTGTCATGGAAATTAAAATTTCAGTTCACTGAAACACTACTTCTGCTTCATTCTGTAACTGGTGCGTGTGCATGTGCTTTTCTAGGAGAAGGCAAATAAAACCTGGTTTTGAGCGAAATGCAGACTCAGTTGAGTTAATGGTGGAGAATGATGACAGTGAGAAGGAAAGAGTGAAACTCCATGCAATTGAAAAATTTACAACAGGTTTTGTTTACTATGCAAGGTTTCTTATTCTCGTTTTGTTCTGTGAAATATGAGAGTTTGGCCATTCCTTTTTCATTGAGCAGGCAATTACAGTAATTTCTTTTGGATTTAACTTGCAGGAGCTTAACACTCTGCCTGGTAATAAAATAAGTAACCTATATACTGAGATTTTTGTTTTTATATTCCCTATTAATACATGTTTGAAATGATGAAGTCTGCCTGGTAATTGTTGATACACATGCTACCAGAGCTTTGCTGCAGTATTTACTAGGAGTTTGCAGCTTATGCTAAATTCCGTGTAGTGTTAGAATCTCGGTCGGTTGAATAAAACCTGAATGATTGATTTGTTCAGCTGCAGGGTGTAATAATTTTGATGTTGACTATTGATAGTGCATGCGTGCTTTGTATGTGACATGCAACTCTTAGGGGGCAGCAGGATCATTAGCGGCAACTGGCAATCTAGTTTGGCTGGTATCCATATTTCAGATGATGCTTGAATAGATCACCCCCCATGTTGTGTCTTGGTATCCTACAGTAAATAAAATGAATTTTCAAGTTTAAGGATTTTAACTACTGACTGCAACTTTTCCCACAGGCTGGAATTTCACATCTCCTGCAGCATCAGTTTGGAGAATTAGCAGCCAAAATTTAGATTTGGGAGATGACAAAACAAAAAAAAAATTGGTGGTTACTGTTCAAGATTGTGTGGAGCCACTCCAGGCACTCCGAAGTGCTGGCCAGGAGCTATAATTTCACTATCGCATTCTTCCCTACTTTTCATGATTTCTTTATTGAACATTATGCAGAGCTCTAAATTCAAAATCTGGTAACGTCTGGACATCAATACGAGTGTTTTCTTTTCTTTGAAACTATTCTATACCTCGTGATGATGATCATATCACGGGTTATAGTACATGAATCATTTAAATAATCAATGTAGTTAAGTTTGCTATAAAATGCTGCCTGTATATAATATTCGGTTGCATAATAATTCTTTGGTGGAGAGAATTTTTTTCCCGGCAAGATAGTGAAATTATGTGGTTTGAGCACAAGAGAGCAGTAGTAGTTGCAAAGAATGATTTCCTGGGTTTTCCTCAATTTGGCTCCCCCTTTCTACGCAGCCAACATTTCCATTTACTCCTCTAAAGAACGAGATGGTGCCCAAACCTAATACCACCGGTCCACTCCCTCCAGTATTTGGTACACCTTGTGTACACGTCTGGGAGGATCAAAGCTGGAAGGCTAGCTATTTTGTTCATAAAAGAGTCCTCATGGCAACCCCGGGATAGGCCCTGTGCTGATTCTCCAGAAATTGAACGTGGAGTAAAACTTGTGAAGCTTTTCTAATTCTACGAAAAGAAGATCCAATTCGTGACTAGTTGCTGATATTGTATGCAATTTTTTAAAAGGCTCATCATGTCACTGGTAACTTTGAAAATGCACTGAAAGCTTTTCTGACCTTGGTTCTCATCCTGAAAATGTGCTTAATAAGAATAAATAAGGAGATACGGATCGTACATATTTGTCATCCTCTTTCTTTCCACATTTTTGATTTCTGGCTTCTATAATAGCTCTTTATCCTGTTCTCAGGTGCGCATGGATGTGAAAGATATGGCAGAAAAACGTATAAACATGGAGAGTTTAAGAAGAAAAAGAAGAGGAGAAGAAACGTATATTCTCAGCTCTCCATCCCTTCCTTTTGATGTTTTTTTCAACCCAGTTGTCTATCATGCCCTAAGGTTATTTTACTGACATCGTCATACAGGTTTACATGATCAGAAAAAAGGTTAAAAGAAGCTGACGAGCAGAATTCTTCTTTGGAGATTTTATTCTCTCCTTTTCAATTTAATTTATAGGGTAACGGATCAGGCTCTTCATAAACTGCATACAATTGATCCACAAAAAAAGGACGGTACAGCAAATATGTAATGTCATTTTAGATGTAAAACCACATGCATGTTGAACAAAGTGTTTTTAGCAGGATGCGAGCATCCTTATCTGAAGCTAGAACATGTAATGTTAATTAATGTTATCGATTCAAATCAAGCTGTCAGCCCAAATTAACAACTGAATGCGATCGAGGGGTCTGATCTCCAGATGTCGACCCCATTCAGATGTTTACTCGTGAGTGCTTAGAATTGTGAGTGGTTGACGATTCTGAACACAGTACAGTTCATCAGGATATTGCTTGCTTGTGAGAATCGTTACCCCAATAAAGAAATGGGATTGACTTGTCCATGGAGTGCGATGGGGGGTGGCAATGGCCATTGCATGCCAGGAAAACAATGATTTCCCAGCAGGATATGTAAAT
>Ga0325411_1006487_pt1 | contig 12837 bp, 11 predicted proteins | sample PopdelMetagenome_13_FD_206181 | JGI IMG/M metagenome (GOLD analysis project Ga0325411, IMG submission 206181) | Populus deltoides microbial communities from Bellville, Georgia, United States - Xylem-PdIQD-R4 | ecosystem: Host-associated > Plants > Phyllosphere > Stem > Wood/Secondary xylem... | reverse complement strand
TTATTCAGAGATAATTAAATGTTAAAAAATATGCAGAAAAATGAAGACAGTCGTACATCCCCCACGGTCATTGGCATTTGGCAACTGGAAACGAGAATGCATTAAGACTGTTCTGCGTATTTTGCAACCATTGTGTTGCAATGAAGTAATGGTATTTTTTTTTGACATCAATATATCAATATTAAATTTGTTAGCGAAAGAAACAATATTCCTTGCCAATTTGAAAGCAAATCTGCTGCCTTTAGTCTTGCAATTACTTTTAAATCTCCCTCTCTTTTTTCCCAAGGAATCCCAATTGTATCCGGTGTCCTAGTTGATATTAATAAAATTGAATCGATAGGAAAAATATTAAAGAATTTAGTGAACGATTACCAACTTGGCTTCCAAATGGACCATCACTGTGTCTATAGATTTATGCTTGGGTTCTTCTTCATTTCCGAAGATTAGTTCCTCGTTCACAAATGCTACTGGCACGAATGTATCCGTTGAGTGGATTTTTTTTTAATTAATGTAGATGTCTAGTTCAGCTTGTGTCTGCCTCGATTAATTTCACGGGACCTGAAGTTAACGACCGTGTAAGCCTCCAGTGACCATCATATTAGCAACTATAAGGCTCGAACTTGAGACCATAGGGGAAGCAAACCCCTTGATCCCAAGCTTTTATCATTAAATGAATTTTAATTCCCAGTGTGGAAGGGAAGGATATGAGATCACAACCATGGATTACTCAGCTTTGAACTTCCTCTAAAAAGCCGCAAGTATTTAAAGATTTGAACTAGAAAATATAAGATTTACATGTCAAATATCCCATGCTCCCTTATGTTCTAGCCAAAAATAAAAATCATTTGATTTTTAAAGCCAAATTGTCAACATTATTGTGTAGTAGCAACTTAATACTCACTTTCATGATTCAACTTTTAGAGAAACTAATATGATTCAAGAAAATGTTAAATAAACAAATTCAGATTCTAGCATAATTTTATTCACTATTTAGTTTTACGCTATTGAACATAACTCTCAATTTGATCTTTGGATCAGGTTGAAATTTAAATGATGCGATCCAAAACAAGGTTGAACAAGAAAATTAAGATTCTAGCGTAATTGTCATTGAATCAAATCGAACCTTGTTCAATTTCATTAATTAAACCACTCAATTATAAAAAGCTCTTTTTCATTACTATTTTCAATAACAATGATATTGATAATAATATTAAAAATTATTATTACTATTTTCATTAACAATGATATTAATTTTTTAAAATTAGATTTATCACTAATATATATGGTTTATATTCATGTTGTTTTTTTCATGTTTATACTTTGTAGGAATTTGAGCAAAATAAGGGATGCTTTAGATTCCATTAGCCTTAATAACATTGACCTAACTTTATATTTAAAATATTTGTGTTAAAACATTTTACTTTCATAATATTTTGATATTTTGTTTAAGTTGAATTACTTTAAGTTAAAGATCTATTTAATCTTGACTATTTAGAAATATTTTAAATTTTGAAATTATATTTGTTTGGCATTGTGTTTGTATTGCATAATTTATAATTAATTTATCTTGAATTTGAATTATGTTTGTTATATATATATATATATATATATATATATATATATATATATGAACAGTACAACCCTGAAATGGCACGCCGAAACATTCCGAAACTGAAACATTTCATTCCAATTGAAAAAACAAAACACCTACCGAAATGGAATCGACAACCTTGTTTAATACTCATGAGCATATTTTTATAAAATTCTTATATCAGGATAATAAAAAATAATTCAATAGTAATTATTAATATTATCATAAAAAAATATAATTTTAGTAGAAAATTATGAAAAAATGGATAATATTTGAATTATTTTTTTTATAGATATTTTGATTCAAAACAGGGAAATTGTTTTTTAACAAATAAAAGGTAATATTAGAAAAGTTGAATGTTAAGCCTAGAAGAACAGACTCACACGCCTAGCTCATAACAAAAGTCTAGGCGTGTTTAGGCCTGCAATGTCAGGTCCCCACGCATGAACTTTTTTTTTAAATAGGTTGACACCACATCGTTTGGTTGGGTACATAATATGTTGTCATTTAGTTTGAGGATCTAAAAATCTATTTTTGGTGTTTTCGCATAAAAGCTTAAAAAAACATTCCTTATAACTTAAGTAAACTCATTTTTAACCCTAAAATACCATTGAATTGGTTTAAAAAATTAAAAATAAAAATTGACCGCTTAAAAAAACTTGTTTCAAGCTTTGATCTACTTTTTTCAACAAGATAAAAGTTTCAAACCAATTCCATAGGACTACACTCTTTAAAACGAACGCATTGATACCAAGATTAACTTTTTCTTGGCTGCAATGTCACTAACCAACCCCTTTCTCTCTTCTCCTCTTTTATCAACAAATTTCTCTCTTCTTTGAAAACTCTTAAGAAACGTGATAAAAAAAATGAAGTTTAGGGTTCGTTTGAGATCGAAGTATGGTCGAGGTTTTTTGATGGGACTCACAAAAAAAAAAAACACATGTATTTTTAGTTTTTAGTGAGATGTGGTTTGTGTTTTAAAGGGATTATACCTAAAAAAATTCAACCTCGCCTCACCACTTCTCATTCCCAAACACACACTTAGAATCAAAATATAAAATTAAAAAACTACAAGGATCAAGTAATCGTTAAACTAAAACTTTAGGGATTAAATTGAATTTTTTTCCACGTAACTTAACAACGAGCTTTGCGTTTGTGAGTTTATTTTAATCCTTGTTTTTTCAGTTTTCTTAACTGTCACTTTAAATTATTTTTAATAAAAATATTCTTTAATTTGATTTTAGAATTTTCAAATACAATATGTGCATTGCAAGCTTTACAACGTTAAAAAGAACTTTAAAACATTATAGCTATCATTGGGTTGGACGAATTATCCGAAGAGGATCGCTTAACTATAGCAAGAGCATGAAAAATTGATCATTTCTTATCACAACCTTTTTCGTATCCAAAGTATTTACCGGTTCCTCAGGAAAATTGATCTAGCAAAAACAATTAGAGGGTTTAAATTGATCATTTCTAGAGAATTAGATAATCTTCTTGAATTGACCTTTTATTTGGTAGGTAACATTGATGAAGCTACTACGAAGGCTACAAACTTAGAAATGGAGAACAAATTGACGAAATGATCTTAAGTCTTTGTATATTAACCCTAAATCGAATTGTTTAGGATTCAAAAGTGAAAGAAATCATTTTATCTATTAATAGTGGGCAAATTGATGTATTACCTAATCACGCTCCTATTGCCATAGCCATTGATATCGGTATTTTGAGAAGACGCCTTAATGACCAATGGTTAATGATGGCTCTGATGGGCGATTTTGCTAGAATAGACAATAATAAAGTTATTGTTTTAGTAAATGATGCGGAGAAGGGAAGTGACATTGATCCATATGAAGCTCAACAAACTCTTGAAATAACAAAAGCTAAGTTGAGGCAAGCGGAAGGTAAGAGATAAATAATTAAGACAAACCTAGCCTTAGAGAAGCTAGAGCACGAGTAGATCCTATCAATGTGATTTCATAACTATAACCAGTTTGCGGTGCGCCTGAATAATCAAAAGAAAAACTTCTGTATAACACCGAAATTTTGTTTATACACCTTATCTTTTATTCTTTCAGTTGATTAGAATCATAAATGGAATCGGATTCTATCTAATACAATGAAAAACTTTCAAATTAAAAAAATGAAATAAAGAAAGTGAAATAGAATGGAATGGAATGGAAAAGATTAAAAATCAATAAAATTAAGGCGAATAAAAAAACTTATTAGATATCATGGATTTGGATATCTAATAAGTTATATCTACTATTGGATTTGAACCAATGACTTCCACCGTATGAAAGCAATACTCTAATTACTAAGTTAAGTAGGTCATTTAGAATTAGAAAGAGAAAGATTTGGAACCCGTCTCATCGATGAATTATAAATGTAATATTATTTATAAGCAATACCAATCAAAGAGATAAAAGTTGGATAATGTAATATGACAAGAAATTATTGACATGATAAAATATATATCACAAACAAAAGGGTTATAGCGTAGTTAGGTAGAGCACTTTATTTTCATGCGAGCTGATTTTTTTTCAAAGGAGTATATTATGAAATCAAAAAACTTATTGAGAAATTGATATTTTACTCTATAACTTCAGGGAACAAGAGAATAATAGTCTGACGATATAATTTAGGTGCTCTTTTAAGATTTTTAGATTTTAGTCAACTAATAAAACCCATTAGTGAATATATATAAAAAGAAATAAAAATCAATAAATAAAATATTACTAACACACAACTTTGAGATGATGAAATTAAAAGAACTAAGGTTCTATCATAAAGAAAAATGACACAAACAATGTTGTCCACATTGCCCCGTGCCTCCTTCTATTATAGGATACAATGAAAAAATAATTCATTTTAATGTTGTATTTTTAATAATAGTACTAGTACAATTTCAACATGTTGTCATGTATTTCAAATTTGATAATCAGGCAGATCATGTTCAACAGATTAAAACTAGTTTTGGTGTAGGTCTTCCTTGTATGTAGTAAAAATAAGAGAAAAACTCATTTTATACATGATACAAATATCATTTAAAACATCAATTATGAAGAACCCGTCTTCTAATCTTAACATAAAAAAATTAAAGGTAAAAAAATTAAGAAAAAAAATACAAATCATTAAAAGAAACAAAAAATACAAAAATATATACACTGATATTAATGTTTATATAAAAGAATTCCTTAACCATTAGTGTGTTGATTAGGATTTACCACTCCTTATCCAAATAATTGGGATCAACAATAATGCATTGTTTTTTTTTGTTTTTTTTTTATAAAACCATTTGTGGTCCAATTTGTAGGTGTAATGGATAACAAAAACCCAGAAAAATGGATCCATGGATTCCTATGCTGGTTGGTGGAGATGAAGGTCTTTGGGGCTAGATCAAGGGTGGTGGAGCTTGATTGAGGTAGGTGTGAAGTCGGTGTTGGGCAGTTGATGACGGTGGAAGGTAATGGCTTTGGGTTTTATGGAGATTGGTGACTGAAGAAAGATGATTTTGGAGGCTTAAGGATCGTTGATGGTGGCTTAAGTGGTTTTTTGTGGTTGTGGCGGGGAGTTTTGGGTGGATGGAGTGAGTTTGATGTAGGGAAGTGGGAGATAATGAATAATAAGGATTAAAATGTCTAGTTTAGGCAGAAGAGGAAAAAAATAAAAGGAAAAACAAGAAAAAAAAATTAAATACAATTGAATTTGAACATGTCTTATGAATGGACAAGGTGATTAGATGTTTTGGTAATCATGACTTCTAATAAACAAGTCTCAATATCTTAATGATAGGACCTGATTAAGAATCATATTATTATTAGGTTGATTTTTAATAAATAAGATAATCCTTACATACTTGTAAAACAAAAAAAAAACTTTTTTTATATGAAAATAATATCCCTACCATTAGAAATTTTAATTAAGCTCCTCTATATAATTTCTTTTCTCCATGAATCTCTCTTCTACTTTTTGTACAAACAATAATATGGATTTCAAGTTTTGACTTGGAGACAACATGCCACCAATGTCTTTCTTCTTGTTTCTTAGTGTCAGTTATTTTTTTTTAACAATTATTATGAGTGTCATATGAGACATCTTAGCGAATTGATAGGGTAAATTAAGAAACAAATCTTCCACCTAGTTTTATGATAACTAGAAACCCTAATTAGTTTTAAAGAAGTTTTAAATAAGAGCTAGTTATGTAATAAGAAATATGATAACAACCCTACACATCTTATCTAAAATGAGTTGCTTTGTGTTTGTTTTTAATGATAAAAGTACATATTATGCTTACATGCTAAGATTTTGTGTAAATTGGTATATGTGTTTTTATGGTAAAGGAGTACTAAAATCTAATACAATTATTTGGGATCCAAGCCCAACTACAATATTTAATCCTTACTTTTCAAAAAACATGCATTAGATTTGAGAAAATAGTGAATGATAAATTAGGCTTTGACAATTTTTCTTTATTTATGTTCAAAATAAGTTTGACGAGCATCGTTCATGCTCTATAAGCCTTTGTGGAGTTACGTTAACCCGACCTAAATTCACTCACTTCAATATAAAGTAATGTATGTCAAGACACAAAAACTTCTAAACAAGGATCTCACACACTAACAAAAAAAATTAACTAAGTAATATTTTCAAATATAGACAAAAAGTATTTACATGAAATAATTAAAAAAAAAAAAAACAATCAAATGTTGTCAGCTTGAAAGTGACTTTGCCGATAGAATAGTGTTTTACTATAAAGCTAAAGAAGTTATTCAAAAGAATATTATCTAAAACACTCTTATGTATGCATATTCACACACACACACACAAATATCACTTATGTTGTGTATGTATATGTTTTAAAAACAAGATGTGTCAGTCATGGGCGGAGGTATGGCAAAGGCTGGGGTGGGCTTTAGCCCAGGTTAAGATTTTATCAATATTTTTTGACTAGTTTTATGTAAAAAATTTCGTAATTTTCAATTAAATTATTAAAAAATTCTGAAAATTTGCGTGGAGCCTTTTAATATTATGCTTTAGCTTGGGTTAAAATTTCAGAATTTTTGGAGAAATTTAGAAATTTGATGAAAAATCACAATTTGACCAGTTTTACGTTATTGGACGTAATTTTCAATCCAACCATCAGATCGAGCTGAAATTTTACGAGGGATCTTAAAATATGTTGAATAAAATCTGGTTAAAATTTTAGAATGAACAGAGCTTGGTAGTGCTAAAAAAAAAAGGACCGTCAAATAAAAGCAAAATGACTCATTAAGAGTAAAATGGTTATTTGCCATTAAAAAATAAAACAAATCAGCTCCTCCTTTCTTTTATACGTTACCGACTGGGCAGAAGTAGAATAAAAAAATAAAAAAAGAAAAGGTGAGAGAGAAATAGAAAAAAGTAAGGGAAAAATATAAAAAAAATCTAAGGAAAAAAATAAAAAAAGTGAAAGAATAACCTCGTAAACTTACAAAGTTCAACTTATAAAACACTAATCTAGGGAAGAATCAAGTGAAGGAAGGAGAAAATGAAAGATGGAAAAAATTTAATTACTTTGTTTTTCAGTTGACATGGGATTGTTATTTTATCCCGGTTGAGGGGTTGTTACAATATCGATTCAGATTCGATTATAGATGAATTATATTCCACAAAACATCAAAGGATGTAACTTTAATAGTGAGTTTATTTTTACTTTCGCTTTAATTTTATGTACTTTTAAATTTATTTTTTAATATTTTGGGTAGTGTATTTGAATTAAAACTTTATTGTTAACTTTAAAAATTCATGTATATGAATTAATAATCAATCTTAAAAAATATTTATATATTTATTTAATAGCCCAGGATAAAAAAAATTCCTGGCTCCGCCCTTGGTGTCAGTTATATTCAATAATTTTTAACTTTCAAGGAATATGCCCCATTTAATGATCATATTATCATTTATGTTGTGTATCCATGTGTTGTTTCTAGGAGTGCAATTTATGGACCTGTAATTTTTTTTATTTGTTCTAGTTTGCCAAAATTACTTTTTTATAGTGCAATTTAAAAAAAAAAACTTCAACAAAAATAATTATAAAAATAGAAAAGAAGTATTAAAATAAATAAAAATAGAAGAGTAAAACTAATATAAAGTAAGGATCGTATAGAAGCTTCTAATGAAAATTCTTCACTCCACTCGAGATCACTCAATCCTCATTACTATATTCAACCATTCTCTGCCACACATGTACAAAGCATCATACAAAAAAGTCACTCTAAGCTTCTCTTCTTCTTCTTCTTCTTTTTTTGAGAAAGACATTCTTTATTTTGGTGACAGAGCACACAAATATAAGGATAAAAGGCCTTGTTTGGTCTCATGATTTGCAACAAATCTGTATTAATCTTGTTAAGCACTAGACCTTTAGCTCTTCCAATTGTTTTGGTCCAAAGGAACTCACTAAAATTTTGCAAGTTTGGGTCTTGTAAAAAATGATAGAAAACTTTTTCAGAGGAAATTCGAGTCCTATGACTCTCATCCAAGACCAAACTCCACAATTTGATGTTCCTGAAAATGAGAAATCATCAAGAATGGTAGTAAAATAAGAAGATCAGTAGTTTCTCTATCATTAGGATTCCTGAAAAAAAAATCCCTTTAACACTATTTTATCAAGAAAAATCAAGAGATAGTTGCATTATAAAAATTGAGCAAGGCACTAATGGTAAAGAAAAGCAATTACCAAGGAAGAAGTTTCCTAATTCCAAAAATCCTACCAGAACCAAATGTGAGCATCGTACCCCACATTGAATTTCAAAAGCATATACCCTTTTTAATTTTGCGTTTCAAAAAAATTAAAATTTTTCTTTTCTTTTCTTTGCTTTAAATTAATATTTTTTTTATATTTTCAGATCATTTTGATGTGCTGATGTTAAAAATAATTTTTAAATAATAATAATAAAATATTATTTTGATGCTTTTTCAAATGAAAAACACTTTGAAAAGTAACCATAATTATACTCTCTATCACTTGTGTGTCTATATATATAGAAGTAAAATAAATTCCCAAGAACTCGATTTAATAGGGCCTATTCAAGCTTTGGCATCTTAAACATTAGGGTGAGCACCATAGTACTTGGAGCAAAATTTATGGCTTGTTTTTCCCACAAAGAATCAGCCTCTAAACTAGACACCACCAAGCCCATAACCATTTACCCACTAGAGCCACATTCTTATGGAACAAGTGAACCCCCAACCTCTTATGTACCTGTTACACTTGGCAGTTTGAGCATACTTTCCAGTTTCCAAATAATCACTTGCTCATATCCTCTTTTAATTAATAAACAAAAATCCTGAAAAAGCTCACAATTTCACTTTAACATGCGAGGAGAAATATTGTTTATTTGAACTGTGTTTTTTTTGTTCCTAAAACTTTCTACATTTTGGTTTCTCAATTTTTTTCCCTTTTTATTTGGCTATTTAATATTGCATTTATTTGCAATTAGTTTTCGGTATTTGTTTCTCATGCTAGCGTATAGGTCTCTTGGGGTTGTCAGAGAAATATATCAGCGCTCGGTTAATACTTGGTTTTGCAAAAATAAATTGCGGTTTGGACAAATATTTAATCTCATTTCTTTAATAATATCACAAATGGATTTGTATAATCAAGGAAAGAGTTTATGTTTTTTTTTTAATTTCAGTCACCCAACTTTTTATTATTTGATCCATTCACATTAGTTTTATTTGAGAATTGGCTTTGTGATTTGTCTTGTTTGCTTAGATAAGAGATTCTCGCAATGTCTCGAAAAAACTCCAACTCTCGGTTGATGCATGGTTTGGCAAAAAAAAAATTTGCATTAATATAAAATTATTAGATTTTAAAGGACCAAGAATAAAAACACAAAAAAACTTTGGACAAATATTTAATCTCATTTCTTTGATAATATCACAAATGGATTTGTATAATCAGGGAAAGAGTTCATGTTTTTTTTTTTTTCAGTCACTCAACTTTTTATTATTTGATTCATTCACATTAATTTTATTTGGGAATTGGCTTTATGATTTGTCTTGTTTGCTTAGATAAGAGGTTCTCGCAATGTCTTGAAAAAATTCCAACTCTCGGTTGATGCATGGTTTGGCAAAAAAAAAATATTGCATTAATATAAAACCCAGAAAAACTTTGGACTAGAGTTGACAAGCAAAACCAATTAGGCTAGCACATGACCCCCCCCCCCCCCAACACATAATAAGTGTAGGAGGCCTACCACCTTCAAACGCTAAATATAGCCTTTTTTGATGGAAAATTACAAGCATCCTTCATGTCACTTGAAACATCGCAACAAGGCTATCCAATGTGATGGCTCATATTCATCTACTAGTGATGGTTTGGAAAAGATGATGTTTTTTCCTTTTACCTCTCTTTTCTCTCTTCATGCCTCGGGGTTTGTGCTGACATAGCAAAAATAGAAGTGTTTTTTTTTTCAATTTTAGTTTTCATTTTTTTTCATTTTTTTATTTGAATTTTTTTCTTCAATTCTATCATTCCACATTTATTTTTTAATTAGGCTCCTCTTATTTTGTTTTTATATCAATTTTAGTCCTTCTTATTTTGATTACTATTTTTTCTTTGAATCTTGTTTAAATGTTCTTTTTTCAATTTCATCTTTCAATATATTTTTTTAAAATTGAGCTTCATAATTCTTTTTATATGGGATAATCTTGTTTTCATGAATTGGATCACAGATTTAAAAGGTTAATTAGGGTTGACATCATTTTTTTTTACATTGATTTTTTTTTTATCATTCGATGCTGGATTTGACGAAAATTGAGCTTTGTGGTTTTCTTTGCTTTTATTTATGTGGGGTTAACCTAGTTTCATGATCTAGATAACAGGTTTGGTGGGTTTGTCGGTTTTGACTAAGTTTTTTTCCCGAGTCATTTTTTAAATATTTTATTTTTTTTGTTTCATCCATTAATAATTGATTGGTTTGGAAATTATGTTTCATATTTGTTTTTCTGTTTTTTCTTCTATATTTTATTTTCTGTTTTTCTTTTTATTAAATTATTCTATTTTCATGATTCAACTCACAAGTTTAACAAACTTGCTTAGGTTTGTTGACGTCATTTTTGTTCTTTTAATTAATTAATTTTTTTATTTCATTATATGTTTGAATTATTTGGAATTTTTTAGTTAATTATTATTTTTAATTCCATCCTACTATTGAATTATTTAAAATTGAACATCATATTTCATACTACTATTGAATTATTTAAAATTTATTTTCTAAAGAGTTGCCGCAACTTCGATTGCAAGTTCCTTCTGTCTCGGGATAAGTTTAGCCTATTGTCTCATTATCGACATAAGTTGATTTTTTCATTTTTTCATTTAATATTTAATTATTTGATAATTTAACTTTGTTATTTTTTAAACAGAACTCTGAAACTTTTTTCACAAGCATTCTTTTAACGTCATTGTGATCAATTTTCTTTCTCGTACATGTCATCATGATCAATGTTTTATAATTATCGTTGTTTATTTTTTATTATTTAATTAGATGAAATGTCTTATTGGACCCACTCTTGAAAATTATACGAGCCAACTTTTTCAAAACACGCAATCAATGTCTGAATTTATTTCTGGTTATTAAAAAATTCTTGTCCAAAACGACAGGACACCGAAATTTTTTTAACTTATTTAAAACACTGCAAACATTGTCTGAAATTTTTTTAGTTAAAAAAAACTTATCCGACAACATCTCACACGCCACCTATCTAGTTGTTTCTAACAACGTGCAAGGCTACCTTGAAGCTTTGGTTAAACTTGGTCTTTCAATTATGAAAAACCAACGCATCAGATGACCATGTCAACACAACGTTCATATATCCTTTACATGCTTGATTTTAGTACACCAGCTGATGTTGTGCTCTGAAACTTTATTTTTTTTTCATTTCTTTTTTATATTATTTTGTTTTTAATAAGAATATAACCAGAGTTATTAGAGAAGAAATCCATCAATAAGATGGTGTTCAAACGAGATCAAGAAATCTGACTGCATGCAGCCAGAAGAACATCTGCACAAAAAGCTCTGAAATCAACTATTGATTCCGAGCAAGTCCCTTGGACTATCAAGTATCAACCCCGCCTGCCTACCAAGACCATCAGCCACCGAATTCGCCTTCCTCATTGTATGAAGGAGACGGAAGTTAAGAGTCTTAAAGATGCACAGGAATTTCCAAATCAACTATTGATGCCGAGCAAGTCACTTGGACTATCAAGTATCAACCCCGCCTATCTAGCAAGACTAGAGCCACCAAATTCGCCTTCCTCATTGTATGAAGGAGATGGAAGTTGGAACCTTAAAGATGCACAGGAATTTCCATGGCCTGGTGCTCTTCCACTTGCCCACGGTACAAACAATACGAAGAACCAGTGGCCTCATTGGTGTCCTTTATGCCTACTGGATACAAGAACATATACAAAAATATCTAAAAAATTTGAACAGATTTTGTTCCTCGGGAAATTATTGAAATAAAACTTACAAAACAGTTACGCTCTAGAAAAAATAAGCACATCAGTGTATTTAACCTAACATATTATGGACCTTTTACGGAACCTTTTCTGATTAAAATATATTACAATTTAGTCTTGAGAAATTATCTTTCAGAAGCTGAAGCAGAAGCAGAAGCAGAACAGAACAGGTATGTACAAGTACAAGGGAGCAATCGCCAGCATATGAACTACAGATACCTTATGAAGGATGACAAGCTTATGTTTCAAGTTATCTTGAATATTAAGAAAGTGTTTGCAAAAATGAATTTTAAAAAAATATATATTATTTTAATATATTTCTAAATAAAAATACTATCAAATATATTTTACACTCGGAACAGGTATAAATCTGTTAATTATTAAGGGTAAAAACACAAGGCGAGGTAAGCAGTGGTAGCGAGAAAAAAGAAAAAAGACAAGTATCTATCTATTTAATAAGAGCATGTACGGGCGAATTAAATTTGCTGCACTGCATGTGATCTAACCACTCCAGTTTCTAATTAATAAGCTTGAAAGAGATCAGCAGATCCATGCAAACTTGAAGATGCAGTCAGCTTCCACTAACAAAAATAGCAAAGCTAAGTGCTTCAACTCAAGTAATCAGTTCCCTGCAACGGAAAAGCATGGTAAAGGCAAAGAGTTGAAAACGAAGTACTTTAAGCAGATAAAATATTCCAAACAGCGTTAATGAATTTGTACAAGAGAAAAGTGCCAAAAAGCG
>Ga0325411_1006483_pt1 | contig 12840 bp, 9 predicted proteins | sample PopdelMetagenome_13_FD_206181 | JGI IMG/M metagenome (GOLD analysis project Ga0325411, IMG submission 206181) | Populus deltoides microbial communities from Bellville, Georgia, United States - Xylem-PdIQD-R4 | ecosystem: Host-associated > Plants > Phyllosphere > Stem > Wood/Secondary xylem... | reverse complement strand
GTTCACAAAACAAGATACTACAAGAATTTAAAATGTTATTGAATTCATGTTGTAAGCGTCATGATCTTATAATATTGTGACTTTTGACCAATGTAATGGCATTATATGAATCATTCTCTACAATCCAGCTTCTAATAAGTGTATAGGAATAATCAATACTTACTTGAAAAGCTTTATATAATTTGTTTACCATATATTGTCTAATCAACACTTTGTTGTTCAGCGTGAGGTATTAAAAGTTTTGGTGGAGGCAGGTGATAAGACTGAGTTTGACATCAATCTTAACTATGATTTAACGACGTTAACGACGGAGGAACGGAACAGAGGGGTAGGGAATCTTCTCGTGGTAGCAGTACTGGTAGCTGGAGTAACCTTCGCTGGTGCTATCACTGCGCCTGGATCAGGTTCTGATCTTAGCAGTGATAGTTCAAAAAATCTGATGAGAGCTTATATATTTTTTGACATGCTAGCTATGAATTTCTCCCTCATCGCCGCTATAATCCTTTGTCAGATGTCATTAGGTCGTACCAGTTATGTAACATCAAGCATGGAGGTAGCGACATCTCTTAATTTTTACTCCCTTCTCTGTATGGGTTTAGCATATACATTCATCCTGGCAATCACGGTGCAAGAACGTACTGGATTTTTCATAACCATCATCACATTACAAGCCTATCTTTTTTTTACCCAATTAGTTTGTTCCTATGGATTGATTCTTTCAACTGCATATTCAGTATTGTCTTTCCTGCGTGCAAATCCCTTTAAATTCATGGCTCGAATGAAAAGAAGGATGGATGTACGGACTTCTCTTATGGGTGGAGAATAGGATCACATCCAGTTCAAACTGGATAGCTTTCAGATTAACGGGAGGGCATTTTATCTTGTATTTAAATCTCATGTAATTAATTTGTATCTCTTGTAACAAATAGTAAGCTCTTTCTCTTCTCTCTTGTAACGACTCTGGTTATATATAAAGCAGAACGTACATGTCTCTGGTGTGTCTTTACAGAGTTCTTTCATATTGCAGGGTACTTGACTCTCGAATTTTTAGCACTAAATAGTTTGACAACAACTAATCGCATGCGTTTTTGATAAATAGTATGTACCTGAGCTATGATATGGGGTTGGATTCTTTTATATATATATATATAAAATAATGTTCAAAGTGTTGTAAAATGTAATAATGGTTGAAATTTATTATAGTTTTCAGAGTCTATTTTGTTAATTCTTGAATTGATTTTGCTTAATTTAAGATTTTCTATATTCAATGAATGGTCATCAAGATCAATAATTATTTTGCATACCTAGAGAAATTTTATGTGAATATTATAAATTCATATGATCTTAACAAACTCTAAAAGTTGTTTAATGATGCTCATGGTTTCTTGGATAAAATATCACTTAAGAAATGATTTAGGATATCACTTAAGAAATGATTTAGGCATTCTTTGAATCAATTGAAACTTTAAAACTTAAGAAAAACTTTAAGCTTTGTTGAATTATACTTTGGCGTTATATATCCCTTATTCTTTTTGAGCTTAAACACTAATTTTCTTAACTTTTAAGAGAACTAAGTTTACACAATTTTATTCGTAGAAGAGCATGAAAGGTGTGAGAGAAAGATAGTTTACAAGTAAAATTTATTGCAGGCGATGTTATCAAAGTCAACAAGGTGTTGGGAGGTTATTTTCTTTTTAAAAAAAGAAATAAAGGAAAGAAATAAAAGAATCTTTGAAAGTACAATAAAGAAAGGTGTTTTCAGAGATCGAAAGGATTGAAACTTTGATTAACTTTGATTCCTATGGATTATGAACTTCAGAAAATCTTTGAGGAAATAAATTTTATAAAATAATAATACTTGACCCCTCTCAAATAAAAATAAAAACATTTCAAACAAAAAGGCAACAAATATTTTTATCAAAAAAGAATAAACAATATTTCAAAAAAAGAAGAAAAAATAAGAAGAAAAATGCAATTAGGGATGAAATTTTGAAGAAATTAAGAGAAAATGGTTGAAATTGGCTAAACATTTGAAAGTCAATGACCGAACTAGAAAAGATAGCAAAATGCAAGGACAAGAAAAATTCAATCAAGGATGAAATTGTGAAGAAATATTAAGAAAAAGGTTGAAATTGGCTAAATAATTAAAAATTGAAAAGTCAAGAACCAAATTGAAAAGGAAAATAAAATTCAAGGACAATTGTTAATGCAATTAGTGGAAAAATTAAAAGAAATAAAAAGAAAATGTTGAAATTGGTCGACAATTAAAAAAAAATTAAAGATTCAAGGACCAAATTAAAAAAAATAAAAAATTAGGAGACCCATTTTTAAACATGAAATTTCGATTAAAATAAATAGCACAATTTGGGGAAAATAATGTTGTTTTACAACTAAAAAAAAAAAGAAATAGTCTAAAACGACGTTGTTTTGGACATGTATTGTGAACAATGTCTTTTTCTTTGTGGTGGCCTCACAACTTTGTCTTGTTTTCCATGGTTTTAGCCTAACTTTGGGCAATTTTATCTCTTTCCTATACCCTAAAAAATGATATTAAAAAAACACATCATTCCACTCCCCTTAATATGCACTACATTATTAACTAAAGAATATGTGCTTTAACCCTCTAAAGCCATGGTACAACTAGTGCAAATAGACTAACTCAAACATGCTTAGCCAAAGTGTATAACAATGGTGAAGGGTTGAGATTGATGCAAAGTAACCAATGATAGTGATCATTCCATTAAGAAAGATTCTAGGAACTTTATCTTTGCTGTAAATAATGAGGCAAAACAAAAAAAATAAAAGAGAGCTTATCTAGAGAAAAAATGTCGAGTTTGATGGAGAAAAAAGAAAAATGAGAGTCTAATGTTAGAGAAGCGAGGATATATTGAGACAAAAGGTAGAAGAGGTGAAATAAAAAAGGAAGGGAAACAAAAGGAGAGAAAAAACCAAAACCCAATAAAATGGACAAAAAAAAAGAAAAGATAAAAAAAAAAAACAGAGAGAGTTTTAAGCTTGAAGTGTAGGTATTGTGAACCATAAGGTAGTGGGGGAAGAAAGGAATGTAAAAAGAAAGAAAAAGAAGCTAACTCAATGAGAAACAAAGAGAACCAATAAATAGGGAGAGAAACAACTGAGAGTGAGAAAACCATCCTCCACCGCCAGCACCACCATCATCTCCACTAGCAGCAACAACCATAACAACCCTTCTCACCTATAAATAGCCTCAAGGTAGGTAAGCCTCATATCTTTTCTTTTCTTCCCGTTTAGGTTTGCATGGACACTATTTACTCATGCATTTTTATTTTTATTTTATTTTGTTTTATTTTTATTCTCTGCATGTTAGTGTTATCTACATTTAATAAAATACATCTTCATCTTTTTTATGTATATATGTATATGTGTATAAATATTTATTTTTGAAAAAAAGAATAAAACTCGACAAGTTTTCATCATGTTTAGTTGTATTTTTCATAAAAATTGGGCTTTAATAGTAAGGTTGATGTGTCTCTTAGTTTTTAGCAGTCAACATAGGCCTAACACAACATTTTCAACTATAAAACAAGTTCAATATTGCTTTGATGAGTTTTCGCAAGTTTGCATAATGTTCATAATGGTTAATGTTTTTGATAAATTTTTCAAAAAAAAATTAAGGGTTTATGTATGGCGATAACATAAAGCATCAGGGCTAATATTAAGGAAACAATATGTCAAGGAGATAATTATTGAATCATATATAATTGCTGCAATATAAAATACTATAGATATATGATTTGATTCGTGCTGGTTATGGAAAATAATCACTACAATATAAAATGCCATATATATAGGATTTGTTGGTGCTGATTATAAAAAATAATTTCTGCAATAATTATTGCAATATTTTCTTCAATAGCACGTGTAGAAATTTTCTATATAAGTGAACCTCCAGCCATATGCACAATGAAGGAGAAAAATTTACAGGGGTAGAGAGACAAACAAAAATTAAGGGAAACACAAAAAAACCCTAACCCTAGCTGTCGCCCCTACTCATCTTTTAAAAATAAAAACAACGAAGCAGCCCCTCCCTTTGAGGAAACTATGGATCTTTCTCTGGCCAAACACTGTCCCCTCTCCCTTTCACCAGAATCCCCATTCCCCTCTTAGCCGTTCCACCATCACCATCTCTCCTCCAAAACGCAGCAGCTCCCCTCTTTGTTAGTCCCCCATCTCCATTCTTCCCTTGCAAAACCAGGGAACCCCATTAAAGCTACAACCTCTTTCTCCTTTTACCCATAGCCAACCACCTCCCCGATTTCCTCATCTCACTCTTCCCGACAGCCCACTCATTTCCATTTCCTTTTGACAAGAATGAGAGAGAGAGAGCACCTAAAACCAGTCCCCCTCCTAGCCATTCCCCTCTCTCGGCCATTTCTTCCCTTGCACCTAAAGCAGCCCTCTCTATCAACGTAGCCCCAGACCGGCCTCCACCGAGCCCCACAGCAGCAGCAACCATTTCTTCTCAGTAGAGACAAGGCGGGAAGCACGGGAAAGCAAACCAGAGAACAAACGGGCGAAGAAGAACACAATAGGGACGAGCAGAAGGAAAGAAGACAAACAAAAGAAAACACAGAGGGACCAACCAGCACGCCCTCGCCATCGTCTTCGTCCCTTCATTTTCATCTCCAGTTTCTTCTCCTCCAGCGGCGCAATGTTTTCTTCCATAGTTATTAATCGAAGCAGCAGCCCACAAGAAAATAGAGAAAGAGCAAGAAAACACAGAGGGAAGAACATCCATTCCACCGGCACATCACACCTTCATCATCGTCTTCGTCGTCTCTAGAGAAACCATCAGCAAGAAGAGAAAGACAAAGACCAACACCAGTTACCAGCGTTTGTCGTTGTCTTCAGAATCAATGATGACTGGTTGTGCGCAAGAAACTGCAGCACCATCTCCTTCGCCCATTTCAGCGCCAGGTAAGTTTCCATGCATTCTCTTCACTTTGCATTTTAATTACATAGCTACTGTGCATGCCTTTTATGTTTACTGTTCAAGTGAATTATAATTCACTTGAATAGTAGCTGAGTTTTTTTATGTCCAGCCGGGTGACCCGGCCGGCTCTACTAGTTTCATCTTTTTTTTTCTTTCCAAAAAAAGAAAGAGAGAGAGATTGATGATTTTCTAGCATATTTATTTCAAGGTCTGTATTTTTTTATTTATAAAAAAATATATCAATCTCGCATTTAGAATACCCGGTTTTCAACGCAAATATGGCATATATATATAAAATGTTTTCATGCACACGGCCAATACCCTAACATCATTTTGAATTTCTTCTTAAAAAAAAATATTTGAGGTTTTTAAAATGTGTTTTTGCATGGATTTCTTAAACACAACAAAAAAATTATTTTCTTGCATTTCTGGATTTTACAACATGTTTGTAAAACTCCAAAGGGTATTGGCTAATATTCCAAAAAAATACAAAAATCTTATTTTTTAGGGGGAAGTCATTTATTATTCACCGTTAATGTTTGGATAAAGAAATCCCAAAGGGATGAATATCCAAAATATTATTGGGAATAACTTGTTATTATTCACCATTAATGTTTGGATAAAGAAACCCCAAGTGGTTAATATCCAAAATATTTTTCTAGGAATAATAAGTCATCACACATCCTTGAAAGAAGCCTTGATTATAATCGAGGATATTTTAATTTTTTACTCCACGGTTTACGAGTCGTGAGAGTATGAAACACTAAGGTAAAAATATGCTTTTAAAGCGTCATGAATTTCCTTAGATTTTTGTCCCTCCTCCTTGTGATTTACGAGTCGCAAACTCTTGAAATACTAAGGGGAAAATGAGCTTTTAAAGCACATAGAATCTCCTTGGATTTCTATCTTAATAAATTTAGTCTGAATCAAACCTAGAAAAACTGATGGGATTAGAAAACACCAACACCATAGCAATTATAAAGCAAACCAAACACCAAGCAGCTTACCTTAGGTAGGGCGTACTAGGGGTGCTAATACCTTCCCTTTACGCAACCAGTCCCTTGCCTTAGAATCTCTGAAAGACCAGTTAGGGTTCCTAGCGACCAAAATACTAGGTGGTGACTCCTTTACACAAACAACAACAAAGACCCCGAAATCAATTGAGGATCGCCGCGACGCCACGCTCCCGCCGCAAGGGTGCGATAGGATGACGACTCCACTAGGGACCCTTGGACTAAGCTTGGTAATTGTTTTTTTTATTATGCTATGCGTTGTTGTTGTTTTTTACTATGAATGATACTTTGTTTAAAAGCTTTAACATGCATCTTTACATTCTGTCATACATGGTGTAGTCATTCATCACTTTATAATTATTTTCTTTTTTGAGAGCACACACATTAAATTTTAAGTTAAGTGGGGGACTAGCAGCTTGCCTTATGACTTGAGTCAAGGTTTAAGTTTGTGTAAACCCCAACTCTTTGCTGAGTGTTTAGACTGATAATGATTGGTACACGTGCCATCCCACTATCTGCTGAACCCCCATATTATCTTTACGAGGGTGATCACTAGGACAACAAGAGATCCTCTTTAGAGACCAAGTAGTAAACCTACCCAATGTCTCACATAAAGAAAATAAAACCTATCCTTAGGATGTATGCTCCATAATATCTTTTTGCATCCAAACAAGCCTAAGCTCAAAGCATCTTGAATCTCAAGACCTTCATTCAAAAGCTAGCAAAGGGAGAGATGTTCCAGAATTGGGAGAACCAAGAAGCTCTATTGGTGTTCAAAATTTAATCAACAATGCTTGTTTGATCATGATATTGTGTTGTTTGCCTTTTTCACCTTTTTAAATCGAGTTTTCAAATGTCAATTAGATTTTATCTTTGTTTTTTTAGCCAAACTTTTCCTTTTAATGAGATCATACATTTTCAAAAGTTCATTTTATGTTTTTACTATGCATTTACACATCACTTTCCGCTCTCAGAAACCCTGAAAGCGGATCTTCCATAACAAACACCTGCACTTTACACCGAGAATAAATGGTCAAACTTTAAAGAATACAACATTAGGGAATTCACAAAATTAATAAAGCAGCATGAACAAGCTTGGAAACCCACTAAAGAGGAACTTGAAACCATAGATGTGGGCAATGAAGAAATCAAGAGAGAGTTGAAGATGTGGACTTTGATCACCCCTAAAGAAAGAGAAAAGTTAATTGCACTACTTCGAGAAAATAGGCTTAAAAGTTAGGATTCAAAATCTACCTGTTTTGAAGAAAATATTAGGAAACAAATAAAATGAGATTTTGGACCAAAAAAGGAAAGAGGGAGGAGATCAAGGAAGAAAATATGACTAAATCTGGAAAAAAAATGACAGGGGCAAGAAAGAGAGAACCAGAAAGAAGTCATGTTACGAAAGGAAGTCATGTAGAGTGGAGTGCTTCATCAAGTAAATCCAAGCAAAAGATTTTAATTATTCTCCTTATTTTTCATTTGATGTATTCTAATAAGAATATGGTCCAAACTAACATATTTGAACATTTTTAACTCAATCCTCTTTACTTAGCCCATTCAACTCCTCTTGGATCCACTTTGTTTTAGGTCTTACAATAGACCTAATAAACACTCCTAATGGATAATTTGATGTTGTAGCTAGGATCGCATCACTTAGCGTGGATCACATAAGGTGTTCTTTAATTAATGGCTTGCTCCAATTGCTATGTGATCTTTGATACCTTTTACAAACATGTAGTGGGTTAATTGTTAATATGAAACAATTATGTTGTGCTACTATTTCTAGATGGCTTCTTTAACCCTATCAAGCATAATGCTCTTATTATAATGGTTAAGTCTCTATCTTTGTGCAAACAATGTGTATGTTTCTTCTCTCTTAGTTCATGTTATTATAGACATGAGAATATGGTTATTTATTCCTATGTATTGTGTCAATCATTTCCTTCGATGATCATGTCGTTAATTTAGATGTCAATCATGAAGAGGCACCTATTATACATGTTTCCAACTAAAGCTCATCCAATGCATTCAGCAAAGCTAGAATCCCTTCATCTAGAGACATTGTATCAAGAAAACTTACTACAAAATAAAAAGCCAACAACACCATGTGAGACATGTTTTTTTATCACCATTGAAGTTATGTATTTGTAATAGATTATTTGAAGTTCTACATTAAATGAAAATGACTTTGATGAATTGATTTTCACTGTTGTTATTCAGGCAGTCTTGTTTTCAGAAATTTTTAGTTTTATTTAGCTTTAGTTTTTTCCTGCTACCTAAGGTCAGTTCGATTTGGGTTACGAGATGATGTACATCTTAGGTACACCCTTCGTGTTTTTTTACCGTCTTTCTCTTTAATACAATTACACTTAAAAAAAATATTCGAAGAACCATTGCTTCAATGGAGTCAACTTTAAGATTATTCTAAATGTATGAATATAATAGATGTTTGTAGGAAAAGTTAAAGGTTAAATAAATAATATATACTTTGAGTTAATATATAGTTTTTTTAAAATTTTAAAAAATAATTAATGTATGAATTGACTATAAGGAAAAAAAAAGTACTAGGACAAGGAAAATGAGAGGGTTGTTAGGAATGTGTGGGAAAACCACATTGCAATTAGGTAAGTATAATGCAAAAATATATATATATATATATATATATATATATATATATATATATATTATTGTAAAACTATAATATTTCATTTCCTTATCTTAATTTTGCTTATCAAATTATTATACTAGGTTGCGTGATTTGTGGCATGATGCCCCTAGATATGCAATGAACAGAGCCAACTTTGATGACATAGCATTGTGAAAAAATTTTAGACCGAGACACATCATAAAGGATAATTGGGCTAAGTTTCAAGAATTTTTGTTATCATATGGTTTTAAAAAATGCTCACAATCTAGGTCTCAAAACAAAAGGAAAAAAAAAAACTCATGGTTCGATGAGCATGCACATTTGAAGAGCACTTTCCTTGGTGAACCATGCAAAGAGCCTAATAAGAGCATTGCTATATATTTAATTATTATTTCTTTAATTATTAATTTAGTTTGTATTTGTGAGACTTTTTAACAAACTATTTATTGCACAGGAAAAACAGTTTTGGTGTGAACATACTCCAATGGAGTTATATGAGGAAACTCATATAAGGAAAAAGGATAAGGAAAAAAGGTGAAAAGGTTTATCGATGATAGAATTAAATAGTTCTTTGTAAGTAATTTTGGATAGTTATAATTGTATTACTAATGCTTTTTTGAAAAAGGTTTAATTGGATTTTGACTTTTTTTGTTTTGTTTTGAAAGATAAATATAATGCCAACATGGTTGCTAAACATGAAGAAGACAATTACAGCCATCCTCTTAATGATCCTTATTTGTGGTTGGAGACTGGAGCAATTGATAGACTTGATAAAAATTGAGTTTATGGTATGCTTATAGCATTGACCCAAGATACAAGAGTGAGTCGTAGTGTTTCAATGGTAGGCACACAACATTCCGACTTCAACCAAATATCATCGGCCATTAAGGAGATGGTTTGAGATAGGATTCCATAACAATTGGCTATTGAGTTGCACAATATAAGAACATAAATAATGGCAGAACTAAGAGAAGAAATAAGAGCAAAAATCAAAAAAGAAATAATAGAAAATGAGAGCAAATACATGCATATTTGGTTTTTCATTTCCTCCCTCTCCTGGAGCTTATAGATCAAGATCTTATTCACCCCATCCACCTTTTTAAAAAATTTAATATGTTGTTTACAAAATTTTTATGTATGAAATTCTGTTTAATATAATTATTGTTTGTGTATGGAATTCTGTTTATAATATGTTCAATTTTGTTGTTGTTGTGAGTTTAGTGTTAATAAAAATTGCATTTAGGATTATAAAAACTAAATAACACAAAACAAAGGTATGAAACACTAACAAAATCACCAAAAAAATTGCATTTTTGTCAGCAATATTTACTTACATTTCATCGAAAAATTTACATAAAGTTTAAGCATTTCCGATGGAATTGGTGAAGGAATATTCTATTGGAAATTAAAGTGTATTTCATCGATGATTTCAGTGGTAATATTTGTTCCTTTTTTTTTATGGATTTCCTAATAAAAAATGAGTGATAAAATCTAATTTTTTTAGTGTGAATATTTTATCGGCCATTCCATAAAAATCGAATTCGCAAACGAAAGACTGGGAATATGTAACTTAATTAGCAAACTGAGTATCTGAGCACAAACTGGAAGCAAGCAATTACAAAACTGAATAAAAAAGCATAGAAAATAGGGCGGCGATGGTAGCTGTTTGAATGGCTTAAATTCAGGTATGATTAGTAGTGATTGATGTTCAACAAAGCTTAATGCTGCAATGAGCAAAAGATATTGTGGTTAAATTTGAATAAAAATTATTAGGAGTTCGGATTAATGATAAGAGGAACCCTTGTCAAATTTAAACCTTGATATGATAAAAGGATTATTAAAACAACCTTTTTTAAATAGAAAAGAAAAGATTCTTAAAGAATAAGGTACTATCTGCATCTAAAAGAGGTCGAAATCGGTACTGTTTGATTTTGTTTTTTAAAAGTATTTTTGAAGAAAATTAAATTTATTTATTTTTTTACTTTAAATTAATATTTTTTAGTGTTTTAGATAATTTTGATTTGCTGATATCAAAAATAATTTTTTAAAAATAAAAAAATTATTATTTTAATATATTTCTGAGTGAAAAACACTTTAAAAAATAACCATAATTACACTCCCTAGCAGGCTAGTTTTAAAGCTTGATATGATCAAATGTTATTAAAACAACACTCCACTTTGGATGCCAACGTGTTGCTCCTTCATCACACTCTCTTTTAAATAGAAAAGAGAAAAGCAAAGAAACCTTTTTTTTTTTTAGAAACCTTATTACCTAAGGAGTTTGTTTCTTAGAGCTTCAGAAACCTCTCGGTATGCACAAGTCTCTTAATTCTGTCTAATTATTGGGAGGGAAAGTACTTCTGCATGCAGAAAACTGGTCTTCTTCGTCATCTATATATCCCTTCACGCTCCTCCTCTCTCAGTTTACAGGTACACATATATATGTTTCTCCTTCAGAATTTATTTTCTTATATATTCTTTCCTTTTCATTTTAACATGGAATCTCATGATTAGTGTAATGGTTCGGTTTTTTTTCTTTTCTTTTTTCTTTTTTGGTGTCAATATTTCAGTTTAAATTTGTTCGGATTTTTTTTTTTTTTTTTGTGATTCATCGAAAGTGCATGAAAAATACCGAAACGTCTTCGTAAACAAGAGAAAGGAGGTATTTAGGTTAATTATAATTTTTCCTACACTGTACACTCTATCTCTCATTCTTCATCAAAGGAGAAGGTGTGAGTCTGAGAGGATGTGTGGCTAGCTAGTCCAATCTAGTGGATTTTATAAAGGACTCAAATTTCATTCCTGGTTAATTAACTCATGTTTCAAAGTGAGGTTTACTTAAAGAATCTTGCATATGGGACACATATTTTATATATTAAAGAATCTTGCCTGGTGTCAGGCCCAGCCGGCCAATCCCTCTTTTTTTTTTATTTGATCAAGAACTTCTTTTTTATATTAAAAAATTCAAAAAACAATTTATGAATCTTTTGAATTTATGTATAGGTCACTGTATATTTAATCTGTAAATTTTTACTATGAAATTCAAATCCAATATTCAATATTTTTTTTTTTATAGAACAACTATACATGCATTGATTTAACTCAATTTTGTTAGGTTATTCACTAAGCTCGGAGCCAGAAATTAATACCTTATATTTTTGTGAAATAGCAATCATCACATCAAGGTATTTATTAGACTTTTGGGATGTTGTAGTATTGCTCTCTTCTTAAGTACAAGTTTGTAATTCTTGTTATTCTATCATGATACGAGTATAATTGATTTCGGGTTTAAATGTTGCTCTTTCTTTGTGAAATATATGTATTATTTTCTCCTTTATATTATGAGAATTATTTTTGAAGATTCTATTCAAACTCTTAACAAACTGGCATCAGTTGTTTGCGCTAATAAAATTTATATTTATTTGACATATTTATGTATATAATTTATTAATTTATATAATACTCTTAGAAAATATATTAAAAGTCATAAAATATTATTTTATTTATAAATACAATACACAAACCCTTAGTTATTCTTGGACCTAGATATATAAAAGAAAGCCTTAACTTGAGTTTGATTCTGTTTGTTTTTGTATTTTAAAAATATTTTTGAAAAACATTGAATTTTTTTTGCTTTAAATTAATATATTTTTTGTTTTTTTCAGATCATTTTAATGCACTGATGTTAAAAATATTTTTTTAAATAAAAAAATATTATTTTGATGCATTTCCGAGTGAAAAACACTTTGAAAAACAACCGCAATCACACTTCCAAACATGTCTAAAATCGACAACGCGTTAACAACTTGATTTTGACTTGAATTTAAACATTTATATATATATATATGCTCCTAAATAATTATTGTATTGAGAAAAATTATGTAGCTAATGTACGTTTTCTCTCACTAATACTTTAATTAGCATATCTCTTGCATTCATGTTTTCTATGAATTCTTTAGTTTGCTTGGCCAAATAACAAGACATGTAATTACCACTGATACAACCGCAGCAAAGTTAAGCCACTCAAGAAGAGATCGAGCACTCAACCGACATCATACAATCTTCCAGCACGTTGCACCTCTCTATGCAATTAAAAATAGATATGCCGAGACCAGTACATGAGGAGCTTGAACGATGGAAGGCAGTTAAATTCCCAGTTCCGAAAGACTATGGTTTTTCTGAGCCAAATAAAATACTGCAGAAGG
>Ga0325411_1006475_pt1 | contig 12851 bp, 14 predicted proteins | sample PopdelMetagenome_13_FD_206181 | JGI IMG/M metagenome (GOLD analysis project Ga0325411, IMG submission 206181) | Populus deltoides microbial communities from Bellville, Georgia, United States - Xylem-PdIQD-R4 | ecosystem: Host-associated > Plants > Phyllosphere > Stem > Wood/Secondary xylem... | reverse complement strand
TATAATTAATGTATACATACATCAAAAACAACATGCAGTAATGCACAAGGAATGTGACAGAGGCATGTATTTTAAGAGAAGATAATGACCACAAATTGACAAAAAGATGTGTATGTGCAAGGTGTCTTCTTTTTTACAGTATCTTTTGGAATAAGATAAAAATACTTAGGTTATTTTTATTTTTATATTTTAAAAATATTTTTAAAAAAGTTTAAAAATTAATATTTTTTAATGTTTTTAAATATATATTAATATTAAAAAAATTTATTTTAATATATTTATAAATAAAAAAAAAACAACATAACCACGCTCCAAACTCCAAACATGCTGTTAAATTTCTAGTTTTTCCAGCTATTTTCCTTCAAAAGCAACTGGAATTTCAAGCAAATATGAAATCTTTTAGTGGAAACAAGGCAGTTCTCTATAAGAAGAAAGAGAGAGAAAGTTACCAGACATGTCAGTGGTTAGGAGTTGTTGCACTTCATGAACCTCGGGCTTGAATTTAAAACTACCCTCTCTCTCTCCTTTTCACTTGGCTCCTTTCCTTCTCTTTTCTTGTCCATCCTCAGATTTGTGGCACCAATCCACAATTTTCTGTATGGAACAGCTGCTTTAGTTCTTGATGATGCCACTGAGAGTGAGACCAAAGAGGAAGAGAGCAGTCTCATACTAAAGGGTGTCCTAAACAAAAGAAAAGCCAGACTTGATATGGCCTCTCGGGTCTCAACCGAAGACCTTAAGGCTTAAATTTGGCTCCTTTTTTGCATAAAGCCCATAACTTTATATTTATTTTTTGCTCTCTTCTGAGACTTGAGAGAGAAACTATTAAACCCTCTTTTCCTTTCCTTTCCTTTCTTCTCTTCTGATGAGCTGCTGCTTCTGCAAAGAACAAGAGCAGTAAGATCAAAGAGAATGGGAGTGATAAAAGAAGGAAAAGTGAGTGGATTGATACCAAGCAAAGAGGGTTTTGCAGTTCATTATCCAGGCTATCCTTCTTCAATATCTCGGGCTATCCAAACTCTCGGAGGAACTGAATCAATTCTTAAGGTACGGCAACAAACAAACTCCAAATCCCAATTACGACCCTTTATTTATTAGCTTTTGTTTTGTGTTATTAGTGATTAATTTTGGTTGTTAATGCTGTGAATTTGGCATTTTAGGCTCGTAGTTCACAATCTAATAAGTTGGAACTGTATTTTCGCCCTGAGGATCCATACTCGCATCCTGTGTCAGGAGAGCTTCGTTCTTGTCACAGTATGTTGCTGAAAATATCTAGAAAGAAGAAGAATTCTAGTCCCATTAATGAAGCAAAGGAAGAATCAGAGGAGTTTCATGCTGATATTGTTGCTAGAATACCAGAGGCTTATTACTTTGAGGGTTAGGATTGAACTGTCTTCTTTTATGTTTGTTAATGAATAAGAAATAAAGTTTGATTCTTTCTTCCGGTTTCTTTCGGATTTGGAATTTTTTGTAGGAATGGCTGACTACCAGCATGTTGTTCCAGTTCATGCTGATATTGCCAGGAGGAAGAGGAAGAATCCTAGTGAGATGGAGGAGCCACATTTTCAAAGTAATGGTTTGTTACACACACACACACACACACACACACACACACACATTTGTATATAAAACTGGGAAACCTTTTGTTTTAGTAAACTCTTTATTCTTGTTTTTGTAGAAAAACCCGGTCTAATTGATATGGGTCCCGAGGATGTGATGATGCTATCGCCTCCACTTTTTTCACTCAAAGATGTGCCAGAAAATATAGTGTACGAGGCTCTGTTTCTGTGTTTGGCCATGTTGTTTATTTAATGGTCTAGCAATTTATCATATTTTTAATCAAGGGCTTTGCCTATGGTGACAAGGAGGAAGAACATAAGCTTTTAGAGGGGATTGATTAAATGTTTGTTTTGGAGTCTAGATTGCTAAATAATTGTTGGTTTGATTTTAGTTTGCTTTCGTGCTTTTCAGGTTAAGACCACCATCAACGTCAAGTTCAAAAAAGAAACAAGATGAACCTCCAGAAACCCATTCAAAGGTATTGAATAAAAAAATAGTTGGTTTTTAAGTTCATCACTGACTAAGGAGGGATGTAAATGTGGTCTAATGGCATAAACACAGATTATAAGATTAGCTTGTAACCTCATTCTGTGATTTAGATCTCATTACATTTACTCTTGCTAGACATTACCAACACGTGTTAAGCTAAAATTTAATGATCTTGTTTCTTTCCATTTTTCAGATGACCTTTGAGCCAGCACTTGGTATTGATTTTAAAGATGTTCAAGATATCCTGATGTTAAGTGGTTTTTGTTTCATGAGTAATTGTGTGTTTAGGTCTTTTTTATCCACAATGATACTTCTGTTAGAACACTGTTGGGTATCCATGGTCTTTTCATTGTTTATGAATGTCAAGAGAATAGATGGTTGTTTTGATGTGGTCAACCGTCCTAATGATCTAAGGGGTGATTTCTACAACTTTTTGGATCGGTTTTATTTCTTTAAACTGTTGCAGGGGAGCCGCCTTTTTCAAAGAAGTGCTTCTTGTGAAGTGTGTACAGACCACAAGTTGAGCATTTATTTTGTGTAGACCTCTTGATGTAGTGTTCATTTCTCTTTTGAGTTCTGGATTATATCCTACAAAGCCCTGTTCATTTTATTTGGTAGCCCTTAGCTTTCATACAGATTCCTAAGAAAATAAATTGGAAGGAATTCATAACAGAAGGTACACCAATGTGGGAGTGGCAGATAGCTGTATCTGAGCTGTTTGAGGAGCGGCCCATATGGCCCAAATATTCACTGATTGAACGCTTACTTGATAAAAATCTTAAATTTACATATCAAACGCTTAAAAGGTATTCTGCCACTTATTACTGATAATTCTTTGTCAGGTTGATCATGGTTACTTCATCTGATTATTTTCTAACATGTTGATAGGTTTCACTTTGTATGAACAGTCACCTTTCATCTGTTTGATCTGGCAGGCTTCTGCTCACAGTTGGATACTACTTTTCAGGCGGACCATTTCAGAAGTTCTGGATCAGAAAAGGATATGATCCTCGCAAAGATCCTGATTCTCGCATGTGCATTCTCTTACCTCAACATTCTTTTTGGATCTTTTCTTGGCTCAGATCTTAAATCTGTTTTGCTTTTGGTGGCATTTAATTTACTGGTCATTTAGTTTCTTTTGAATATGAATTGAATAAGTCTTCCTGTTCCAATTATCCATTAGAAGGGGTGTTCTTTGGGAATTCCTCATCTTCTGCTTATAGATTATAAAAGAAGTAGCTCAGGCTGCATCATGAATCATGATTAATCATCCCCACATAGGAACTGCTTTTTCTTTTTCATCACCTTAAGTAATCTAAACCAGGATGTTTTCAACATTATGGTGGAGAAAAGATGTATCTTTATCCAGTCAAGTAATTTGGGAAGCACATGATGGTTTGTGGCATCTTTGTACGGATATTGCTGGTCCGGGTTCAAAATTTCCAGCCTCCATTCACTTGATTTACAGTTCAGGCTTACAACCTCTGGTATTTTATGTCACATTTCCTTCCTTTACATGTTGATTATTGCTGGCATGCTGTTGGTTCTGAATGTGCCGATTAAGCCCTTTTCTTTTGGAAGAGAATCTTAAGCATATCTCTGTCATATCAGAAAATTTTCTTTTCTACTAGAATTAGAAGAACTTGTCGTCAAATAGTGAGTCACTCAGAAGTAAACAAAATTTGAAATTGAGTTCTCTTAAGTTCCAGTTTATCTATGTAGTACTCTTGAACTGCCTATTTGAATTGGAGAAATGTGAATTGTGTTTTATAGATGCTAATCTATGGTATTCTCTTTAGCAGATATCAAAGCGTTGCTTTTCGAGTACCACCTGAATTAAAAAGTTACTGTGATGATAATGCTGCTAAAGGGTAAGTATGAGAACTAATATCAGTCCCTTACTCACTTCCTGTAAGTTCTTGAGGTAACTTTTTTACTGCCGGCATGATGGCATCGGAGATGATGGATGATACCACACCTCTTCCAAAGACCACAAATCATTTTCTTCAACAACTCCAAATTAGGCCAACCTCATGCATATAGCAAGGTCTTTGGAGTGGCTATGATAGATGCCTGTACTTGAAGCTTATGATTTGCCCATTGACCTGGCCTCTGACCAAAACCGTTGTTGAATGTGACTACACGTATGATAACTGATATGCACTGTCCACAAGCTGCTCATATGTTTCATGGCTAGACTGTTTGCTTGTGCTGCACCGAAGCTCGTCCAAATACTGAAATCTGTTCTGTGTGGCTTTGCAGCTTGAAGCATAGATGGGAGGATTTGTGCAAATTTCGATTTTTTCCTTACAGAAACCAGTATTCGTTCCAGCTGTATGAACTTGATGATGATTACATTCAACAAGAGATACAAAAGCCTCCAAAGCAGACAAGTTGCACTGTGAGTTTTTCATGTTTAGCTGTGTTGATATTGATATTGATTTTTTTTTGCGTGTGCTTATTGGAACTTTGAGCATATGACAGTGACAGTGACCCCAGTGCACATATCTATTATGAAACTATGCAACACATGTTTCAGCGTCATTCTTCTCAAAGGGTCTTCTATTTCTACTATAAATCCCATAGTAATGTCCATTGTATTGTATGAATGTCATATATCTCTCAATTTTGAACACTGTACTTAAACTTATGGCCTTTTACTCTATTTGATCACAATGTTAGACCATCAAGTAAACAACATGGAAAAACACATAAGAAATAGAGCTTTCTTACAGTATATTTTTGGGCACATCTTTGAGTGAAAAGTGGAGGAAATAGCATCATCACATCCTCAGGACCCTAGTCCATAAGACCAGGTTTTTCTACAAAATGAAACATATAAACAGTCTACTGGTGACAAAATTTCCTGGTCTTAGATACAAATGTAAAGATTATACACACACACACACACACACACACACACACACAATGAAATTGTGGTTCCATCGATTGCTGTTCAATTCTCATATTTCCTCCTGGCAATATTTGCTTGAACTGGAACAACATGCTGGTAGTTTACCATTCCTATACAAAATCCCAAACAAAAAGAAACCCAAACAAAAAATCAAACTTCATTCTTTCTATTTGGTCTGGTGGATCAACCTCTAATAATTTATTATTCATGCTGACTTGCATGTTTCTGCATTTCTTCAGATGAGGATAGTTTGTATTTAAATTTATGATTTCTATAGCAGATCATGAACAGCGATACAGTTAATTTTCTCATTTTTATCTAAACTTTGTCTGTTGTTTTATGTTTGTTCGTGTTAGAAGATCAAGATTTAATGTAACTTGGTTAACAGTATGAAACAGGATGGTTCTCACAGCATGTGCATGATAGCTTGAGACTTTGTGTTAAGGTGAGGTTCCTATCAATATTCCCAGAGACTGGCGCAGAAAAATTTCTTAAAGCTGCTTCTGAAAAATTTATGAAGTCAAAGAGAGCATGCATTTTCAAAGATGCACCAAAACCAGTTCAGGAGGAGCATCAGCAAATTAATGAAGGTTGAATTAACACCTGCACTTGTTTGTCCAATTTTGCTTAAGAAAATAATTTTCATCTTTCAAGAAGTTTTATCTATTCTGATTATTAGTGCCATCCTATATTTTATAAAATTGTTTCATATTGTACGAGTCTTAAGAATTTCAAACCATTATTACCAAAAATGATTTTTTAACTAATATCTATAATATTTATATAAGCTCTGGTTTTCTAGCCCTCGGCAGTTTTTTTTTCTTCCTTCATATTTATTCACAGTTTTTTGCCTCTTCCCATTCATTATTTTATGCCTTATTTTTGAAATGTGGTTGAACTATCTGTGAAGGTTGTTTTTCTAAATGATGCTATGGTATCAATGTTAGCATAAGAACACTGTACGAATGTGTGTGTGGCTGTTAAATTATTTCCTGCCTGCTTTCTGATTTCAATGTAGATCATGAAACCTTAAAAAACGATACAGATGCTGTAGATGAAGCTATTGAAAATCAGATCGACACTGATGATGTTGAGGTGGATGAACTCGATTCTGATGATGGCGAAGAGGAGTTTGATGTATATGGAATGGATTCGGTAATCAAACATCTGCTCTATGCATTTTACATGCAGCTTCTTTTGATAAATCATTTTGAAGTTTGTTACTTCTTTTTGCTTGTAGGCGGGTGAGGCAGATAATCTTTCGTTGAATTCATATTCACGTATCCTTTATTGTGCACATCCCTTGTTGTGTTCAAGTGTGCACAGACCAATAAAGAACTTACTTTAAGCATCTTTCTATAGTAATTTTCTTTTTCTTGAAACATTTCCATGTCCGGTTGTTACTGTGTATCCTTTACACGCATGGATCTAGATATGGAGAACACCTCCACAAGCTATCTGCAACAACTCTTGGGCAGTTTTCCATCGATGGACACCAATGGTGACAAAAAGCAAGATGGTGGTGAAAGTAGTGACGGGGAATATCAGATATACGAGCAGGATGACGATGAAAATTACCTTGATGACGATGATGACTGACCTAATCTACAATGCACTATGTGAATATGTTTAGCTTTGTTTCCTTTAATTTATCTTCATTCTCTCAAGCTGCATTATTTTGATTTGTATGCGTTTGGTTTATGGTCTTGAGTGTTTTTTTATTAAAAATATATTAAAATAATATTTTTTTATATAATAATTTTTTATATCAGCATATTAAAACCATTGAAAAATATTTAAAAAATATTAATTTAATATTTTTTTAACAATAAAAGGTAATTCGGGAATGTTTTATCAGGAATGCTTTCTCTAAGCATTTGCATGTTAAAACCAAGTTGTTTACTTTTGACAGTAATCTTGCATCAAGGCTTGACCATTTTAGTCCTCTGAAGCCAGACAGTTCTTGTATTGCGGCTTTTCCATGCAATGCTTTGAAGGAGTTATGCACCTACAAATGATGGGGGGGTTTTCAAAAAAAAATTATTTTTTCTTTAATTATTATTTTTTATATAGTTTAGAAAATTAAATAATATGTTTAATAATTTTATTTTTTATAACTTGTTTAGAACATTTATTGCTTTCCTTTATTGTCAAGTTTTTTTAATTTGTTTATGTTAGTTTTTTGGTTTTAAGGAGTTATAAACTTTTTCAAACATGTAAACTAATTGAAAAGAAATATTTAATAATAAAATTATGAATTAGAGTTCATGTGTGATGCTTTATTTGAAAATTTTATTTTATCAAAAATTAAATGGTGTGGGGAAATTATTGTAGATTAAGAGATATTTAACTGGGATTGTAATAGTAATATCATTTTTAATTTCTTATTTTTTTGTGAGCAAAAATGTTTTTTAGGCTTTTTTCAACAAGGATAATCAGGTTTTCTCAATTTTCAAGTACAAGCAAATAATGTTTTTAGCCTCGACAATAAAAAAAACTTTGCCTTTAGGGTCTTTTGGTGTTTTTAAATGGGTGTTTTATGTAATTAAGATGACTATGGGGACGTTTTAATATTTTCATGTTGTACTTTTTTAATTAAAAAGTTGTTAGTGCGTGTTTCCAACACCTCAAAGAGTGGGCGGCGCCCGTGTCATTAAAGAGGCGTGTGAGATGTTTCCCAAAGGCAAAACCTGGTCATCCATCGTATTACCAGATGCATGGAGCGGCGCATGTAGATATATTTATGGTTGGATTGCTGTCGGTAATTGATTGTTTGTATTTTTTCTTTGTCCTAACAACTAAAATGCACAATTATCTTTTCTTTGTTTGTTGTTTGCTTGAGTCTGGCAACCATGTTTGATGCTAGACCTAAGTAAACTTGGATCACGCATGATTGTCAGACCCAAGCACCTTGAGTCTAGCGACTAGCATAGTTGTTGTTGTTGTTGTTGTTAGTATTGTTGTTGTTAATTTTTGTAACCTTCCGTGTCAAAATAAATTAGGTCTAGCATGATTGCCAGACCCAATTCGCTTGGATCTAGCATGATTGTCAAGTTATACCAAACAAAAAAATACTTCAAAATATTTTTTATATATTTAATATTTTTTTTTATTTAAAAAATTAATATTAACCTGTTGTGGAATGTCGGTTAATTTACTAATGTTATTGTGTTTGTTGTTTTTCTTGATTGTTTAGTTTATGACACTAAAGTTTCTCGTAAGGAGACCACATGGACACAAATGAGGAATAATAATAATGAAGACAAATGACAATTTTCCTGTATTTATAAGATTCATCATCTAAATTTTATAGTTCGCTGATTTAACTTTTTCCATGAAAAAACTTTATATGAAGTTAGAAAAGTTGCGAGGATTTGAAATTCACTCGTAAATTATTTCATGCCTAAAAGTTGTGGACGATCCGCACCGGTTCCCCAAGAACACAGTGCAAAAGGGCCGGGTTTATGGCAACTGTGGATAATCTCAGCAGGTGGTGATGGTGTCCTTGCATGGAGATTCTTTACAGAAATATAAAATAACCGACAAAGAGGACGTGTTATGTCATTTTTATTTTAAGATTAAAAACAAAAAATCACATTTATCTGCTAACTAGTTGGGTGGTAACATGAGAATTTATTCGGTTGACGGTCTCTATCTTAAGACAAAAGCTCTTGATCTGTTGAGTGCAGACAAATTATTCGAACAGAAGCTGATGCAAAAACAGGGCTTAGCTTGCAGGGAGAATAATATTTCTGCGGCAGCAACAGTTTCTCCGCCATTTATAACCAGCTTGATCTTAGTAGAAACTACCATTTACACCCCTCATTTATTTCAGCAATTTTATGGATCTAACGAACTCTGGTAAAGAAATGATCAAATAGCAGACTTTCCTGCATAATGTTAATGCCAATAACCAAAGGATAGCCTTCAACAACTTGCCTTCGGGGAATTCAGAGGAGCTTCCTTTCACTTGATAGCCACTCTTAGCTTTCACAGAGACAGATTTTTTTGCAAAGAGATTTGGTACTGGCGTTATTATGTAGCAATATTACAAATACGGATGGCCCAAAACTACTCTCGAGTGGAACCCACATTTAACAGAAACAAGGAGTTCCGTCATCAGGTGATCCTACTATATGTCCCATCTCTTTTTAACACGGAACATGAGTGCAGAATTTCTGATGTCATCCCGTGGCACTTGCAGCATAAACTGGATTTTCATCTTCATCGGGGTGGTCTTTGCGGTGCTAGCTTCATCTCCAACCTACAACATGGAGATTGTGCATGACAAGGTCATATATTAACACCTCTTGAATTCCATATAACAAATAAGAAACATGACTGCTTAACAGATGCTAAGTTGCAAAGAAGGTTATGATCCTCGTCTTCAATTTATACTTCCTTCTTCCAAGTATTACAGCATCTTAATCGCTAAAAGGTTTTTAGCTTTTGAGATGCGCTCTTAGGATTCTTGACCATGGCTCAGCTCCAATCTAGATAAAAGTTTCTTGTTATGGAAAAAAAAAAGCAAGCAATTTTGCTAGATAGAGCTTACAAAGACATCATTCAGTAGCCCTATAGACTGTACTAAAAAAATCAAGTGTTTAAAACACCATGTCCACAGAATGATCTAATTCATCCTATGTAGCAAATGAACTGATTGGGAATGGAGAACAAAAGGATCATCAAGGAGCTCGAATCTGAGCAATTTAGGGTTGTATCAGAACTAAAACGCCTTCAAACTGCACTTTCCGATCATACAGAAGTTAGCATGTGGCATTTACATTACACAGAGGCAAGTGTCATAGTTCTGCGAGTAAAATTCCTACATCCTTGTTAAAGAAACACATTCTCAAGAGTTGCCATCGATAGATCATTTATAGCAAAGCACTTTCCTTAATCTATAAGGAGAGGATTATACAGAGCATGGTGAACATGCATGTGAAAGTATGTTAGTTGTTCAATTTCATACACAGATGTAATTATTTTGTCTTTATTTTTGGGTGCTAAGGAGCCAAGACTATATACACATTAGGAAAATGGGACTGAATCTGTACAAGACCATAAAGGCAAAACTTCAAATAAGTTCTGTCAAAACAACAAATACACTACCCTCTCCGCTTTAGCACATATAGAGATGTCACAGACATGGAGTGGTTCTGTAACTTCAAATCCCATAACAAAGGTAGAAGTGGCTCCATCACTACATTTATGCTAGCAAAAAGGGTGTCACTTCCCAAATAGGTTGAGATAAGATTACAATGAAAACAAAGATAACATCATCAATAAAATTAGAAGTTCACTTGTCAGGGAAAAAGCAAAAGGTTAAAAAGTTTAATATATAGGAATACTTACCCAAAGTGATGCCCAGCCAAGACTAGCATCTGAATCATAACCAGCTTTAAATTTGAAATCTTTCCCATAGGTGTGCTTGTACACAGTACTCCAGTTGTTAGAATCAAAATTGTACCAGTAGCTGCATCGTGCATTGATACATTACAACTCACTTGAGAAACCAAAATAACATAAATGAAGGTGCAAAAAAGAAAATGATAATACTAAAATCTGATGAAGAACTTCCACACTCAGTTCAACAGCCTGAAAAACAGTAAATCAAGCTCCACAGCATGTCTGCAGCTTGGGACATTTTACTACAGTTTATTTTTCTTTTGTCCACAATTTGGGAATGATTGACATCTATCCCTCTAAAGAGGATATCATAAACAAAAATTTAATAAGGATGACAGCATTCATGCATTCATCTTTGGGAGTGATAAAAATCTGGGGCATGCATCTTCCAAGTTAACATGTGTCAAAAGCAAACATATACACATACGAATTAGAATTAAATTTCCATTCCCAAACATAACCCAGAAAATCAAAAGGTAAGTACCATGAGACTAGAAAACAAGTAATTCAGAGTACAAAGTGAGTGAGGATCCTCCCCAGGATCTGGATAAAAATTGCATAGAAACAGTACCTCAACTTATTGGAAGGAGTGAACCGACGTTTGAATGCAAACGATAAAGCACTTGAAGGCAGTGAAATGCTTGGGATAAAGGAAACTGTCTCATCCTGCAATCAATTCAAAACTTTTAACAGCAGAACCTATATAAAGGGCACTATAAAGACACCAAAACAACACATTAAGCATGTCACCAATTGAGAAAAGGCAAGGAATGAGATCACCTGGTCCAAGATTTTTCTCATTTACATAATCCATAATCCATCCAAAAAAATTATATTCATTTGTACAAGTATAGGTGGCAGGGACCACAAAGAGAGGATGACCGAACAATAAATAGAACAGTGCAAGCAAAACTAATCATAATGAAATATTAAGCCAGGAGAGAACCTTACCTTGTAGCAATATCTTAGTTTCAAATCTTCATCGTTAAATTGAGCAGTGAAGATTCCATTCGTTAACTGACTTTTGACAATTCCACTAACAGACACTGTTCTCCTCGCTTCCTCCTCCTCTTTCTCCCCCAATGAAACTTCACCATGAGGGAATTTCAATGTCACCCTCGGCTGCAACAACAGGAAGATCATATGTATGAAGAAAAGGAGGAATAAATATACAAAAAAGAGATATTTTTCCCCTCCTAAACCCCAATCAAGATCCCAATTCAAGCCATAAGCCAAGATTCCATAGTCACTCATCAAACAAGTATGAAATCAACACAACAACCCTTCAGCCCCCCTAAAAGTTCCCAACTTTGAAAATGTTACACTGTTCAACAATAACATGAATAAAAAATGGAACTGCTTAGGACTTACCGCACCAACAGTTGGAACAGGAGATGAGATTTCAAGTGCATAACCAGGATCGCCCAAGTCAGCAACCATTGCCACCTCTCCTTGTTGTGCCTAACAACAACAACAACAAAACCCCATGTCAAAAAAATGCAGAGGAAGAAACCCGCATAAAAGAAATAAAATTTAAGTAAAAGATTGAACCTTGACATCATGGGCAGCCTTAAAATGGAACTTGGGACCAAGATCAAAAGAAGTCTTGACAAGGGCATTCTGTTCTTCAAGGTCATAATGAATGGAGAGTAATTTGGAAGTGAGAGCAAACTGGGGTTGAGAGGGTTCACCCTTGTTGTTGTTTTGAAAAGAAAGTTTGAGCTTGGCAAAGCTATCAAGGAGCTTACAGGAAACTTTGTGGAAGAACAAAGAAGTGTCACTGTCAAACTCAGAGGTCACTCTAAGTTTTGGTCTTTTTGAAAGTAGGGAAATTGGAGATGCTGGTGATTGTGGTGCATCTGTATGTGGGATTGGTGGGACCATGTGGTTAGGATTTGGTGGAAGGGATGGAGGAGGAGTAGGAGATTCAGCCATGGTGGTGATTGATATTTGATTCTCCTCCGAAATTTGTTTTGTTTGGAGATAGAGTGGGGGGCGAAATGAGTGTAGGAAATTTTGGATTTTTAAGGCGGAAATTTGGATGAGGGCATAGCTACAAAACTCACCCGATAGTGACCCGGCCGGCTTAGTGCTTGAATTGTAAGTTAAAAACGGATCGATTTAAGTTGATAGAGTTAATTTGAAATCATTTTAAGATTTTTTTAAAAAAAATGATATATGTTTTGAAAAAAAATAAATTAAAAAAAAGTCAAATCAAGTTTAATTAGTATATTTAATTACATCATGAGTTGATTAAATTTAATCAAGTAACCTCTTCATATAATTCAATATAAAACAATTTATTTTCAACCTAATTTTACTTAAAAATACATTAAAATCACCATCAAAACCTATAAAATTCACCTAACAACCTCAAAACTCCCCCTCTAAATCACTCCAAAAATAAAAATCAATCAAATAAATCAAAATCAAACTTGATTTATCTTTCCCATCATGTATTATGCTTAAATAAAAAAAA
>Ga0325411_1006474_pt1 | contig 12851 bp, 11 predicted proteins | sample PopdelMetagenome_13_FD_206181 | JGI IMG/M metagenome (GOLD analysis project Ga0325411, IMG submission 206181) | Populus deltoides microbial communities from Bellville, Georgia, United States - Xylem-PdIQD-R4 | ecosystem: Host-associated > Plants > Phyllosphere > Stem > Wood/Secondary xylem... | reverse complement strand
AATTAGATAAAATATTATCATGAATAAAATTAATTTGATATTACAGTGCGAGTGAATTTAATTCGTTCTATACTAGTTTTTCAGGAAAAAAAATATTGTTTACATGACAATGTAAAACTAGTTTTTTCAAAAAAAAAAATATACAAAAACTATACACACTATATATATAAAAAAAAAAAAAACACCCGAACAGTGCAAGTGAATTGCACTGTTCGAGTGCACAGTGCAATTCACTTGCACTGTTCGAGACAGTGCAAGTGAATTTGCACTGTTTGCGTGCACAGTGCAAGTGAATTGCACTGTGCACGCGAATAGAAAATTTAAAAAAACAGCCAGGAGCTGCTTCGCGAATGTCGCGTTTAAAACATGAATTGGCATGGGTCCCACCAGTCAATTTTAGCGTTTTTGATATTACCAAACGCTTGACTCTTGTGTTTTAATTGAAACGCAATCTCTACCGCGTAAACAAACGGAGCCTAAATTAAGATTGTTTTTTTTTTATATCATATTAGAATTTTAATAATTAAATAATTATGAGTTTTAATTTTATTATCTTTATTTATTTGATACAAATTATATATAAAATAGTTTGAATCTATGGAAGTTTGAAGCTCAAAAAATTTTTGCTTGAAAAAATATGTTAAAAAAACTTAAATTATTAAATTGAGATGGTTTTTTTAACATATATTCTCTCTGAAATTATTAAAAAAAGTTAGGAAAAGGAAATTATAAGGTTTCCACATGTCACAATTTACAACATTTTTCACTTAAACTTTCATTCATTGAGACATTGATTTGGATGGCAAGTAATTTTGAGAGATTTTTCCATACAAAAATTAAATAGAGATGGCTGTTTAAAATCCCATTAAGAACAAATCTTGTTTTTATATATAAAAGTTAATAATAATTAAAAAACAAACTCTACCTAAAGATCAAAATGTTGATAGAGTGCCAAGTTGTTCTTCACTTGAAGGGTGCTAGCCTGATTAACATGAAAAATAAGATGCACCGATGGAGTCTAACGTGGATGCTTATCTAATAATCTCTAGCATTTAAATATTCCATGGATAGCATGAGGTTTCTTACGTTTCCGTGCAAGGATAGAATAGCTTCCGACGTGTTGTATTAAAGATCATTTGAAAACGTTCATCAATTCGTATTTTTAAATTTTTGATTTTTTTTAAATTAATATTTTTTTAGTATTTTTAAATCATTTTGACGCGCTGTAATAAAAAATATTTTTTAAAAAATAAAAAATATTATTTTAATATATTTGTAAGTTAAAAACATTTTTAAAAACAACTGTAACCATACTTCTAAACATATCCTAAGTCAAATTCTAGAAGTTATAATTTTGTTATATTGATAATATATTTTTTTTTATTAGTTTTAGTTTTCTCTTAATTTTTTAACTGTTAAACATAATTTATTTTCTAATGTACAAAATACATCAAATTTATGGTAGATAAATAATATATTTTGCTCAAGTGTTGTGTGAAATTAGAAAGAAATTACCCTGTAACAGTCGAAACAATTAATTGTCATTGTTCAATGTGGACCGATGGTGTTTTTAGGATTAGTATTTCAAATAATTTAAAATCAAATAGTTTAAAATGAGCATGACAATATTTTTTCAAGGTGTGAGTATATTTCTGCTTTTAATTGTGTTTGGTCAATTTGCACTTGAGATTTATTAAGCCATTTTGTTTTTTTTTTCTTGTATTATCCTCTCTCCCCAATTGGGTTTTTATTGAATTAAGTTGGGATAAAATTTGAAATAAAATTAAAAAGTTAGTAGAAAAACATGAATAAAATTGAACTAAAAAGGAAAAACACATAAGAGTTAACAGAGTATTATAATCTAAATCGAAGAAATATTAAAAAAGCATGGACTAAATCTAATGAAAAGAGAAAAAATGTTTGACACATGTAACACACATGCCAACATACGAGGAACGATGTCGTGTTTTTGCGGCACACGCAGTGTTTAAATTCAAGAGTTTTTACCAAGATTTTGAATTATAGTCTAAATTCAACAGTTTTTACCAAGATTTATTCTAATTAATATCTTACATTTTAAGATTCAAGGTATTTCATGAATATTTATTTTCTTTTTAATTTAAAAGACGGAGCTTGAGATATGAGTTTCTAAACTAGATCTCACCAATCCAAGCATTCCAGTTTCCTCAAAACCCTTTTTCACCATTTGAAATTTCTCTTTTTAACAAGATTTATTCTAATTAATATCTTACATTTTAAGATTTAAGATATTTCATCAAGATTTATTCTAATTAATATCTTACATTTTAAGATTTAAGATATTTCATGAATACACACATAACTTTTTAGACGGCAAATATGATACAAATAAGAAGTAAATCTATTCACTAATAATAGTGAAACACACAAAATAATAAAATAATAAATAATAAAAAGCAATAAAGCTTTATATCTGTTTGTTTTTGTGGTGGCTACTGCATTAAATTAAAATCACAAAATTATATTGTTGGTTAGCATGTTAACCACACTTTTAAACACAATATGCACTGACACTCCATGAGATTGTTGATTTTCTACTGTCCAAAATAATTCTTTCATTGCTTCACTTGTCTCTTCTCCCATCCATCTTATTACTCTTCTCTCCATTATTCCTCCTTCCAATCTCTTCACCTCCCAAACTTTCACAAATTACCAAATCTCTTTCTAATTGTTAGATCTTATATTCATTTTTTTTTGTCAACAAATCATTCAAACACCCAAAAGATTACCAATTCCTAACCCAAATCTCTTTCTTAAACTCTAAACCATGCACTAGATCTGCCTCCCTGCTTTATTCTTCTTGGGTTCCCATGCTTCGTAACCTAAAAATTATTAACAACACGCTATATAATTAACACCATCTACAAGGTAATCTCTTTTTTTTTTAATTGCATATTTCAAAAACTTCATGTAATTAAAACTTCCAATATTATCCAAAATCATTCCCTTCTTCTTTCTTTTTTTCTAAATTTATGTGTTTTGTTTTGTTTCAAGAACCATAGATCTAACATTGTATTCTCCTGGAATGCACAAAGAAACCTTGATTCTCTCTCTGTTTTGGTCCGTCTCAGACTACAAGACTGATGATCTTTTAATCTATTCTTTTTTACATGTTTTAAAGTTGTATTGAAAATGGAAAAAAAATCTGAAGACGTGTTCCTGTTTATGTTCATGCAGCATGGTCACTATATATGTCCAGATTTGCATTTTGTTTTAATGTTATAAACTAACATTTTGGATTGTTATGAATGCATTAAGCATTTCAATTTCAGTAATAACATTATTATTTATTTTAGCTCATGGCCTAAAAGTTTATCTTATGTAACAATCTGCCATATTAATCATATATTGGCTAGAAAATTAATTTCATATTAAGAACATATGCTTAAGCATTAGTCTGATCAATTTATTCATACATGTGTAATAGTGTTATATTATAGAAAGTTCTTCCTCAAAAATATGTAGGCATTCTGCTTTAGGTTGACATTTTGAATGTTTTTAAAAGGATTACTATCAGCATACAAATGATAATACTTTACCGATCATTATTGCATGGAACAAACTGCAATTCTACAATCTCACAACTTCGTTCTTGCCATGATGCTCGTCTTATCCCACCAGTGTCCTCCACCATACCGTGATTAATGTCTAAACAATCTACTCCATGGCTAACTTCAACGTTTCTTAAAAGTCTTTTCCAAATGATCATGAATCGTTGTAAACAACCTAATTTTTCAATTATTATTTCTACAACACTTTTTCACCATTCCACATTTCTTTTATGTCTTTGGCAAATGAATATGTAACAAAAACAGCACACAATGCTAACATTATTTTCCTATAAATCATCACATATCGTTTGTATATTAACAGTTTAATTATATTGCTTTTAGGAAATTAACTTATTAATTGCATGTTAGAAAAACCATTTTAACCGAGAACATGTAAGATTCTCAATCGCAAGATAAGACATGTTTGACTAGAGAGATGCTCCACACATTTTGTAATAATTATATCAAAACAATTGAGAAAGACATGCGACTGAACACACATTTCGACAAAGCTGGAAGAGAATATATTATCAGTACCTTTAAAGATCAGGTAGGCAATGCGTTAACAAAAGCAAAATTGAAGAATAAGTAGGACAAAAAAAAATAGAGAATATAGAAGAAGTTGATTTTCAAAACAGGAGTTGTGTCGCACGTGGGCGAACGATGTGGGGTTTCAAGGAGTCGTCACCTAGTTGTTTCGTTCAGGGTCACTAGGAGACCTGAGTATATTGGTCTTATCAAAAATTCTAGGATAAGAAACTGATTCTGACCAGGAAAGGTATTAGCACCCTTAACGCCCCTTAATTGAGGTAAGCTGCATTGTGTGGTTTTCATGTGATTTAAAGGTTTTGATGAGTTCTTAACCGATGGTCAGTCTATGGCTAAATTTTTTATTTACTCTTATAAATAACTCTGGCATTTCGAATTTATTATAGGCTCGTACGTGCAGATAAATTCTTATGGGAAGGGTTCTTGCAGGTGCCCTGACAAAGTTCAACTATCATGGAAGGCGAAAGAGTTTTCTACAACTCATATATTGTGGTAAATATTCAGAATAATTTTAAGAATTTTCTGATTAATTTCTAGTATTTAAATACCAGCCTACCTGTATGTCTAACATTTATACTAGAATATTGACCATTCATTCTTGTGAATTAAAAAAAATAAGGGAGTTATTGAAATATTAGCTAGGTTCTCATGAATTTAATAAACTGATTATTATATCAAAAAATAAATGCAAAGATATTCTTATATATATAAAAAAATGCTAAAACTCACTATATATTTTTATTTCTTTTTAAATATGATTTTTCTTTATATTTGTTTTGAGAAACTTGGTCATATGCATACCAAATAAAAAACATTGCACTATACAGTAAACATAAGGTTTTGAATCTAGTAAGCCTAATGGACTTCACTTTCAAATTTGTAAAAGTATAGCTTCCGAGCTTGAAATCTTCAATAAAAATAGACTTCTACTGCTGCTTTTCTTTTTTCTTATCTCTAAAGCCACTAGGGACAAGCCTTTGAACCTTTAGTTCACTACAAGATTTCACAGTTTTCCCGATGGACATATTCCGTCGGTGTGTGATTAGAAGTTCGTCGGTGATTTATTTACCGACGTTCTCACCGACGGATTACGTCCGTTGGCTTTATTTTCGTCGGTGATTCCCCATTTCGTCGCTATATCGGTCGGCAAAACAAAAAAATCATTTGCCGATGGTTTTACAGACGAAATTTGCGCGCAAAAAAAAAAGATTCCCGCTTGAAATATACCGACGGATTTTTATTCCATCGGTGATATCTTGATTTATCGACGGCTACGTCCCATCGGTAAATCTGTCAGTGAGTGTATGAAATACCGACCGAATATATCCGTCTGTAAATTGCCAACAGATTAATTTCGTCGGTAAAACCCTTGGTAATAGTATTTTCTAAATTTGTTTTTAAAAAATTATTTAGAATATATAATATAAAACTATATAAATTAATGGTAATAAAAACCAATTATGCAAATAAAATTTATATTAAACATAAAAAAAATCAAAGTTAAATAATATTCATTACAAACTGAATATGTTTCAAAAAAAATATTAAATGAAGTTTTGAAGGTAAATAATGTTTATTACAAATTAATATAAAGGTGAAGCTGGAGAAGGAGGAGGAGATCTTGGAGGAGGAGGCTGGTGGTTATACGGTAAAAAAGGATTAGGCGCACATGTTCCACTATGTGTTGCCATGTTCATGACCATTTCGCGAAGCTGTTCATAAGCCGCTTTTTGTTGTTCATACTCCGCTTTTTGTTGTGCTTGAGACGCTTTGATTTGCTCAGACTCTGCTATTTATTGTGCATGAGACGCTTTGAGTTGTGCGTACTCCACTGATACGTGGTCGTATTTGTTGGTGAGCTAAGCCGTGTGTTGCTGCAAGGCCACGAACCCTTTAGATTGGGAGCTTGATATTGATTGGGAGCTCCCAACGGTTGAAACACTACGGGTCGACCGCAAGTTGTCGGCCGTAGTGTTGGAGAGCCCGTAAACCCGATTTTTATCGAGTCCACCTGATGATCCAACCTCCATCCACAAATCCGGATCGAATTCCGGATGGGTCAAAATATCGTCACCGTATCTCTCCTTCAACCGATTAGTATAGGTCTCCTGAAAATAAAAAAAAGTAATCATCATATTCAATTCAATAAACATAATAACTTACAAAATAAAATGGTTGAACAAACATACCACAAAATGTTGAGCACTGTTATCAACGAACTGTTGCGTTCCCTTTTGGCGGTCTTGACTCCGTACGTGCATCTCCACAAACAGCTCCATCGGGCTCGACTCACGTCCAAGAGACGCAGCCTATAATGAAAAAAGATATATTAACAACAACTTAATTTAACGATATATTTCATTTAAATTAATCTTACCATCCGTTTCGCATGTGCAGCAAACGAAACGGAGCCGCCAGTGTGCGTTGTCACCGAGCCATGAATTGGCTGATTCCGGTTGCCAACACCTGACTGTGAGCGTCGTGTGAACCGCTCAGACTTCACGTGCTCAAGATAGTGCGGCCATATATCTTTCGGGATGTATATCAGTTTGAAATCCCTCCAAACCGCAACATTGTTCCAGCCTTGGAAACCCTTATCCCTTGTGGTTTTTTTTGCCTGTTTTTGTGCTTCATAGCAAAAATCACGCAACCTACTTAACGCAACCAAAAATTACATTTCAAAACATAAATTTTTGTCTAAAAAAATTTTATATTGTTTTCTATCTTACCTAGTTGCCGCGTGATTTTCCCACACCCTCCTTACAACAATGTTATACTCATTGTCCCAGCAGAATTTGTGCTGTGTATAAATAAACAAGTTTAAATAAAAATAATAATTTATTTACAATTATATTAATAATTTATTAGAAATAAGCTGAAAATTATAAATTAACACCAACCTGAAATCTGTCAAACCATGCATTGATTTGAGGCATCCATTTAGGATGCTTGGATATCTAACTCCATTGAAACAATGGAATCTCCATCGACGATTTAAACACCGATGATATTACTCGGGCGACGTCAATGTTTGTGAACATAAAAAGAAATGAAATAAATTAAATAGTGATTACTTCATAAATTATTTTGTACTTTAAAAAAAAATTAAAACCTTAACAAAATTACATTGAAAGGTCGTACTTCCATTGTGCCTCGTACTTGCGGGAAAATTGATTCCGCCTCTGCGCTGTGAAGTAGCATTGGAAGAGGCAGCATCGGTTGACGGCATAGGTGGTGTAGGTGCCTCTTCTTGAGAAGCACCTAAGGAAATATCATCATCGCTGCTAGACGAACTAGTTGCGATCGTATGTGAGCGACCAGCTCTGGTTTTCGTTCTACGCATCTACACAATTGTATACAAATAATTATATAATTAAATTCAAATGTTAAAAAAAAATTCGACAGCACCTCCCCATACTGGATACTATCCAAATCCACAAACCTGCACATATTAACAAAAGCCACAACCAATTGACCCAATCTATACTAATTATTCCAATATATTCAATTACTAATCCTAAGGTAAATTCAACATTAAGAATTACAATTCAACAAATTATTCAATAATTATGCCAATACAACAAAACAATAAATTAAAAAAAAAACTCTAGAATAACAATCAAAATAAATGGAAAAAATTAAACACAAATCATGCAATAATAGAGTAAAATTAATAATTATTCCAACATATTCAATTACTAATTCTATGGTAAATTCAACATTAACAATAAATATTCAACAAATTAACTAATAATAATTATGCCAATACAACAATAAAAAATATTCAATAAATTAAAAAAAAAACTATAGACTTTAGCAATGAATTATGCAAAAAAAACTATAAACTTTATCTACATTACAAAAAATACACCAAAACAAAAAACATAACAAAAAAAATAGCAAAAAAAAAGAACTCTTAAAGTAAAATGAAATAGAAGAAATACATACCTTAACTGATGGAGATTCACGAGAAAAGTTGCTAGAGATTGCTTGTGAAACCTTTGAAGAACGGAGAGGAAAGGAATCGGTGAAAAACTGAGGAGAAGAAAAAATGAACTGAAACGGCGGTCGGGGAACTTATATGCCAGTTTCACCGACGGCTTCACCGACAGAATTAATTATTATTTTAATTTATTTCATCGGTGAAGTGTTAAAAATCCGTCGGTACATTTTGAATTTCGCACCAAAATTTGTAATGACCCTCCATATTTTTCGTGGTCCGTCGGTAATTCTGTCGGCAAACTGACGCGGTCAGAGATGCATTTAATGCACAACCCTTTGAAATTCACGCGGTCCGTCGATAATTTTGTCAGTAAACTTGACCCGCCGACAACGTACCGACGAACTTATATCCGTCGGCAAACTGACGCAGTCAGAGATGCATTTAATGCACAAGCCTTTGAAATTCGCGCGGTCCGTCGGTAATTTTGTCTGTAAACTTGACCCGCCGACAACGTACCGATGGACTTATATCCATTGGTATAGATGTCGGTGATTATGGCATTTCTAGTAATTATTTTCGAACTCTCTGTGAAATGCCAACAGATTTACATTCGTCGGTATGAGGGTCGGTGAATATGGCATTTCAGGTAATTATTCTCGAACTCTCTGTGAAATGCCGACGGACATAGTCTGTCGGTATTGACATCGGTGAATGTGGCATTTCAAGTAATTATTTCGTGTTACAAAATATATCATCCATGATCAATAATTATTTCAAGTAATTATTTCGTAATTGTGGCATTTCAAGTAATTATTTCGTAATTGTGCCATTTCAAGTAATTATTTCAAGTAATAAATATTTTGTGTTTCAAAATATATCATCCATAATCTAAATTACATGAAAAAAAAGGGTTTTACATAGGGCTTCATTTTGGTAGTTAGTTAGAATTTTCTTCTTCTTCGTCATCAATTGAATTGTCATCATATTCATCGCAATCTTCAATATGGATATCATCTTCTTCATCGACATTTGCTTGTCCGCTAGAGCTCAAAACAAAATTCAACTCCTCTGCGTAACATCAACAAGACTATCATCGAAAACACGAAAATTTGAATTTTCTTCCAATTCAATCGAAGGAGCAACTCGATATGGTTCAACCAACTCATCAACTTGAAAGACTTCATCTCGCACACTTGTATCTTCGTTCTCATTCTGAACAACCTCGACACGACCCCGGGGTTTCGTTTTTAAAACGGACAACCAATCCACTCTTGATCGATCATTTCTAAATAAAGGGGTGCATGTGTAATAAACTTATTGACATTGCTTTGCGAAAACAAAGACATTGTTTATATTATGGAGTCTAGCTTTTGAGTTGATTTCGACCAGACCATAGTGCGGATCAACTCTGATTCCTCTATCAGTCGTGTCATACCAATAGCATTTGAATAAAAACACTCTATTGTGCTCGTTATGATATTGCAATTCGACTACCTCTTTTAATCTACCATAGTAGTCAACTTCTAACTCACTACTAGTGGATCCCTTAACACAAACACAGTTGTTGTATGTCTTTCTTCCTTGCCCGTATTCTTCAGTATGGAAAACATATCCATTGACAAAATACCCGTTATAGCACTTACATTTTCTTTCAGGCCCTAGGCTTAGTGAAGACAATGACTTAGGCGCACTTCTTCCCATTTGATAAACCTTGTATGTAATGTGCATCAATAAACAGTAAATGAACAAGAATCTTGTAATGACATCCATACGTATAGTAATTTTGCAAGTTAGAATGAGTTTGTGATAGTGTTTACATGTGTTCTGAACCACGTGGCAAACTGCTCATCTTGTAATTGAAAGATCTGGGATTCGGTCAGCTATGAGTTATTAGAGAGCAAATATTGTCGATGTTGCCTGCAAGTGATAATGAGTGTATGATATTACAATATATAATTAACAGTATATTACTTACAAAGTTTAATTAGTATAAACTTACTGAATAAAAGGTCTCAGCTCATCACAGTTAAATAGAACATAGTTGTGTGCTTGTTTGAACTCTATTTCCAACAAATATCTTCCTCTTACGGCATTTTTAGGTGTGGGTCATCTAGTATTGGAGAATATTGACAAGTTCCCACTGGAAGGCACTTCACCGCCATCATCATGCCGTGGAACACGATTGATTCTCGTTTTCAGATGAGGTTCGAAATAGTACGAGATAAATGTTGAGATCTCCTCAACAATATAGGCCTCACATATCGAAGCCTCAACATGCGCCTTGTTCTTAACCTTTTTCTTGAGATTAAACAAGTACCTGCATTGAAATATTAATCAAGTATTTTCAATTAAGAAAAACATATAAAATACTTTTATATATGAATTACATTGCAACTGTAATATCTAACCGTTCGAATGGGTACATCCATCTATATTGGACCGGTCCTCCAGCTTTTGCCTCGAATGGTAGATGTATAGGGAGATGCTCCATTGAGTCAAAAAATGATGGAGGGAATATCATCTCAAGTTTGCATAGTGTCTCGACGATATTCGTTTGAAGCCTCTCAATGTGATCAACATTCAACTTGCTGGAGCATATATCTCTGAAGAAATGACTGATCTCCGTGAGTGCATCCCATATTCCCTTTGGTAACAAATCACGAAAAGCTAATGGGTTGAGTGTTTGCATAAACACGTGGCAGTCATGACTCTTCATTCCATACAATCTGCAGTCCTCTATATTAACCAGCCTTGATATGTTCGATGCATGTCCATCTGGAAAACGCAGACTCTTAAGCCATTTGTAGACTAGCACTTATGCGTTTTTCTCTAACACGAAGCTTGCTCTTGGTTTTGCGACCCGTGACTCATCATAAACCAACTCCATATTTTTACGGTTACAGTATAAAGCTATATCAAATCTAGCCTTGATGTTGTCCTTTGTCTTCCCTTTCACATCCATGACGGTGTTGAAAATGTTCTCAAACATGTTCTTTTCGATGTGCATGACGTCAAGGTTATGGCGGAGCAGATTGGTCTTCCAATAAGGAAGCTCAAAAAAGATACTTCGCTTTACCCAATTATGGGTCAAACCAAAACCAGGAAACTTTTGCTTACCTGATTGAAGGCCAAACACAATGTCACCGTACTCTGAGACAACATCATGCAATTCTTCACCAGAAAGACGCGGGGATGCAACATCTTTTTCAACTCTGCCAACAAAGAAATCTTTTCTGTTCTTTCTGTACCTGTGATGAAGTGGCAAGAAGCGACGGTGACAGTAAAAAAAAGAAGCTTTACCTCCGTTTGCTAGCGTGAATGCCTTGTTGTTTTCCATGCAGTATGGACATGCGAGTTTCCCATGCGTGCTCCAACCAGAAAGCATTCCATAAGCTGGAAAATCATTGATAGTCCACATCAAAGTCGCGCCCTTATAAGGAAATTTTATTTCCTCGATATATTATAAGTCAGAGCTTTGGAGGACCACAACTGCACCAACTCATCAATTAACGGTCGAAGACAAACATCTATATTCTGCCCCGGGCTGCTTCGACCGGGTATGACAGTAGATAAAAACATGAACTCTGGCCTCATACACATTCCCGGTGGCAAGTTATAAGCTGTGAGTATGACTGGCCAACAAGAATAAGGAGCAGCAAATGACCCAAATGGGTTGAATCCGTTTGTACACAACCCAAGACACACATTCCTTGATTCAGCTGAAAATTAAGGATGCACACTATTAAAGAGTTTCTACGCTTCGCCGTCAGAAGGATTCACCATCACTCCATCAACCGCATCATGTGCTTGGTGCCATGTCATGTACTCAGCAGTCCTTGGTGACATGAATAACCTCTGCAGTCTAGGTGTGATCGGGAAGTATCTAAGTTTTTTATATGCCACTAGAGTCTTTCTCCTGCCAGTTCTAGGTTTGTAACGGGAATGCCCGCATGTCATGCACTCGGTCATCTTAGCATTTTCAAGGTAGCATAACATGCAAAAGTTAGGGCACATGTCAATTTTCTAGTATCCTAAACTGAGGGTTTTCATCATGGACTTCGCAGCATAGAAGTTCTCTTTCAGCCTGTTCCCTTCAGGTAAAATGCTTCTTTCCCATTCAATAATCTTGTCATACCCGGCCTCACTCAACCCGTGATCTAACTTGATGGTGAACACCTATGCTACGGCCGATAATTTACTGTGGTTCGTGCAGCCATCCCATAATGGTTCGTCTAAATCTTTCAACAAATCAAAAAACCTAGTTGCACCTGCATTAGGTTCTTCTTCTAAAATTGGACATTGACTGACATTACCTTGATTCATTCTCATTGCATCCATAACCATATTTCTGTAAGGATTAGTGTTGTCATTTGCCGCTTCATGCACGTTGCTAGCACTAGAAGTAGACCCAACCACTGTTTCTTCCATTCTCCTCTTACTACTAAATACTTCTCCATGTGCATATCAACACTGGTAATTCTCTATAAACCTTTTGTGTAGAAGATTCATCATTACAACATCTGGATGCAGATACTTTTTATTTTCACACTTCCTGCATGGACACCTAATACCGCCTCCAGTAAAATTTCTGGGAATAGATGTTGTGAAATTAATAAAACACTGAACCCTGTTACAATAATCTATCCTCCGCAATCCTTGGGGTGAATCTCGATACATCCATGAACGATCATCCATGACTTATATCGAACCTCTATAAAATTATGATGACATCATGTATTAATTAACTAAGTTAGGTAAATAAACTTGCA
>Ga0325411_1006473_pt1 | contig 12852 bp, 9 predicted proteins | sample PopdelMetagenome_13_FD_206181 | JGI IMG/M metagenome (GOLD analysis project Ga0325411, IMG submission 206181) | Populus deltoides microbial communities from Bellville, Georgia, United States - Xylem-PdIQD-R4 | ecosystem: Host-associated > Plants > Phyllosphere > Stem > Wood/Secondary xylem... | reverse complement strand
GGCCCCCCAGCAACCGCGTAGTGGTGTTGGATTCTGTGCAAAATAAATTGCACTGAACACAAACAAAGGAGATAGGGAACCGAGCGAGGAGGCTGGCAACTGCTAAGTAGTCGGCTCTGTGCAGACACTTCCTTTAAGTTATGACTTTGATATTAACTTGTTACTTGTTTTTTATTAGGGTTAGGTCAGTTTCAACAAAATTTACGAGGACAGCAATAAAGTGTTGTCTACCTGGTTTGTCGACAAGGTGATGCATGGATTTATCATCGTTCATAATGGGATCCGAAATATGCCCATTTGAGTTCACACTTCCTGTAATTGTACCAACACCGAGTCATGTAATACTGTTCATTTGTCTCTATATCTTGTTTCAACTTCGACAAGTCTACGTCACCCAGTATTTTTTTTTTTTAACAAAGATCGATAAACATTTTTGTTAAATTGACTCGAACCTATCCGAAAAGGAGCCTTTGAGTCGTTAAGTTAACTTCTTGGTAATCGAGTATTAAGTATTTTTTATTAAATTAGTAGCATTTTGAGTTTTTATAAGATATTGGCATGATGAAATTAAATTTAATAAAATAATAAAAACATAATATATGACCTAGTTAGCTGAGTTAGTATCTTATCTGATTCAACTAGAAATATCTAATTTTAAATTGATAATATCTAGTATTGTAGCAAATCCATCAGTATGCCATACGATACGCTCCATGAATTGAATCAAATGGTTGTGGTGAGAAATAATTAAGAGAAATATACCTTTTTTTAATGTATTCCTTTTATAATTCAAGAGCTTTTTATACATATATAAAGAAAATTATATTGAAAAATAGAACTTGTTTGCTAATTAAATACATCATGAGTGCTTATTATCATGTTAAATTAATAATTAATCACAATAATCATATTGTTGGGTTCCCGAATATCATATACACAGTGGAAATAATAAAACAAAATTTTTCTATAATCTCTAAGATCTCGTTAGATAGATCTAGAGTTGTTTAGGGATTTATTACTTGAAGATCTGATTTTCTTTGACTTTGAATAATTTTTTAAAGAGTGGGTTGTTGCAAAATATAAATCGTTCAATTGTCCGCCTTCAACAGTAACTTGCATGAATCATCAATGAGAAATCTTCTAAATCCCTATTTAGAAGAGAGAGATTATTATACTTAGGGTGCTAGCTTTTTATTCTATGACTAACGTAATTTTTCTATCTAATAGACAACAACTCAACAATAACGATTTATAGAAAAATCTGAAAAAACATTATAAATTAGCAAAATATCAATTTGTCTCCTGGATAATATCCATATATTAATTGAGGATAATTTTAGAAATTAACTCAATCAAGTCCTTACTTGATTTTTCTAGGTTTAGAAATATAATCTCTGTATTAATTATATTCTAGTCCTTAATTTCAAAAATATATTTTAATCAAGTCATACTTAATTAAATCATCCTAGTTTAATTTCTGACAAATGATTCTTAATGTGTGTGACCTATTAGATTTCTAATATGTTGAATCCAATATAAATTCTAATTCTAATTAAGTAAAATTAAATAAATTAAATAATTTAATTTATTATCAATTCAACAATTGATTAATTTATATTTGAAGATCAAGTACATCTTCTAGCAACGTGTTATGATCCTCTAAATACTAGAAAAGTCATTAGTGGTTTGACTTAACCTTTCAGTGGTTGTTTTCTTAGTATAATTAATATCCTTTCATCAATAATGTCGTGATTTAACATCGAAGCATGGAGTTTGTCTGTCATGTTAAATCATGTTTGTTCTCTACATTAGTCATTGATCGTTTAAATAAGATTTGAAACTCTTTTCAAATATCATTCCACTTTGGCCAAGAATTTCTTAGTCAATACTATCTGAGAACATGTGTAATATTTTTCCTAATTTACCTAGGGTTATGAATCATCTTTTGATCACTCAAGTACCTTCATATAATTCATGTTATACCCAATGTCTGCCCCTTCGTTACCTCGATTAAGATAGCATGTAACAAGATCAAAGCATAATATTCTTTATATAAGATAATTTAGTGATCTCAAGTATAAAGATCACTTATACAACTGTCATGTGAGCCTTTCAGTAAATATAAGTGATCTCTTCATATGAAATTCTCATGCAAGTCAGTTCAATGCACATTTCTTATACCAAGCATCTACATATTAGTTCTAAATATCTCTTATACCTCAGCTTATAAGAACAATTATTTCTTTTCATAAAGGAAAGAACATAATATGTACCAATCTTGTCGCTCTAATAAATATCCAGTATTTTATTGACCATGAACATTTTAGGAACGATGCTTTGATGCAATAAGAATCCTATAACTATAACAACTTTATAATTTCATTTACAAAATATTTTTATCCCATAAACTTTGTCTTTACTCTAGATTTATAAATCAAATATTAGATTTATTAATATAATATTATATGAATATTAAAGATAAATTAAATCTTTATTCATAATAAATATGTATTTACACGAAAATAATAATGTCACGGATAACCGACTGATTAACAACTGGGTATATTAAACTAATAATTTCTCACTTGTACTAAAGTCAATCGCTGATATATCTAACACCATATTGCTCAATATACCATATTTATATATTTCATTTCATTGATTTAACAAATCAAATGGAATTTTGTAAGTACTTGTTTGGATCATTGATAAAACCTTGGTTCCTTTGCTTATATAATGGCTCCATTGTTATCATAATACAAGGCAACTGGATTGTTTGGATCATTGATAAAACCTTGGTTCCTTTGCTTATACAATGGCTCCATTGTTATCATAATACAAGGCAACTGGATTAACAATGTCAGTAACCAACCTAGTTCATTAATCCAAACAACCTCTTTGTTTCCTCAAACGTGGAGGTGTACTTTTATGTAGTTATAAAATCAGTTGTTATCTCTTATTTGGAACTCTTTTAACTTAGAGCATTATCATTTATAATAAAACATATATTTACTATATTCACTATTTTTCCAACATTTCATTGAAAAAATCTTAATTCAAGTAATTTTAAACTTTTAGTTTATCTTCTATATTGATGGATCCTATAGTCAAATATAGGTATCATTTCCATCATATCTCTCTCAATTTGTGTCTTAGAATACATGTCTTTAGAGGGAGGTGTTCCATACAAAATAAATAAGAATCCAATCTTAGATTCTTCCATGTTAAGATATTTTAGCATCTAGTTTATATACATGGATTAGGAAAATCTAAGCAAACTTCTAGATCTATCTCTATATTCAATATATATGTTGCTTCTCTTAATTTCTTTATAGATAAATTCTTGGACAACCAAAACTTTACTAATTAAAGTAAAGATATGTAATTTCTTAACATTAATATGTCATATACATATAATATTAGAAAAACAACACCACCCCCCACTAACCTTTTTGTAAACACAAAATTTATCCATATTTTTTATGAAATCAAATTTGTTGATTATGCCATCAAAATCTAATATTCCTACTCTTTAAAGATTGTAATGTATATTTGTGCATTGCCTTTCATGTTAATCTTTCTCTTAAAGACACACTTAGATCTATTAGATTTTATCCCTTCAAGTGGATCAACCAAGTTACAAACTTGATTAGTACATGAAATTCATAACTTCAAGTCATTTCTTGGAATAAATATCTATGTTACTTCTAAGTAAATGGAAGGCTCATCAATTATGAGCAATATGTCATTCACAACTTCTATAAGAGGTCCTTATCTCGTTAATGCATGACATGTCCTACCAAATTTAAAGAGATTTTATGTTTCTTAAGGTTTAGGCTAAACATCCAATGTTTTAGCCTTATGAATATATTTACATGTAATTGTAAATGTGAAAACCACATTTAGTATTTAATATCCTAGAACTATAATGCAACGTAGTAGGATAGTTTTCAATTATAAACATACTTGAAGTAGAAGCTTCATTAAGCTTTTTTTCCTTCACGGTTGCAAGATATTCCTTGCAATTCCTCATCCAATATCCTTTCTTGCTACAATGATGACAGATGCCCTTGTCTTTTTTTATTCCCCCTAGTAGGTTTGTTTGCTTTAGAGACAATACACTTATTCTTCTTAGATATTATAAAAGACTAAACTAAAAGAGCTGACCTTTTTTCCTTCTTAAAAGCCCTTTTAGCAGTCTTAAACATACTAAACAATTTTGGTAATGTACTATCTAACTTGTTCATGTGATAGTTCATAATGAATTGCGAAAAGCTTTGGAATAATGACTACAAGACTAAGTCAACACTTAACTCATGGTCTATGACAAAACCCAATTGGCCTAATTTCTCAATGTAGCCAATTATTTTCAAAACACAGGTGTTCACTAAAAAAACCCTTGTCATCTTGTAGTGGAATAATTTCTTAAAGGTCTCATACCTCTCAATCTCACTGGCCTCATCAAATAATTTTTTGAGATGCATAATCATAATATGGACATCCATATTCTTATGCTACATTTGAAGTTCAGGTGACAAACTAGCTAACATCACATATGTAGCTTCTTTATCGTCATTAACATGACACTCACTACAACATTTAACATTTTTACCGACGGAATTTTTTCGTCGGTGTAAGAGACATATTCCATCGGTAATTAATTTACCAACAAAATCACCGACAGAAATGCTCTGTCGGTGAATCTTTCATCGGTAATCTTTTTTCGACGGATTTACTGACGGAACAAACGCGTCGGTAATAATATTTTTTTATTACCAACGGATTTTCCGACGGATATACCGAAGGAAATTCCATTGGTAATTCTGTCGGTAATTATTTAAAAACATTTAAGAAAAGAATTCATTTTATAAAATTATAAAATAATTAAATTAACATAAATCAATACTCTATAATATATACTCAAAATGCTTGGAAAAAAGAATAAGAAAATCAACTCAAACAAATTTGCAACAAATAAATAAAATGAAAAAATAAATTCAACTAAAAAAATTCATATGAAAAAATTGAAGTTGCAATTGCTAAAAATTTAAAAATCCTATAAATAAATCAACTAAAAATTAATCTCATATGAAAAAGAAAAACGTCACAACAACATTTATACAATTATTAAGAACAAAAACAAATAAAAATAAAATAAAAAACAAATATAGTGAAAATAATCATGAAAAAAGAAGAAGAAAAAATCTTACCTTAATGTAGTTGCAAGTGAAGCTAATGAGAGAAATTTTTTTGTAAAGCATATTAATTAAAAAAAAAAACTAAGAGGATAAAAGAAGAAAGAAGAAGAAGACATACCCGAGCATGGAGGAAAAGAAAAGGAGATGAGGAGAGAAAAGAAAAGAAAGAAATAGATATTGATATTGATGTTTTTTACATATAGTGAAGAAGAAGAAGAAGAAGAAGAAGAAGAATTATAAGAAATGAGTCTGTCTCTTGTTAAATAAGGAGATTCAGGCTTTTTATTGGGGCTTGTTAGCGATGGATTTACCGATGGATAATTGAATATTAATATTTTTTAATTATTTCGTCGGTAATTCCATTGGTAATATTTAATTTAAATTTTAATTTCGTAAAAAGTTTTCAGAAATCGCCAATAATTACCGACGATTTTTCAATCCGTCAATGATTCCGTCTGTAATATTTAAATGAAAATTTTAAATTAATTGAATTTTTTCAGAAAACCACCAAATAACATTGATGATTTTTCAATCCGTCGGTGATTTTGTCCGTAAAGAACAACAATTAACAGTACAATTGGAAAGTGAACAGTTCTGGAGCTCTCTGGAAAATATCGAAAGAAAATTCCGTCAGTGATTCCCTTTGTAATTGACATGATGAACAGTGTTCACAGTTTACCAACGAATTTTTCCGACGGATTTTACCGATGGAATAAATTCCATCGGTAATTCCGTTGGTAAAAATGACACGTCATCATTTTTTGTGCTTTGTTTTAATTTTGTTTCCCATGGTAATTCCCTCGGTATATACCGAGGGAATAATTCCTTCGATAAAATCCCTCGGAAATTTACCAACGGAAATATTCCCTCGATATTTTCGTTTGTATTTATTAATTTTCTGGTAGTGACTGATGTTCATTCCTAATTTTCTTTTTAGTATCCTCAGCAGGGGCATTTGAAATTGGATTTTTAAGAATATAAAACCTCTTTTCATGTTTGAGGACAATTCTTATATTTCATTGTCAATCTAAAATTTTTGGTCTAGTCAATTTGTTAGCATAAAGTGTTTTTTATAGGGATATATTACTACACATTTCAATCTACCAACCTATTTATATTTAAATTTTAAATTTTGATAAGGTTTTTAATTCTAATGTAGTCTCCCACTATAATTTTTTGCAAATTAATAACCCTCCCAATTAATTCAGGAAATCTCACTTAGATTTTCCTAGTAGGCTAGGATCCCATTTAATTTATCTGACCTTGAGTGACTCAATAAATCAAAATAAATTAAGTTAAATAGATAATATAGTTTATCAATCACATCTCTATATAACTCCTAAATCAATTAGGTGACAACTTTTTGTCTAAAGATATCCTATATGTTTCGCCTAACACATGTCTCTAACCTCATATGATCATGAGTGATTCATCCAAATTATATAGGTTAGTTAAATATAACCTAATTTTATAACATTAAACATATTTGATTAACAGTAACCTTCAGTGGCTCGATAAGTTATTCATAAATAAAACTCTGGTTTTATGTTTATAAAATTAGAAGGCAACTATTCATGTTCTCAAATTTTACTTAATATATTAGTAAGGGATTTATTATCAATTAATTAGATCTCATAAATAACATGGCATAACGTTTACATAATTAATTAAGAAACCTTAAGTTACATTTCAGGGGAATTAGATGAGAAAAAAAATTTACAACCGAGAAGAAAAATAGAGATAAGGTAGAACACACAAGCCGTATTTAATAAAAATTACAATCATTCAACCATCAAATAAAAACACAATCACATTGATCTTTAATATCCACAGTCATCACTACACCATTAAACAGTTTTACCGACGGACTACGTCCGTCGGTCACAGGAATGAAATCCGTCGGTGAAATAATTACCGATGGCCTCACCGACGGAACACGTCCGTCGGTAAAACAGTTGTCGGTAAAACCCATTTCCGTCGCTAATTCTGTCGCAAATAAAAAAAACACACACCGACGAAACACTGACGGTCTTACAGACGGATACACGCGCGCAAAAAAAAGTTTCCCGCGGGAACATTACCGACGGAATAAATCCATTTGCAATTTCAACGGACGTACCGATGTATAATCCGTCGGTAATTATGGCATGGCTGGTAATTGTTTGGTAACTCTTTGTGGAAAACTGATGGACACAATCCGTCGGTACATCCGTCGGTATTCATCACCGACGGATATATTCCGTCGGTAATTATGGCATGGCTGGTAATTATTTGACAACTCTCTGTGGAATACCGACGGACATTATCCATCGGTATATTTATCGGTAGGTATGTAAAATATCAAAAAAAATAATTTTGTTTATAGTAAAAAACCTTAATAAACAAATAACAATGGATTAAACATTAAAAATATAAAAGTAATGTTAAATAATATTCATTACAAATTTAATGTGTTTAAAAAACAAAATTAAACTAGAATAGCGGTGGAGCTGGAGGAAGAGGAGGAGGAGGAGGAGGCTGGTTGTTCCCGGGACCATACGGCGAACAAGAAGCAGCACAAGTATCGTCACCCATCTTTGATCTCATCTCTATGACTATTTGACGGAGCTCATCATAATTTGTCGAGAGTTGTTGATATTGTTGTTTGAACGCAATGAACTCCTCAGATTGGGTGTTCGATATTGATGGAGAGCTTCCAACAGTTGAGACACTACGAGCCTAAAGCAAGTTTTCAGCCGTAGTGTTGGAGAGCCCATAGACCCGATTTTTATCGGGTCCACCAGAAGATCCCGCCTCCATCCACAAATCTGGATCGAAATCAGGATGGGTCGACGGATTGTCCCCATATCTCTCCCTCAACCGGCTATTATAGTTCTCCTGAAAATTCCGTCGGTAAAAAAATCATCAACTGCAATTCAAGATGCAATTCAAGAAAATAATAACTTACAAAATAAAATGAATGAACGAACATACCACAAAGTGCTGAGCACGGTTGTCCACGAACTGCTGCACCCCCTTTTGGCGGTCTTGACTCCACACATGCGTCTCTACAAACGGCTCCATTGGACTCGGTTCACATCCAAGAGACGCAGCCTGTAAGGAAAAAATAGGTTGAAAGTTAAATATATTATAAGGAACGACAAATTATTTAACGATATATTTCATTGAAATTAATCTTACCATCCGCTTTGCATATGCGCTGAATGGGACGGATCCGCCAGTGTGCGTGGTCACCGAACCATGAATTTGCAGGTTCTGGTTGTCGGCGCAGGACTGTGAGCGCCGTGAGAACCGCTCTGAGGTCATGTGCTCAATATATGCCGTCCATATTTCCCCCGAGATGAATGACGGTTTGAATTCCTACCAAATCGCCACCTCATTCCATCCTTCAAGACCGTTATCCCTCGCTTGTCTTTTTGATTTTTTTTTGTGTCATACCAAAAATCACGCAACCTACTTCCATAGTAACAAATTAGAATTTAAAACATAAAATTATAAAACAAAAATAAATATTATTTTCGAAGTTACCTAGTTGCCGCGTAAGTCTCTCATACCCTCCTTACAACATTGTTGTCCGCCTTATCCCACTCAAATTTGTTCTGTGTATATAAATAATTCATATAAAATAAGAATAGTACAAGATATAAAATTATAAAAATCATTTATTAAAAATAAGTTGGAAATTAAAAATTTACACCGACCTAAAATCGCCTAAACCATGCATCGATATTAGGTTTCCACTCAGGATGTTTGGAAACCTGGCTCCATTGAAACAATGGAATCTCCATCGACGATTTAAACGCCAATGTTATAGTCCTTGCAGCCTTAATGTTTGTGAACCTGAAATTAAATAAAAGTAGTAATATTAATTAGTTGTTCATAAATTATGTTATAAGTATATAAAAAAAAAACATTAAAACCTAAACAAACTTACATTAAGAGGTCATCCTTCCATTGTGCCTGGTACTTGCGGGTGAATTGACCCCGCTGTGAAGGCACACCGCTTCTGCGCTATGAAACCGCGCTAGAAGAGGCAGCATCACAAGTTGGCATAGATTCCTCGCCGTGATCAACACCTAAGGATACGTCCTCCTCGTTGCTAGAAGAACTAGCTTCAACCGTCTGCTGACGACGTGTTGTAGATTTCATTCTACGCATCTACACAAATTTATACGAATAATTACATAATTAACTTCGATTATTTTAAAAAAAATTCGACAGAGTCTCCCCTATACTGGGGTCCCAAGTTATCGACAAAATCATATTACACTTCCAATTTTATTTCACATCCCGATCCAATCATCCTAGATGTCAACCCAACTCATCATCATCAACACAACATTTTATTCAATAACATCATATAATGATATTCAAGTAAAAGAATCAATTTCAACTATGAACATTCATTGTTAAATTGGTACTTAGAGTTACAAACATTAGATTAAAGTCATAAATTCAAATTTACGGATTAATATTACATTTCAAGTTTTAGGAGACAAGACTCTTAATTTATTAATAATTACATGGTCAAAAGCAAAAGATAACTAAATCAATATCATTCCTTACACGATCGACCCTAATGGATCTCAAAATAAAATTTAACGTGTACACATAAATATAAAAATGTAATAACAAGCAATAACAATGACATGGAAACAATAATATCCTAAATTAAGATAAACTAATTAAAAGTAATTCTATATATATATATATATATTAACATTTTTAACATACATTTAACAATAACAATTATAGCAATACAAACAATAATATCATAAAATTAATAAATAAAACTAAAAAACTAAAAAACATTACACAAAACAACATAAACACAAAACAAACAATACACAAAACTAAAAAACACTATATCAATTCAAAATAAATTTGGGAATAAAAAATGCTTACCTTAATAATGTGTTGAATGTAAGATTTTATCTACAAACAATACACAAATCAAAGAACACCAAAAAAAATAATCATAATAAAAATAAAAAAATACAAAGATAAAGAAAAAAGTATACATACCTTGGTAAAATCACAACCACCAAAACAAAGAAATCTCTTCAATTTAACAAATAGAAACGGAGAGGAGAAGAGAAATGGAGAAGAAGAGAAACGGAGCCGAGAGAAAAAAAATGAACCAAATGGGGAGGGAGTGGGGATTTATATGGCAATTTTTCCGACGGAATTACCAACGGACATAAATTGTTGTCGGTGGCATTAAATTCCGTCGGTAATTCCATCAGAAATTAATTGAATTGCGCACCAAAAAAAGTTCGAAAATCCCGCCAAACTTTTCGATCCGTCGGAAAATCCGTCGGTATTCGTGCAGACGGACACGTGTCAGACATGCATGCGCTTCGAGAAGTGCGTAAATCCGTCGGTACAAGACGTCGGTAAAGCCGTCGGTATGTGTGCAGACGGATACGTGTCAGACATGTGTGCGCTTCGGGATGTGTGTAATCCGTCGGTGATTCCATTGGTAGTGTTCGTCGGTCACTCCGTCGGTAAACCGGTCGGTGAATGTGGCAAAATCCCGTAATTTTTTTTGCAACTCTCTGTGAGATACCGACGGGTTATAAGCCGTCAGCAATTCTATCGGTGCCTGTGGCACAATCCTGTAATTTTTTTGCAACTCTCTGTGAGATACCGACGGGTTATATTCCGTCGGTAAACCCGTCGGTGAAACCGTAAATTTTTCTTATTTTTTTATGTAACGCTTTCAAAAAATCTTGAATTGCAATATTACAGCACACACAACACAATAACAAGGCTGACCATTAAAGAAGAATAAATATTTCATGTTTCAAATTATTGCATAATTATAAAATAAGGCTTTATAACATGTTTAGTTTGTCGGAATTTTCATCTTCGTCCTCTATTGAATTGTTATCATCAGCTTCATCGCACTCTTCAATTTCGTTATCATCTTCTTCAACAACATTCTTTTTTCCACTAGTAGAGCTCAGAACAACATTCAACTCCTCTGCGTCAATATCAACAAGACTATCGTTGAAAACACGAAAATTCGAGTATTCTTCTAAGTCAATCGACGGAGCAACTCGGTATGGTTCAACCAACTCACTAGCTTGAAAGACTTCATCTATCACACTTGTGTCTTCGTTCTCATCCTGAACAACCTCGACACGACCCTTGGGTTTTGTTTTTAAAACGGATAACCAATCAACTCTTGATCGGTCCTTTCTAAAGAAAGGGGTGTATGTGTAATAAACTTGTTGGCATTGCTTTGTGAAAACAAAGACGTCGTTTACGTTGCGGTGTCTAGCTTTTGAGTTGATTTCAACGAGACCATAGTGAGGATCTACTCTGATTCCTCTATCAGTTGTGTCATACCAATAGCATTTGAATAAAAACACTCTATTTTGCTCGCTATGATATTGCAGTTCGATGACCTCTTCCAATCTACCGTAGTAGTCAACTTCAAACTCATTAGAAGTCGATCCTTTAATATAAACACCGCTGTTGTATGTCTTTCTTCCATGCCCGTATTCTTCAGTATGAAAGACATATCCATTGACAAAATACCCATTATAGCACTTGACTTTTCTTTCAGGGCCCAGACATAGTAAAGACAGTGAAATAGCAGCACTACCTCCCATTTGATAAACCTAGCTTGTAAATTAAATACAAAAATAATCAATAAACAGATATTATGTAACATTGACTACAATTAATTACATTGCAAGAGATAATGAGTTTGTGATAGGACTTACATGTGTTCTAAACCATGTGGCAAATTGTTCATCTTGTAATTGAAAGATCTAGGATTCGGTCAGCTGTGAGTTATTAGACAGTAAGTATCGTCGATGTTGCCTGCAAGGTTGTTTCAAATTATATGAGTGTATGGTATCACAAAACATAAATAGTACACTCTTGACAAAGTTTAAGTCGAACATCTACTTACTTAATAAAAGGTCTCAGCTCATCACAGTTAAATAAGACATAATTGTGTGCTTGTCTGAACTCTATTTCAGACAAATATCTTTCCCTCACGGTATTTTTAGGTGTGGGTCGTCCAGGATTGGAGAATATTGACAAGTTCCCACTTGAATGCACTTCACCACCATCATCATGCCGTGGAACACGGTTTATCCTCGTTCTCAAATAAGGTTCGAAATAGTATGAGATAAATGTTGAGATCTCCTCAACAATATACGCCTCACATATTGACGCCTCAACATGCGCCTTGTTCTTAACCTTTTTTTTAAGATTGAACAAGTACCTGCATATATATATATATTAATAAAAAATTATCAATTAAAAACATTAAAATAAAAATAAAAACATTTAATTATAAATGTCATAGCAACTGTAATATCTAACCTCTCGAATGGATACATCCATCTGTACTGGACCGGTCCTCCAACTTTTACCTCAAACGGTAAATGTACGGGTAGATGCTCCATTGAGTCAAAAAATGATGGAGGGAATATCATCTCAAGTTTGCATATTGTCTCGACGATATTCTTTTCAAGCCTTTCAATGTGATCAACATTCAACTTGCTAGAGCATATGTCTCTGAAGAAATGACTAATCTCCGTTAGTGCATCCCATATCCCCTTTGGCAACAAATCACGAAAAGCTAATGGGATGAGTGTTTGCATAAACACATGGCAGTCATGACTCTTCATTC
>Ga0325411_1006471_pt1 | contig 12853 bp, 12 predicted proteins | sample PopdelMetagenome_13_FD_206181 | JGI IMG/M metagenome (GOLD analysis project Ga0325411, IMG submission 206181) | Populus deltoides microbial communities from Bellville, Georgia, United States - Xylem-PdIQD-R4 | ecosystem: Host-associated > Plants > Phyllosphere > Stem > Wood/Secondary xylem... | reverse complement strand
CAATATAACTCTTTAAAGAATTTTATAATGACAAAACTATATTTTATTTCTCCATTCAAATAATGCAAGAGTTCAATTTGATCTTGCTTGAAATAATATATTTTCTAGGTTTGATTTGATTATTTATAGTTTTGTTTGTCACATTATTATTTTAAATTTGAATCCAAAACAAGATTATAAAGAATTTGTCATGAATCCATAAATCTAACACGAATAATTTACTTAAAATTTAATTATATAAATATTTAATTAAATATGAAAAAACTCATTAAAGAATATTATAATCATTAACAAAAATATTAAACGAAAGGTCTGTCTTGTGAAAGAGAAAGGATTACGTTTGAGCCTAAGTTATATGCAATGAATATGTTTTCTTTGATTCTTGGTATCCAGACAAGAGTTGATCTTCTTCAGTAAACTATGCATCAAATAATGATGAAAATATTTTAATATCAAAATTTATTCAATTTCAGCTAAAAAAATTGCAATTACACGATGAATATTGAATAGGCTAAATGGCTAATATAAATGGATAGCAGAATATATGTGGTAAAGGGAATCTCTGACAAGTTGGTCCACTTGGCAAATCATTGTCAAATTTCAACAATTAACATTAATCACACTTGATATCAGCAATGAAAACCAAACATGGAGGAGCAGTTTCAGTCACTCTCTTTCATACTCAACATCAACTAAATCTCCTTTATTCTTGCCTGTTTTGATTGAGAGGTCCGAAGATATAAACATGGTTATCAGCAAACTCCTGCGATCCACTCTTAAATCCCAGGTATCAAACAATCTTGTAACACTCATTTATGTCGACCCTTTTGTTGTATATTCTTGATTCTTGGAAAAAGTTAGTGAATTTTTGGTTTCTTGGAATTTCTTCCATGCATTCTTGGTTACTACCACTGATCCTTTGCGCCCCCCCCCCCCCCCCTTTCTTGTTCAGTTTTCTTGAGTTATCATATAGTACAGTGTCATGTGGATCCTTTCGGTGGATAATCTTGCTTCTTGAAAAAGTTTGTGAATTTTTGGTTTCTTGGATTTTCTTTCATGCATTCTTGATTACTACCGCTTATCTTTTTTTTTTTAGTTATCATATAGTACAGTGTCTTGTGGATCCTTTTGTTGGATAATCTTGGTTCTTGAAAAAGTTTTTGAATTTCTTGTTTTCTTGGATTTTCTTTTCGTGCATTCTTGATTCTTGTTCTTAAATCAATCATGTTTTGATTTTAATTGTTGTGAGTTCATCACCTTGTTTAGCTGATTTTTACTTACTTCTGAGTGTTGAACTGAGCGGATAAAATTTGAATATCCCATTTGGTTATCACATGATAAGTGAAGGAAATCATAATTTGATTCTTTTATATATTTGTCTTGGCTGAGTACACCTTTTTGTTACTCGAAAATGTTTTTCAAATTCTTGGAATATTTTGGTTATATTTCTTCTTGAAAGGTAGATTAGTGATCAGTAATGTGAAAGGGAGTTTCGCCGAGCTTGAGTGGTTAGAATCGATTTGAATGGATTGCGTTTTCCTTCATTGCTTGAAGGGGATCTATATTCATGGGGTGTTAATGGATTGCGTTTTCCATGAATCAATCTGAATGGATCGCGTTTTCCTTCATTGCTAAAGGGGATCTTGATGAAGCACTTGCATGTTTGAGAAGGTGGTTGTGGTTGCTTTTTCTTTCTACTCAGAAATGTATTAAAATAATGTATTTTTTTAATTTTCTAAAAATTATTTTTGATATCAACGCATTAAAATGATTTAAAAATATCAAAGAAATATTAATTTAAAGAAAAAAAATTAAAATTTTTTTAAAATCGCTTTTGAAACACAAAAACAAACAAGACCCACTAGTATATTTCTTTGAAAATGGAAAAATAGAAACAAAAAAAAAAAGCTATGTTATTGGAACTTGAAAGACATTGAAATGAATGTGCTGCTTCACATCAAAGAAGGTGAAAATTTTGAAGGTTAAATGCATTAATCTTTACTTGGCAATTGAAAATAATGGAACGAGTACCGGAATCAATGATGCGGGATTGTTGTAGGATTATGTAAGATGATTCTAAAACAATTAGGTTGTACAACTGGTTGTGATTCTGTCTTCCTTCTTTGCCAATCACCCTGTTTATCATGTTAAAATTGGTGTATAGGATGATGTATGGAATTATGGAACCGAGTAGAGAAATCCATGGGCTGTTAAAACATACAGTGAATGATCTATTTGCTTTCTAAGTTTCGCAGCTCACCATTAATGCCTTTTCATTGCTAACACTTTCTTTTACTTTATTTTTAGCTCCGTTCTTGCATAAAAAATGGCACTGCTTCTGGAAGTTCACAGGAGCATCTTCTTCGGGCCCCTTTCCTGGCCAGATTATACAGTACCAAGGCATCTTTGCAAAAGGAAGATTCAACTATTGATGGTAACAGGTACTTAACATCCCACACACACACACACACACAACTCACGTGCCTGCATCCATTGTGCTTCTGCATGGTGTGGATGATTTGCAGATATGCCCAGATGTGTCCAGGAAAATTGTGTAATTGCATTCAAGTTCCCCCTTGCCAGGAATACAATTTTGTGGATGATTATTTGCTGATAAATTTTTATTAATGCAGTTTCAAGGGGCATGATATGCTGGCACCTTTCACTGCTGGCTGGCAGAGTAGTGATTTGAATCCTCTAGTCATAGAGAAATCTGAGGTATACTTCCTTTGACAACTCTTCTCTGATTGACCCAGCATATTTGTTACAAAATGGCTGTTAATATTTGAAGCTGAGTTTTTTTTTTTCCTTTGAATTACATAACTAACTGGAAGCTGCTGAATGCTATAGGGTAGCTATGTATATGACATCAATGGGAAGAAGTATCTCGATGCTCTTGCTGGTCTTTGGTGCACAGCCTTAGGTAAATGGAACAGCATATTCTAGTTGAGCAGAGACTTATTGTCTTCATTTTTCTCCACTTTGATGAATTCAAATTATTGGACCTCCTGCACCTGGTTCATTGCCTGTCAAGTTTTAGGATATGAGAATTCCTGGAACTAGAGTTCCCTGTAATCTCTTCCATATTTAGGTTCCACTTTGTATATTGTATTGAAACATTGTCTATGTGCAGGGGGAAATGAACCACGGCTCGTGGCTGCTGCAACAGAACAGTTGAATAAGTTGCCATTTTACCACTCCTTCTGGAATCGTACTACAAAACCTTCTTTGGTACTCTTATATTTTTGCATTTGCTTTTCCATGTTGAAATAACTTTAATTTTGATGTGCAATGCATTTTCATGGACGGAATTCTCACCAGTTGATTCACTTATATGATCTGTGAATGGCTTGCTTTCTGCCTCTCTAAAACAGAAGCATTGCTGCCTCTTTCATTACAAAATATTTGACATAATAACTTCTGAAAATGCTTTCCATTGGTTTTAAATAATCATTTTTGTCTAACAGGATCTTGCAAAAGAACTACTTGAAACTTTTACTGCAAGTAAAATGGCAAAAGCCTTCTTTACAAATAGTGGATCAGAAGCCAATGACACTCAGGTTTGCCTTCTTTGCATGTTAATCAATGATAGCAATGATGATGATTATAGCAAGAATACTGTTTTACCTTGTTTCCTTTTCTTGTTTTTTCACCTAGTGGGGTACTTACTTGATGTCTTGAATTATCTATTTGTAGGTGAAGCTAGTATGGTATTATAACAATGCTCTTGGAAGACCAAACAAGAAGAAATTTATAGCACGAGCAAAATCGTATGTGGAATGCTCAATTGATTATTTTTTTCCATATTCTTGTTGGGAATATTCCCATTTACTAATTAGTATATTTGAATTTGGCAGGTACCATGGTTCAACTTTGATAGCAGCCAGTCTTTCCGGGTAAAGATGATTGATGAGCACTTCTTTGATGAGAATATTTGAGCTTAACATGTGGAAACTCATGTTTGATTAACCAATTAATTTATGTCACAGCCTTCCAGCACTGCACCAAAAATTTGATCTGCCTGCTCCATTTGTTCTACACACTGACTGTCCTCATTACTGGCGCTATCATCTCCCAGGTTGGGACTTGTCTTACTTCTCAGATCCTCTTAATGACACTATTTGTATTAACAGTCTTGTTAATGCACGTGACAGGTGAAACAGAGGAGGAATTCTCAACCAGACTAGCTAACAATTTGGAGAATCTTATCCTGAAAGAGGGACCAGAGACGGTACTTTGATCTTTAGATTGACCATCTTGTATGGAAACCCAATTCAGAACTAAAGGAATTGGTGATTGCTCATGTACTGTTTTTGCTCATTTCAGATTGCTGCATTTATTGCTGAGCCTGTCATGGGGGCAGGGGGCGTGATACCTCCCCCAGCAACTTATTTTGATAAGGTGAGGCTTTCTTAACCCAGCACCACGATCTGCTTGAGATGGCCATCTTCTGGATGAAAAATGTCTCTTTTGATGTTAGCTAATTTAACATATTTTGGCAAGTCACAAAAAATAATGCTAACATTTCATCACGCAGTTTTGCTGGTGTCTTAATGTTGATGAAACTGGATGATAAATAGTTTTTATGTTATTGCGAAACTGAGAGGCAATAGCTCCTCCTCCATCGTGATATAGGACCAGTGAGGCTTCTGCTTGGTATAAAAGTACTAATTCCACCATGCTAATAAACATGGCGTGCTGGTTTTGTGCTTTGCTTGCTGTCTTTTGTCAATATATCACCTCCCGCCACCCCTGCCACTCCCATAATAAAAAGGAAAAAAAACCTACCTTGGCTCGCCAACATATATAACTGGTCTAACATCTTCTTGTCTCTTGCAGATCCAAGCTGTGGTGAAAAAATATGAAATTCTGTTTATTGCGGATGAGGTACTTAATTTCCATCCCTCTTACCAATTTCCATAGAGGTTGGCCATTCAAGCTTGCTTTCTTCTTTTTGTTTATTTTAGGTAATTTGTGCTTTTGGAAGGCTTGGGACGATGTATGGGTGTGACAAATACAACATCAAACCAGACCTTGTATCTGTAGCAAAGGTAAGGTCGATGAAAATGTAATTACAATGTGTTCAATTTCTGTGATATTACTTGATCTCTATGCCTTGTTTGGCATTGGTTTCCCAGGCCCTTTCCTCTGCTTACATGCCAATTGGAGCTGTTATGGTCAGCCCTGAAGTTTCAGATGTGATTCACTCTCAAAGCAGCAAACTTGGTAAGTGGGCAATATCCAGCAAGGACCATATTTTTCATTGCTACAAAATGCTTCTTCATTTTGTTGTCTCCTAATTTCTTCTATTTCAGGCTCTTTCTCTCATGGATTCACTTACTCTGGCCACCCTGTTGCTTGTGCGGTTGCCATTGAAGCACTCAAGATATACAAGTGTGTCCTTTTCTGCTATTCTTTGGATATTCTACTTACAAGTTCAAATATTTCGATTTCAAGAATGAATATCTTTCTAAGAATATACTTATAATGAACCAACCAGTTGATGATCATTAGGCATCATTTAACATCCCTTCTTCCTGTAAACATTGGTGATGGGAAATTGCAATATAATTTCTTATTTATGCTCCATGATCATCTGATTAAATAGTTAGTCTGTCAATGGATTATCTTAGATGAGCTTTTTCAGTGGTAGGGCATGGCTCATGACACCAATGCTAACTTATTTATATTAAGGTTTAGCATTTAGCTAAATGTTTACTTGTTTGCAGGGAAAGAAACATTGTTGATCAGGTAAACAGAATTGCCCCAAAATTTCAAGATGGTGTAAAAGCCTTCGCTGACAGTCCTATCATAGGGGAGGTACAATTTCTGTTGTTTAAGCAAATTTGGTGAATAAACATATTACCAGACACTTTACCTTGTAATATTTTCTGTTACTTCAGATACGAGGAACTGGCTTGATTCTTGGTACAGAGTTCGTGGACAACAAGTCACCGAATGATCCATTCCCTCCTGAGTGGGGTTAGTTTCAGCTCCCTTCTCAGTTTCCGGTTGTTCTTTAGATAATACAGGGCATGCTTTCAACATCTTTCAGCAACAATAGTTTTCTGGAATGGAAAATCTGTATCTGAAATGGGAGTTACCTTTAAGCATGCATTATCACTCTGTGTTGGTAACCCGTTCTACTTGATTTTCATTATCCTTTTCATCTTCCTGTTAATAATCCTTGAGTTGCAATGGCATCTAGGAGTTGGCGCATATTTTGGGGCTCAATGTGAGAAAGATGGGATGTTGGTACGCGTTGCAGGGGATAACATAATGATGTCTCCACCATTTATCATGTCTCCTGAAGAGGTTGATGTGGTATGTTTTCATGTAGATTAACCAATATACATATTTTCCCTGATTACTTTTTCAAGTGCTGCATTTTATATTCAAAGCTGTTATCTTGGTGGAATGGAACTATCCTTTTTTAATTAATAAATACTTCTCTGTGCAGTTAATTAGCAAATATGGGAAAGCTCTGAGAGCTACTGAAGAGAGGGTAAAGGAACTGAAATCTCAACACAAGAAGCAGTAAACAGCAGTTGTTAATATTAGAAATACTGTACGTTTCATGTGAAGCAAATATATTTGCTGCTGTGAATTGTGAGACATTTGGTATCTAATAAATGTGAGCTAATCCCATTTCATATCCATCTTGTGTCCTCCTTTTCCTCCTCCTATAAGCAAACAGTGAATGACAATCTTGCCTGAAGTGACCAACAATTCTTTATACTGTAGAACGTTAGACATATTCACCAAGAATGAAAATTAGTCGCATACAATATATGTTGGACTTAGTTAACGCATGCATCGAGTATGATGGGAAATCCGATCCCAGTCTTAAGTTTTTAGAGCAAGTAAACAGCCTCGCTTCCTCATGATGAACAAGAAAAAGAACAGGGCCCTGACAGGGTTTCTTAATCCTCACTTATCAAGCAAAGTCACTATACACTATGACTATGAAAAGGGCCTTGAGCTATGGAAATCGTGTGCTTTCTTCTATGGTTGCATAGGGCCTTTCAGGCACTTGAGATGACAAATTTTGGAGCTGCAAATTATACAGTTAAAAGTGGATCAAGTAAGTCAGGATTGTCTGCAACTGAGTTGAGCAAAGCTGCTCGAAAAGTCGTGTGTTGGAGAGTAGCTGATTTAAGCACAGTTAAACCATGCATGAAACACGGCCGACATGCAAAAAAAAAGATAAATGCTTTCGATGCTCAAAATGGACTTAATTACCATAGCTTTCCCTATTTGTTCCTGATGTAGCATTTCGCTTCAATGGTTTACTGATGTAAATTACAGCGAAAAAGAAAGAAATTAGGGTTTCTCGGACTCTAAAATTATAATCATAAACGGTGGAGAAAACTAAATTGTGAACATTAATAATTTTAAATTATTATAATTTAATGAAAATAACATAAAAAACTCTAAAAAACAGCTAAAACCAACCAAATAAAATTCTGAAACCTAATTAATTAATAAAAAAATCCAAAAATAAAGAACATGAAAATAACCTTTGATGAACCGCTATAAAACAGGGTTTGTATAACGCGCTAATTGTTACGCGTCCCGTCCCGTGTCATCTATAGATTTACTAATTGGAAAACCATATATAATTAATTAAGGTTTGCTGTGCTTATTCTATATATGTTAATGGTGTTGTTCTAGGAATTTAGTGAGCCTAGAAGCTAGGGTGGAATATAGACTGCTTGATTATGTGATATCTAGCTAGGCGCGATTTCAATGATTAGGCATCAGAACTCAGTGCATATAGTCACCCTGCACTTGAGTGTTTCTATGTCATAGATTTGGATTCCATCCTTTCCACGAACTTTTGGTTCTGGCACTTCGATCATCTTCTGATGTACCTCACATCCATAGTTACCAGAAACATGGCATGTCCGGATCGTCGGCATAGATTTCCTGTACAGGATACGCGGTTAGATCAATTCATGGTACCTGGGTTGTGCTCAGTTGATACATTAGAAAGAATTTTTAAAAAGAAAAATTAGCAGCAAAATAATACAGAATTGACGAAATAATACAGTTTAGACATGTCACGATGAATAGATAAAATGAGGTGTTTAAGCAAAAATACCCCATTAGAAACTCTACATGGTAAAAAGAGATGTCTTGCTCAACACAAAAAGGCAAGAGCATTAAGAGCACTGTTTAAGATATCATAAGTAATCCTCAGACCATAAAGCTGTCATCTACTGATGATTTATTTTTCTGCCCTAAAATATTAACAAAAAGGCAGCAGTAGTACATGAGTAGTCCCACAAATTTACTGCTGCTAAATTGTCTGCACAAATATTTGTCAAGTACTTTTTAATGAAACAGGCAGCACTACAACTCACCCACTGTTTCCCACCATATATATTACAGATAAGGAAATCAAACCCTAAGAAGTGATGTAAGGTGTCCAAAAACATCACTATTCTTGACGTTAAACAAGCTAGTCATGCAGTTTTGCTGCGGAAACCGCAATCCAACCAAGATATCCAACAAAAACACTGGCATACACCCCAACCCTTCACAGACAGCAGTTCATCAACAACTGGTTTGCACTTAAAAATCCAAACTCAATTAAGATTCTATCTGGAATCGCATCCTCCATAAATGGCTTCTCTCATGGAACACTTGAAGCCATCTTTCCGGCGTCATTCCTTACCTATTATCTTATTGAAAAACCATGCAATATTATCAACAAAGCAACACCTCAAGTGCTGACAGTAGCAGTAGCAGTGGAAGTAGCAGAACTGCTTCTGCTGCTGCTGCTGCTGGGGCTATTGCACCTAAAGTTTCAGGCCACCATCATGTTTTCCGTGGAGTTCGGCGTAGGAGTAGTGGAAAATGGGTGTCTGAGATTAGAGAGCCTAAGAAGCCTAACAGAATCTGGTTAGGCACATTTCCTAACCCTGAAATGGCTGCTGTTGCGTATGATGTGGCAGCGCTTGCACTTAAAGGCCAGGATGCAGAGCTTAATTTCCCAAACTCAGCTGCTTCTCTGCCTGTTCCTGCTTCCACGTCACCACGTGATATTCAGGCGGCCGCAGCTTCTGCGGCTGCTGCTATAGGTGCTGCAAAGGATGCTTTAGGGATTCGAAGTATGGGGGATACTAATCAAATGGAACAGGAAATTAGGCCAATGGTCAATGATCAGTTTGTTGACGAGGATTTGATGTTTGATATGCCTAATGTTCTTGTGAACATGGCAGAAGCGATGCTTCTTAGCCCTCCCCGCTTGGACATTGCAGGTGATGATGCTACAGCCTATGACAGCACTGGAGACCAGAACCTTTGGAAATTCCCTTGAATCCATGCATCTTTCTATATGAATATGATCAGAAACTATATTAACTAATCTCCAAGATAAATAAAAAATAAAAAAAAAGAGAGTAAAAGATCATAATTCATAGTATCTCGTGTCCAATTTCTGAAGCTGATCGGATGCAAGGTATATGCATATGTTAATTAGCATGAGTGGCTTGTTTTTTCCATTATTAATTTTTTATAGGATTTTCTTATTCCTATATTGAAGTTTTTTTCCTTTTTCCATGATCGGCTTGATGAGTTGAGTTCATGAACTATCTTTCAATCATAAACTTTGCCAAATCTTCATTGTTTTTGTTCAGTTCTCAAATCAAAAGATTAAGCGAAGACACCATTCCAATGGTGGGTAAAGAAAAGCTAGCAAGTTGGCAGCTTTAGTCAATAAGAATGATTAAGAAGTTGATTTACTATGCTAGCTTCTTATAGCGATATAACATTTCTTTTTATTTTTTATACATTATTATAAAACCTTTGCGAAATAATATTGGACAGCAATCTCATCCATAACATCGAGGCTATTTGATATCTTTTATGCTTTTAAACCACATTAATTTTAATCATACATATAAATTCTACATATCCGTAATCTTAAGTTACAAATAAATCCAAAATGATATTTTTAATTATTAAAAAAAAACTGAAAACTGTTCGGGAAAAAATAGATTACTGAGTTGACATATGCTCGGTATATATGGTGAAATATTTGTTTTGTTTTTGAATCGAAGCTCCGTACAATCGGTTCGCGTGTCATTCTCAACAAGTTGGGTATTGTCTGAGTAGACGCTGACATTTCAGCTTCCATGGATAATTGTCTCCTACTAATGCATGGTTTATATAAATGTCTGAGTGTATCCACCACTGTCAGCATCCCATTTGATCAAATTTAGTTTCACCTTGAGAGTAAGAAAATGAACCACCAATTGAGTAATGTTTCTATCAAATGTACTGTACAAGTATGCGACGAGTGATCTACCAAAGGGGAAAAAAAGCTATAAATGAGCACCCATGGATTAGAGAAGGTGGCTGGTACGTACAAAGGTAAGCTTTCTTCTGGTGATATATAGACTAGGACCAGGACAACTCTCTTATGGTTCAAGTTCTTGAGGTAGCGTTTGAAAGAAAAAATAGAGATAGTTGAGATAAAAAAAGATATATTTCCTGTCATTTTTGTCTTGAAAGAACATAAATTCACTTTAAAATTGCTTTAGAAATCATCTTCGTCCCTCCAACTAAACATGTTTTTATATATCCTCTCGATAGATGCTTCTTCCTATCTTGAACCTAACCAAATACTACCTTAACGATAGATAGGATGGAAGAGAAAAGATCATTTATGAGAAACAGTAAACATAACAATTTCAGGTTTGTGCCTGTCATCCTTGCATATATAGGGCCACGCTGATTTTCTCTATATCGTTCCAATTCTATCGGATATCTACGTGCATATTTCAGATAAGCCCTAAAGCTAAAAACTATCGGTAATGGAGATTGGAGAGGTTTTTGTTCCCAACATGGACATGCATGGTTTAGAATGTTTTTGATGAATGACAGTATATTTCGTTTCATCAAAACCCAGTAGGAGCTTAACCTGCCACAAAGCTAGGTATAGCATGGGAACAATTATCTGGTCATCTCTGAACTCACTAGCTTTCCACATAAAAGACAGGCAGCATATATACTTCTTCCCATGTAGATTTGCCTTACTATGGCAAACAATCTGTTGAAGATTGCTAACCAAGTGATGAAACTATGCTTGGGAATATGAATAGATCTCCAAATAAATTTATGCCAGTACTCAACTGGGGTCTTTTCGCTTCTAGCAAACTCCCAAGCCCTAGTTGAACAGAAATATTTTTTTCTCGTCTTTAGCAATTGCTTCTTGCATATTTTCTTAGGACAAAGGCTCAGAAATTGTCTTTGAAAATTTTGATTGCCATGGTTTCTTTTTTACCAACTCCAAGGGTAGGATTTCTAGAGAGTATTTGACAGTGTGATTGTGGTTGTTTTTTAAATAGTTTTTTATGCTGAAATGTATGTCAATGATGTTTTTTTATTTTTAAAAAATTATTTTTAATATGAACACATCAAAACGATCTAAAACATACAAAACATATTAAATTTTAACTAAAAAAATTTAAAATTTTTTAAGAACACGGTTTGCACCGCATTCCCAAACATATTTAAATGCCTAGCAGTGGTAAAAAAAAGTTCTGATTGCCCTTTTGACTTGGTGGTGATTTTAGTTTTTTATCAAGAAATAATATAAAATTATTTTAAAACTCACTGTTTAAATTCTCAAATAATTAAGTAAAACATAGTAATAAGTAGGCACAAATTTTAAATTTAAAGACTTTTTATATACTTAAAAAATAATATAAAATTATTCTAAAATCTCATTTGATTTATTTATTGTTGTGGTTTTTATTTTTAAATACTTTTTAAAAGTCTATTTGCTTTGAAAAGAAACTTCAAATTAATATTTTTTTTTAGTATTTTTAAATAATTTTAATATATCAACATCAACAATAAATAAAAATTAATATATTTTTAAATAAAAAATATTTTTTAAAAAATACTATGTAACATGTTATCAAACACATGATTAACATCTTGATTGTGAAAATCAATACGCCCGTATAATTGTTTTAATTGAACATAATAAGAAAGATAAAATAGGAGCTAAGATATTGAAAGTGTTGGATTTGTTCTAAGATTATGATGGTATTTCAATTACAACAACTACTCAAAAACCAAGTTTCTGATCTAATTACCAAGAAATATATATATGAAAACCAAGTCTCAACCTCCATGAGAATGTTTAACAAAAGCAAGTGAGCAGAAGATCATTCATATGTAGACTTTCTTTGTCCTTTCACTTCTTGGCTTCTTTCTCAGCCTTTCTTCTTGCTCTCCTTTTTCTTGAGCTTAGAGATGACTCAAACCCTCCATCCTCAGACTCTTCCAGATCTCTAAATGATTTCTTACATGTTCAAAAACAAAAACAAAACATTAACAAAAACAAACACAACATCTGTCTTTGAAGAGAAAAGAGATAAGATGTTAAGAGATAGATACCTCTCGAAGCTCAGAAAAGCTTACAACATAGAAAGTAGCAGCAGCAGCAGCTACAACTCCTAGTATGGGAAGCGCTACTTGCATCCCTGCATCCATTTTTCCTAGTCCTGTTTTTTTTAATACAAGAAGGGAGGTGTTCTTGACTCTTTAACAGTAATTAAACAGATAAGGGGTGTCAACATCTATCTGTGAAGATAATGTTTTCAAGCCGTGACCATGAGAGGAACTGATTGGTCAAGGTTGAATGGGCCAGTATTTCAGCCAGTTCAGAACCATCTAGTTCTGGGTCTGCCAACACCCAGCCCAATCTCTTTATTATGCCCTAGCCCATATTCCGAATATTACGTGTATGAACTTTGCCACTTTTTTTCCCACCTTTTCTTTCTTTATAGATTTGATGGTCAAAGATATTCTAGGTCAATTTAGGAACGTCAAC
>Ga0325411_1006465_pt1 | contig 12858 bp, 3 predicted proteins | sample PopdelMetagenome_13_FD_206181 | JGI IMG/M metagenome (GOLD analysis project Ga0325411, IMG submission 206181) | Populus deltoides microbial communities from Bellville, Georgia, United States - Xylem-PdIQD-R4 | ecosystem: Host-associated > Plants > Phyllosphere > Stem > Wood/Secondary xylem... | reverse complement strand
AATGTTTAATTCTACTTGTTATTGTCACATCAGGTATGGATAAACTAGATTAATTTTTTTACATATAAATGTTTAATTATGATATCAAATGTAGTAAAACTACAAAACAAAAAACTCATTTACCATAAATAACTTCTATCGAAAAGAAAAATAATTACGATAAAGAAAAAAAAACTTTATAATCTAAAAACTTAATGGAATATTGTGGTTAAAAAATATTATAAACTATTCTAAAATTTTTTCTATTTTTTTCAAAATTAACCACTTGTTTTATTATCATTGTTAGAATTGTAAAACAATATTATGTATTTGCAATGCATATGGTAAAAAAAAAACTATTGCTGTAAAAGATTTGCGTTAAACAATTTGTATGATTATATCTAAACAAATTCTAGATGTATAAATTATAAAAATGATGGATTTGTTTTTCCAAAAATAGCGGGCCATGGAATATTGTGGTTAAAAAATAAGTACGTTAATTTGGAAGTCAGTAGATCAAATATTATGAAGATTAATTATACACTTTATTAGCATTTTTATTTCAAATTTTATTACTGCACGAATTTTTTTTATTTATCTCCCGCGTTGACTATTTCTCTCCCACCGCTGCCGTCTCTTGTTTCGCCTCCTTCCATTGATCTCCCTCTAGAAGCTCAATTATTGGAGTGAAAAGGGACATCGCCAGTTATCGAGGGATCGGATCAGATTAGGTTAAAATAGTCGTGCGGCACGGTGAGGTTTTCGCGTGATCACTCGTGCCATCCTCTTTATAAATTAGCCGTTTTTTAATTTGATCTGCAGATAGCATAACACGCAATGGATCCTCGAGGTTTGGCACCATACTCCTGCCCTGAGGCCAGTGCCGTAAATAGTAAGTATACATCATCGCTTATTGCTTATCCTCTAGTGTAAATTTTAACATTGGTGTATGCGCATGTTCTTCCTTTCTTTTCTTTTGTGTTTTGGTATGTGTGTTTTGTTTGTCCTAGATCGATGTAATAAGCTAGGTTCCTCTTGCAACATCAATGTGAGGAAATCATCTCAAATTTTGACGGTTGGTTCTCAAAAAAGTGGCCGGTTTTCTGTCATTACCGATGAATTTTGATAAAAGAGGTTCGGGACATATCCATGAGTAATGAATTTATTAACTCATGAATTGTCCACCTCTCTTTAATCCCATGTTATTTCAATCTCTCTTTAATTATACTTGTTAGCACAAGGTGAAAGTCATATTCCTGGAAGATCACAAGAACAGAAAGGAAAGAAGAGAAAAAATGATTTTGGGAAGCATGGCAAGGGTTTTAAGGTAAAGAACACACTCTTTCTCTCTTACCTGAAGCTGAAATAAAACCCGGAGAAAATTAAAAAGCAACTGTGGTTTTTTTTTGTTCTTGTTCTTGTCTTGCAGAAAAGGAAAGAAGCGGTGAAGCAAGTCTTGAACAGTCTTGATAAACAAATTCCACAGTTGAGCAACAAAATAGGAAACCAAGAAAAACTCGTGGATAAAATATTATTGCATCAAATGACGGTGCATCTCTTTCTCCTAGTTAGATTGTTAACATATTTTTTATCTACTGATGATTTTAAAATAAGAATTTATCATTTACGCGTCTAAAACCTAATAATCAATGACTAATTGGCGTTTGGTTTTCTGTGTGATATTCTATATTATTTATGATCTTGCAGCTTGGATCTGAAGTATTTGAGCTGCTTAAGGAGGAATCTGCAATCTTATGTCCAGATTCCAATAGTTGGGAAACTAAAAAACTTTCTGACATCATCTTGCCATTGAAACATCGCAGCAAGATGCTTGACAAACGAATTCAACTTTTGTGTGAGATGATGGTGCTGAAATGATAATCTTCATGTTATCTTTGGACATTTATATATGCTCCTATAGACATTTGTGCAGTTCGATTCTAAAACTGCAGAGCTTATGTACGTCCTTCATATTTATGGTTTAATGAAGAGATGTTCTGTGAGTTTCACTGTGCTCTATATATTTATCCATCTCCCAACAAGTCAGGAATTAAGTATGTATATTTTTTCATGCTTCATGAAGAGTTTGATAAAGGTGGAATCTTGTGGCAGGTTCTCTGAGGGTTATCTTGTAATCGTATTTGGATTCTGGTTTTTATAGTAAGGTAAGCTCCTTCTTGTATATAGAAACTATATAAAAAACAGAAAGAAAGACAAAAACAATAGGTTAGGGTAATTAAGAGTGATGGACGCACTGTTAATCTCAATTGTTCTTGTGGTCAAGTATAAAAATAAAAAGCATATATGAAACAAACAAAATTGAGATCAGTGAAGAAATGCTTGAAATAATCTTAAGGAAAAGATTTTTGAAGAAGACAAGTAATGTCTTTGGTTTGTAGTTGGTGGCATGTGACAACCAGGCGTCTGAGATAATGGCGGTGATTTGAGATAATGGCGGTGGTTTGAAGAAAAGATTTTTGAAGAAGACAAATGTTTACGGTGTGCCTTACAAATAATAATAAAAAAACAAACAAGCTTTTCTACCTAATTCATGGACAGTAAACATAAAAGTTCAGCATTTTTTGGTGTTAAATAATTAATACCCAATGAAATTTAAAGGTTTCTTTCATGCACCATCATCTCAAAAGACAAAACACATTTCTAAATCTTGATTAATTCTTCATTTATATATTTTTTTTATCAAAGAAATATATCAAGTCTAGAGATCACAACTAAATCATATAAAAAAAACAAGTTTTAGTTTTTTTTCATTAATTATTTTCTAATAAAAAACCCCACATTTATACCTCTAGTTATTTTTTTTCCGTATTTTAAAATAAAATACATGCAAAAATTAGATTAAACACAACTAAACCCTAAGAAAACCCGAACTTTGAGTTTCCATCCATGTTTTTTTTTTCTAAAAAAAATAAACACAGCCATTATTTCCTTTTTCATATCTTGTGGTTAAACCCAACTAAAATCTAAAAACAACATTTTTATTTTCCATTCATGCAATTTGTCTTCCAAGAAACACAAAACACATAGTTAGTCCTATTTTTTTTTTTTTTTTGGTAATCAATGACATAGAATATCTAGATTAACCCAACTATAACCTAAAAACATATTTTTTAGTTTCCATTCATGCATTTATCTTTTTAAGATAGAATAAAAAAACACATATAAAGAACCATTTAATTTGCATAAAAATCCTAAAGAAAGAAAAAAAAAGAAAGAGGGGTTGTGACTTACCTCAAAGATGATTCTAACTAAGCGGGGAGGTGTTGGAGTGGCCTTAGTGGCAATAATGATGGAAAGGTATTTCACGCCGGTTTTTTCTCTCTAGGTTAGGATTTATTTTTTCTCTTTGGTTTTTGCTTCATTTTCAAAATGAAAAGGCGTCATTTTGGTGCAAAACAAATCAGTTTTGAAAGACAAGTCCCTCACATTTTCCCCGTATTCAATTTTAGTCCTTGATTTTCCAATTATTTCAATTTTGATTGATTTTTCCTTTAATCTTAATTTTCTCTTCAATTTTGCCCCTAATTGAATTAATAGGATCCCTTAATTTCAACATCCTTTTCATTTGGTTCTTGATCTTTTAATTATTGCATTTTTGGCCATTTTGCCCTTAATATGTTTTTTTCTATTCCTTTGCACCTGTGATTGAATTAAAAGGATGCTGTAATTTCAACACCTTTTCTATTTTAATTTTTGATCTTTTAATTCTTTTATTTTTTATTAAATTGACTCTAAATTTAAATTTTTCTCTTCCATTAAGCGCTTGATTGAATTAATAGGCCCTTCAAAATTTTCCACAACTTTCATTATGGTCCTTGGCCATCCAATCCATGCAATTATGACCAATTTCAGCCCATTTTCCTCAATTTCTCTTCAATTATACCCTTAATTGCAAGCACACATTATTTTTTGACCAAGTGTAATTTAAATTTGTACTTGATTATGATCCAAACTGTATTTTATTCTTTAAACTTTTTTCTTCAAAGATTTTTCTTTGGAAATGATTTTTTTTTTTACTATTTTTTCTTTGAAAATGATTTTTAAAAAAAATATATTTTGAAGACATTTTTTCATAAAGTTTTGAAGGGGGTAAAAGTTGATTATGAGAAACTTTATGGTTTCGAGTTAGAATTATTGTCGTTAAATCAATTTTTTTTTGTTAGATAGTTTTGTTTTAATAAAACGAGGGAACTTTTAAAATTTTTTTTCCTAAAACCACCAAGGGATTTATTGCCATAAAAAAACTAAGAGGCATCAATAAAACATTGTGCCTTGTGAGGGGTTTCATTAAAGATTCACACAATGAAACCAATTTTTTGGTCCACTGGATTTATTTTTCATTTTTGTCCCCTGATTTTTTTAAAAAAATTTATTCCTTTATCATTGCCTTTATTTGAAATTGTTCTTGGTGATTTGTTTTTTTATACTTGCATATAGAGATCTCTGCGGTGTTGAGAAAATATTTTATCGTTGGTTTAATTCCTGGTTTGAAAAAATAATATTCAATTTCATTGATTTAAAAGAATTAGAGTTTAGGGATTAGATTTGAAACTTAAACAAATACTTAGTCATTTTTTTTTTCTAAAATCAAGGACTGATTTGCACAAGTAAGGGAAGAGTTCATGTTTTTTTTTCAGTTACTCAACTATTTTTTTATTTAATCCTTTTACATTGTTTTTATTTGAAATTTGAATTTATAATTTATTTTGGTTGCCTAAATACGAGGATCCTGTAATACTGAGAAAAAAATTACAATTCTCGGTTAATGCTCAGTTTGGCAAAAAAGCATTGTTAACGTGAAATAATTAAGGTTTAAAGAATCAAAATTAAAATTAAAATAAATATAATGGCCTCAAGTCAACAATCAAGGCAACTTGATTGGCATGTACATTACATGGGACAACATATGGAGGACCAATGCTTGCAGTTCCGTCTAGTAGTAAAACACTAGCTTATTTCTTAGTGGTGTTGGAAGTCGCTCGGAGAGAGCTTTCAAGAGAGGTTGCGTGTGTGTCGGTGGAGGAGCAATGATGGGGCTTTAGTGATATATTTTCTTCGCCTTTCTCTTTTTTCTTTTTTTTTTTCCTCAAGATTTGTTCTAGCCTTACCAAAATTAAAGGTGTCTTGTCAATTTTTATTTTTATTTTTATATTAAAATTAATCATTATTATTTTTTGCTTTGGGTGTTTTTTAAAAATTAATTTTTTTTTAATTTTAACCTTTGACATTGGATTGCTAAGGAATTGAGCTTTGTAATTTTTTTTACCGGATAATTTCAGTCTCATGACCTAAGTCTTGAGTTTAAAAGGTTAGCCCATATTGATATTAATATTTTTTAGATTCTATTTTACACTGATTTTTTTTTCAATTTCATCATTAACATTAAGTTTGTTGAAAATTGGACTTTGTCTTTTCTTCACTTTTCTTTGTATATGATTATCATGATCTCATGACTTAGATTGCAGGTTTGGTGAGTTAGCACAAGTTGACTTGGGTCTATTTTTTAGGTAAGAATGAATATTTTTTCGATTTCAACCTTTAATATTGTTTGATTTGAGAATTAGGCTTAATAATTTTACATGTTTTTTCTTCTATTAGGTTATCATGTTTGCATGATCTGGGTCACGAAGTTCGGTAGATTTATCCAGGTGTGTTGGGTTTTATTGTCCTTTTGGTTAATTTTTATTTTTTAGTTTCGCCCTTCTATATTTGGATTTGACTATCTTATTTTTTTATTTGTTTTTTATAGGATTATCTCAGTTTCATAACTTGATTTACGAGTTTAACATGTTAACCATAATATCTTTTTTTATTATTTTTTTTATTTAGTTATTTAACATCGAGTTGTTCAAAAATTGAGCCTCACAATTTTTTTATTTTGGCAAGTTGTTTTTAATTTTATGCGTGGTTTGATTTTTATTAGAAAATAACTCAAGTTAATTCATAATCACTGAATTAATTCAAATTAATTATTTTTATTAAAATAATAATATTTTTTAAATTTCATGAAATTGATTTAATGAAACTTGAATAGAGTAATCAAATTACAAGTCCACCCAACCAAGTTAATTGAAATTGAATTTGTTTGAGCCAATGTCAGGTTTAAAAACTGAGGCCACCCCTCGCGAGTAGCGATATCGTCACAGACTGTGTACGGCAGAGGGTCTCACGTAGTAACAGAGGCAGGTACCAAAATCCAAATTCATTGTAAATCCCCTTTTACTATAAGTTGCGCCAAAAAGGAAAAAAAAAAAAACTCTTCCTCTAGAGGGAAACCAAGAGAAAGAGGCAGCGAGAAAATGCCAGTGGCTAGACCAGAGTCATCCGATTCAAGGACAAGGATCATCGCTCACGTTGACTTGGATTGCTTCTACGTTCAAGGTATTCTATTCGTTTATTTATTAAAATAGACTCTCTCTCTCTCTCACTCACTTTCTGCATTTGTATTCATTGAATTATGTGATGTTTGTGCCTACCTGTGATTTGCCATTGTTATTTTTTTTTTAATGTTTTGGAAACTGGGTCATGCTTAGAATTTCCGAAATGAACCCTCGCAATGCGCAATTGGATTTTGTTTTTACTTTGTATAGGGTATCATGTTGCTAAATGGAGATGGTTTTTTTTTTTTTGGAAATGCATCCCCTTTTTGTTTAATTTTCTCTCTCTTTTTTTTTAAAAATGTAGTGGAGCAGCGTAAGCAGCCCGAGTTGAGGGGCTTACCTACAGCTGTGGTGCAGTACAATGAGTGGAAAGGTGGGGCTTTGATTGCAGTTAGTTACGAGGCTCGTAAACTTGGAGTCAATCGGTAATTATAATCTCCCAGTTTACTGTTTTCGTTGATGACTAGTCATTTCGAGGATGGCTGCATAAGAATATGATATAATGGATTGATTTTAGTCACATGAGAGGTGACGATGCAAAAGAAGTTTGCCCACAAATTCACCTGGTTCAAGTACCTGTAGCTAGAGGTAAAGCTGACCTGAACACTTACCGCAATGCAGGTTCTGAGGTAATGTGGGATTTTGCTTTCTTATTTGTGCGAAGATTGAAGTTAATAACATGCATTCATGATGTGCTATTGTTGGATATTTATTGAATCCTGCAGGTGGTGGCTATTCTGGCAAGAAAGGGTCGATGTGAGAGGGCTTCAATTGATGAAGTTTATCTTGACCTTACTGATTCAGCGGAGGCTATGCTGAGAGAAACTCCTCCAGAGAGCTTGGAATCAATAAATGAGGAATCTCGCAAATCACACATTTTGGGGCTTAAAAGTGAGGTATGAGTCAATCCTTTTGTATCTTTTGCCATTATGTTATGGTAGGTAATTTACATGTAAGTTTGAAAGTTGATTTATGAGGCAAGTACCAATTCTTACTGTTTGGGATAAAAATAAATTTTGGAAATTTGAAGATGGCATACTGGGTCTTCTGTTAGCTTTATCTTCTTCAAAAAGCTTAAAATTGCCGTTCTCCAATGCCCTTTTAACATCAATTCTGCACTCTAGCTTACAATGTTTTGTACTTCTGAATGACTGAATCTCTGTGTTTGCTTGAATGGGTTACCACCCTCTATTTGATATGTAATAACCTCAATCTTTTTAAGTCTGGAAAAGAATATTTAACTAAGAACTCTGTTTTGGCTTAGTATTCTTGTATTTTTAAGTCTCTCTCTCTCTGTCATCTTCTCATTTTCAATGATTAACTGTTATGCTGGATTTGAGATTGAGATCAGGATGCAAATGATGCCCAAGAAAATGTGAGCAAGTGGTTACGTAGGAGTGATGCCAATCACCAAGACAAGTTACTAGCTTGTGGGGCCCTCATCGTGTCAGAACTTAGGATGGAAGTCTTAAAGGAAACTCAATTTACATGTTCTGCTGGCATTGCTCATAACAAGGTTGAAAAATGCTGATTTTATATTGTTATTTTTGTTTTCTTATATATTGAATATGATCTTGCATTCATTCATTATATTTATGAATGAGTGGAATTTGATGTCTATGGTTTATATATCAATTTTTGTAGATGCTAGCCAAACTTGTAAGTGGCATGAATAAACCTGCGCAACAAACTGTTGTTCCCTCCTCATCTGTAAAAGGTTTGCTCGAATCATTGCCAATAAAGAAAATGTAAGGCTTTTTTGTTCCATTTATTTTCAAATTATGAAAGGCTTCCTATTTGTGTTCTATTATTCTTCTTGAACTTCTTAAATTAAATATAATATTTTTGTTTGCTATAGGAAACAGCTTGGAGGGAAACTGGGGACTTCATTACAGACTGACCTGGGTGTGAACACTGTTGGAGACCTCCTGCAGTTTTCAGAGGAAAAGCTACAGGAACGTTTTGGCATAAATACAGGGTAAATATAGATTAAAATACAAGGAATACGGAAGCTTTAATTTCTTAGATTGAAGAACTATTCTGTTGAAAAGCTTTCTATGGTATTTGCACACAAATTTGAAAATGGTTAAAATCCTGCAGTGATTGTTGCTTCCAGAAGGCTTAAAATGTGTTTCCATTCCCAAATTTATACTGTATCATTTTTTAGCTTCAAACATGTACTTTTCAAATATTGTTGTACTCCCAGTGTTCTAAACCTGTTTGTTTTTTTTGGCCATCCATGTCTTAAATGGTTTGTTATTCTTGATGTTGGATCAATCTTGTGGAAATATCCTTAAGCTTTATATATAACAGCTTGTTCCCATTAACATTTTTTTTCAAACAATTGCAAGACACTGCTGCTAATTCTTCTTTTTTTTGTTTTTTTTTTTTCACATGAACACCAGTACATGGTTGTGGAGCATTGCGAGAGGAATCAATGGGGAAGAAGTTCAGGGCCGCCTTCTCCCTAAGAGCCATGGTGCTGGGAAGTCATTTCCTGGTCCTCGTGCTTTGAAGACAATTGCTTCCGTATGAGTTTATTCTTAACCAAATGAAACAATTTTGTGCATGATGCTGCATGTTGTTGATCATCTCTGTGAGCTCATTGGCCCAGTGTCTCACATATATTTCATGAAGATTTCTCTGTTCTACGAAGAGAAGGCAGGATAACAGGAAAAGTTGTTTCCCACTTATGTTTCTCTAATGAGACATACTTTTTCAACAAAGTGCACAAAATTTCTGGTGCTATGAAATCATAATTGTGTCAAACAATAACACTTATTTAGAAAGGAAGCTTATTCTCTTCATTTGATTTTTTAAATACTGATTCTTTGGGATCTGCATAATCTAATTCTAATTGATAGTTGTTTGTTTTTATTCCAGTCAAGTATTTTTCAACGCACTAAGCTTAACAAAGAAGGTAATCCAATTAAATATCTATCATTTCCTTGCTTGAATATCTCAGGTTCAACACTGGCTGAATCAACTTTGTGATGAGCTTAATGAACGTATTTGCTGTGATTTGGACCAAAACAAGCGAATTGCACACACTTTTACTGTTTATGCTAGCGCATACAAGGTGCTTATTTCCTTTCTGATCTGTTTTCCAACTATCTTGTCTATTATGTGCAAAAGTTACCATGTTTTTGTCCTTAATGTGATTACCTGCAGTCTTTCGACTCGGAATCATATAAAAAGTTCCCTTCAAAATCTTGTCCATTGAGATATGGGACTGCCAAGATTCAAGAGGATGCATTTAATCTATTTCAAGCTGGATTACGTGAATATATAGGTTCACACGGAGTCAAAACACTAGGTCATCATCACAACGGATGGGGAATAACTTCTCTTTCTGTTTCAGCAAGTAAAATTGTTGCTATACCATCTGTAAGTTTGATGTTTATTTGTCTCTAAGCTTGATCTCATGTGTTTTCTGTGCATCTAAAAGTGATTTTAGGTTTTTCTTTTTAAAAATCCATTCAAGGAATTTATCCTCTTCAAATCAAATCATGCAAAGAGGCTTCCTATGCTAGGAAAAGAATCTTTTCTGGAGTTTTCATACAATGGTTCCATGTTCTGTTTCTCCTGTCATTTTTATCTGTGCAATGTAATATGTATCCTTTGTGCATCTACTATAATTTGCTGCTAGATGATTATTAATCAGAGAGTGAGTTAGAGACTTTGTTTAAGAAAAAAAGAGAATATTTGAAGCATCTGTTTAGATAAGAAAATTGAGATCTTTGAAATTCTGTAGGATCCAGTCAGTTTTCTTTATTTGGATGACTTTGCAAACAGTTTAATTTAATCAAGCAACGTTATGGTTGAGACTCATAGAACTATCTAGTGGAAAAGGCATGATAAAAATAAAGTCTGTGCTGTAGTGGACATGGTGGTGGTGGAAGGAATGGCTGTAGCAGGGGTGATTCAGTATCAGTTAATGGGGTTGGCTGGTTGCGCAATGGGTAGTAAAACTGATGTGTAAAGTTATCGTTGGTGCCCCATTGATAGTGGTAACTGTCGTTGTCGTCGGTGGTGTAATGTTGCAATATGGTGGTAGAAAATACTGAAGACGTTAATGACTGTATAAATATAATAAATTCAGCATACTGGAGGAAAGTGCTTCATAATTATATGCTTGGCAACTTTTAAATGAACTTTTAAGTCTCATCCTTACAAGGAATTTAAGGGAGAGAGTTGGTTACACTTCTCTTAAATTCATTAGTTAATCTAATAGAGAAATTTTTGTTGGGAATTCCCAACCTCATCCTTTCTTCTCTGTTGTTTCTTCAACTATGTCATCCAAAAGCAACCTTAAGTAAATGGATTTTAACTCATTAATACTCTTCATCTTTTAGGGAACAGGTTCGATCACAAAATACTTTCATGGACAGTATACATCACCCTCTTCAAAGGAAACACAGGATAGTTTTGTCAACGAAGCCATGCCATTATCACCGTCAGGTGATTTCAGCTTGACACATTTCAGTTGTGCCTCTTTTATATTCTTTCATTTTCTAATATTTCCCAAACAACTCAGGCAGTGAAAGCTATTCGGAGCTGGAACCAACTGATCAGCTGCTACCTGAGAATAATGTACCATGTTTGGGTCTACAAGAACAGAAAAGAATTTCATGGAAAGATCAGGTTTTAGTGAAATTTCTTTCTTTATGTAAAGAAAATAACTTTTAGAATTGCAATTGTGGATTTCTTATACACAAGAATACTAATTTGATTTAGATATTTTTTTTAGCAAATACTCTATTGTAAACTTTTGGTCTTTCTTGATTGTGATGAAGTTTAAAGTGGAAATGATTAACCCAGGAACCAATTTTGTACCGTTCATTTCCATGAAAGCTTTTTAATCCAATTTTGGTGTCTTCTATTTAATATTGATGTGAACTTCTTACTTATTGTGGCTCTTTAAATAGAAATTTATTATTTCCCTTTTATTTTAATGCTTTAGACTTGGAATAAAAAGCATGTATTTACACATTTAATTTTGTAAATCTCTTTTCTTTGGCCTTAAATTTAACTGTAGCTAGTGCAAAGTGAAGCCTTTCTGTTTTTATGGTATATTTTCCAATGTTACTTTTCAAAATACAACCCTTTGTTGTCTGGAATTGAACATCATGAAATACGGTTCCAACACCAATTCTATCCTTGAGAGAGGCTCCAGAGCCATCTACTAGTTGACCAATTTAATTGAGATTGAAATGAGATATCAAAGAAATAGATAAGTTTTTGTATTGCGTATGTTGTTATTCTCTATGTTTATTTTTTGGCAGTATGATATTCTTCACATAGAATGCACTTACTATATGTGCTTGAGAGCTTATAATTGGGCTAGGATGTTAATTCCTTGCATGCTCATTTTGTAATTTGTTTCCCATGTATTATCCGAGTGTCTTCAATTACCATGATTCATACTGTGCTTCAATTATACATGATTCATCTCTTTGCAGGATTCATCTTGTTCTTCAACAGTGCAGACAAAGGATGGAAGTGGCAAGGGAGCCTCACCATCATTACCCTCAGGTGTTGTATTCAAGTATTGCTCCTCCTAGTATACTAATGCTTTTGAATTTCCTTTTCCCGTTGTGATCAATCTGGTGTTTGTCTAGGAAGTGGATGTTGCTCACTTGTAAACCAAACCGGTTCTCAGGGAGCCTCCAGGGTTGATTCTACCATGCCTACTTTGGAACGACATAAAAGGAAAATAAAACCTTCTGATAAGGTACATGTTTTCACTTTTCCTATCTCCTCACTGATTATTACCTATGAAAACATACAAAAAATTCACTGTAGTGATTATTGCTTTTTCATTGTTCCTCGAAACCACCGCTAGCTTTTGCTGGTTGAAATTCTTTGTTTGTGGACAAAATGATCATTATCAATTTATTACAACAACAAAGCCTCAATCCCCAACTAGTTGGCATTGATTATATGATCATTTGCACCATTCAGCTCAATCGTAAACCAAATCTGCCTCAATATTGAAAGGTTTCAGATTCTTTGATGCCACTTCCATACATGTTATCTTAGGTGTTTCACTTCCCTGTTTCCCATTACTATCAATTTATTCCCACAAAAAATTGATTGGATGTTATGGAAGCATGCAGATGTCAAATTTGTTTGTCTTTAATAAACTATTTTTTTTTTAAATGAACAAGCCTTTAATTTCAGTCCTTTGCTTGGTGCAGTGTTAAAAGTTATCAGCTTACAACTAGAAAGTTGTGTTCTACTTTTCACCTTATGCCTAAATGCTGAAGGGTAGGATAGATAATCCCCTTTTAGTTAGCCAGGATGTAAAGTCCAAATTGTAAATTAAGTTTCTGGAAGTGATGGACAGTTTCTTTTAGTGTTATCCTTTACTTCCATGATTGGTTTTGTTTAAAAATTCTTTGTTTCTGAATTTAAAACAGAGTAAATAACTATAGTCAAGTGGAATTAAGTCACAAGAAAGAAAGAAAGAAAGAAA
>Ga0325411_1006461_pt1 | contig 12864 bp, 6 predicted proteins | sample PopdelMetagenome_13_FD_206181 | JGI IMG/M metagenome (GOLD analysis project Ga0325411, IMG submission 206181) | Populus deltoides microbial communities from Bellville, Georgia, United States - Xylem-PdIQD-R4 | ecosystem: Host-associated > Plants > Phyllosphere > Stem > Wood/Secondary xylem... | reverse complement strand
TTGAGAATTCTACAAGGTGCTTGGACATTTGCTTTCCGAAATTGCGTACAACGGTGGAAACAGACTCCTGTTTACTCATGTAAAAATAATAATATTATCATTGTTTTGGATCGAAAAATGGAAAATAAATTTCTTTTGATTATGTTTGTAGATTCCCCCCCGTTCGCAGTGGGGCCTATTTGGAAGAGCGCTTTAAGCTTACATATGGCGAATAAAAGCTTTAAATGATCAAAGACTGCTCTTGTTGCCGTCAAAAAGTGTAAGATCATATTGCTCTTAGACCCGTTTGTTTGCTAGAAAGTAGTTTTTTTTGGAAAGTGAATTCTGGAAAAAGTAAATTTTTAAAAAGTATTTTTCAATATTTGATAGTGTAATGGAAAATAAGTTGGAAAATATTTTCCAGTGTTTGGTTATGTCATGGAAAATGAGCTGGAAAATAACCTATTAATGTTTTATTTTTCTCAAGTTTATTAAAATAATGAAGAACAAATCTTACAAATTAAAAAGTTGAATTAGAATGAAATTAAAAAAATATATATAATTTCATAAATTATCTCAAATAAAATAAATAATAATCAAAATAATTGAGATCAAATCTAAAAAATTAAAAAAAATAAAGAAATTAAAATAATAATAATAATTAATATTTCATAAATTATTTCAAATAAAATAAGTAACAATCAAAAGAATGAGGACCAAATTTGATAGATAAAAAACTTCAATAAAAAAATGATAAGGAAAAAGCAAATAGCAATTATAAAAATAAGGATGAAAGTTAATATAAAAAATAAATTTTAAGAGATGAAATTGAAAAATAAATATTCAAAACAAATTATATATAGCAATCAAAAGTTTGAGGTCAAATTTGATATAATCAGCAAATAATGATATTTCTAAATTTTTCACAACTTCTGGAAAGTGTTTTCCGCCCAAATTTTCCAGGAAACACTTTCCTGAAAACCAAGTTAAATTTTTCTTTGACTAGAAAGTGTTTTCCGTTGACTAACTTTTCTAATGGCAAACAAACACATGAAAGTTTGGAAAGTGATTTTCCGGAAACCACTTTTCGAAAAACAAACATGGCCAAAAGGGAAAATACTTTTTTGGAAACCAAACCCAATTTTTCTTTGACTGGAAAGTGTTTTTCGTTGACCGGAAAGTATTTTTCGTTGACTAACTTTTCTAATGGCAAACAAACACGGGAAAGTTTGGAAAGTGATTCCCTAAAAACTATTTTCTGGAAAACAAACATGGCCTTAATCGGGATGAACTTGTATCTCACGGTTTTGGTCCTCAACTTGAGAGGCATTTACCGGTGATTTGTCTATTCATCTGACATCCACTAATGACCAATTTTCTGAAGTTCCAGTTGAAATATTAGTCCAAAAGTTTCTTTGCTTGGAAAAGAAAATATGCTTTAGATGCAAAGGTGATCGCGGAAACCAAAAATAGAACTGAAATTTGGTTGACAGAGGCTCTGTTTGTTTACACGGTTGCGGCTGCGGTTGAAATAAAACGCAGCAAATATATGTTTGGTTACAGAAAAAAAACGTTGTTAATTGTTCATGGGTCCCATCTTTTATTGCGTTGCAAACTCAGTAATCACGAAGCAGTATCCGGCTGCTTTTGTTTCAACAGTGAACAATGGGCAACATATTTACGCACTGCATGCTAATAAATTAGCATGAATAGTGTAACATGCATACAGTTCCGGTCGGACCGGTTCCGGCCAAACCGGTTCTGGTTCAAAGCTTAAAATACATTGAACCAGGTCCAACCCAGTAAAATAAAAATTATTTTTAATTTTTTAATTGTTTTTTATTTGAAAAACTAGTGTTTAACTTTATTTAATGACACTACATAAATTAGACAGAGATCGCTTGATAAAGTAGCATTTGCAGAATTTGATCGCAATCCTAATTTCGTTCTTGATTATATTTTACCTGATGTTATTGCGCACTTAAAAAACCAAAAAAATTGTAGTCCTTGTCGGATGTATTTCATACGTGATGGAATTATAAAAGGAACAATAAAAAATATTTTATAAAGTATTATTTATTTCATGATGTAATAACAAAAGTTAAATCTACAATATTTAAATTAAAAAAACTATCAATATTAATATATATATTTTTAAAATTATTTTATAACCTCAATTTCAAAAGCATTATTAAACAAACACATTAAACTATTTTTTTTCAATCTCAATTTCAATCACAGTTTTAACCAAACACTTATTTTTTCAAACCAACATTAATTAAAAGTACTTTTTATAAAATAAATTTTTTCAAACCACAACAGCTATCGCAATACTAAATACACACAGAATGATTGCCCTACCGCTATTTTGCTTAGAAGTAATTAGATATGTTTCCCGCCCAATGGTGAGCAAAATTGTTTTTTTAAAAAATAAAGTTTTAGGCTAAAAAAAGTCTTAAGTCCTGAGTTATTGGTCTAAGTTGTAATTTAAATAATATAAAATAATAACAAAAAATAAATTGACAAAAAAACAATAAAAAAAAGATAAAAAGAACTATAGTTAAGTCAAAACAAGGAAAATTATAAAAAATAAAAAGAAAGTTAAACTTAAAAGAAAATCAAGAAAACCTAGGTGAACTTTCTAAATCTGATTTAATCTTAAAATTTTGCAACTTGTTAAATCTTAAATCTGATTTCAATTAAAAAGCTTAATTGTCAATTAATTTAATTTTAAAGGATGAAATTATTTAAAAAATATTAATAATATTTTTTTTGCAAAAGCCAAATAAAAAGGCAATAAAAAAAATAAGGATAAAATTTGAGAGAAACTGAAATTTGAAAAAATAAAACTAAAATAATCTCAAATAAAATAAATAGCAATTAAAAGAATAAATATCAAATTTGAAAAATTAAAAAATCATATGGGATGAAATTAAAAAAAATTATAATTTTATAGATTATTTATAGATTAAAAAATGATAAGGGGTGATATTGAAAAATATTATAGAGGGTTAACCCAATATAATTAAACCTAAAAAATAAGAAAACAAAAATAAATAAATAAAAGAAAAAAAAGGAAAAAAAACCAAGTGAACCGGGTGAACCTCCTGAACTTGGTTTAATCTTTAAAACCTGAACTTGGTTTAATCTTTAAAACCTACAACTTGTGAAATTTTAAAGGATGAAATTATATAAAAAGTTTTAATAAAAAAAACTTGTAAAAAAAAAACAGCAATGAAAAAAATAAAGATAAAATTTAATAGAAAAAACCTGAGGATGAAATTTGAAAAAAAATGATCTAAAAAAATAAATTACAATTAAAATAATAAAAACTGAATTTAAAAGATGAAAAAAATCATAGGAGGTAAAATTAAAAAAATATTATTAATTTGATAGATTATTTATATATTAAAAATTATATGGGGTGAAATAGAAAGAAATTATTGAGGGCTAACTCAATAGAATCAAACTGAAAAAAATAACAAAACAAAACTAAAAAAAATAAGAAAACATTAGTTTAGAAATAGGGAAAATAAGCAAACCCGATAAATCTCTTAAACTTGATCTAATCTCTAAAAGTCACAATTTGTGAAATATTTGACATGGATTTAATCAAGAAATTTAATTCTTAACCAATTTAATTTTGAAGGATGAGATCGGTAAAAACAAAACAGCAAAAGCAACAAAAATAATGGGGATAAAATTTGATAGAAAAAAAAACACAAGGAAGATGTAATTTAAAATAAATAAATAAATAAAATGATCCCTAATAAAATAAACAACAATTAAAAGAATGCGAACTAAATTTTAAAAATAAAAAATAAAAGAATTTGATTGATTAAAAAAAATTATAGGGAGTGAAATTGAGAAATATTTGTAATTTGATAGACTATTTATATATTTAAAAATGTTAGGGGTGAAATTGAAAAATATATGTAATGTAATAGATTATTTATAGAATAAAAATAATATGGATGAAATTGAAAAACATCTATAATTTTGTATCTTGTTCTATAATTATGAAATTTTACGGGGGTTGGCGTAAAACTCAAGAGGAGAGAGAGAAGAAGATGAAGGAAAAAAAATGGATGTCAGCGACAAACCACCGTCAATCTTGGAAATGCATTGTACCACCATGTAGAGGGCGTTAAGATCTTCCAAGCATTGTCCTTAAAGGTGGCGTTTGTTAGTTGGGCGGCCTCGTACATGCTGCTTGAACCACACAAGGGTTGTATGCGCTAGGAGGTGTGATATATGATAATTACAATAACACCTCTAAGTAACTTTTAAAATTTCAACAAAAACAATGTATAATGACTAAAAAAACCTTATGAGAGTAATATTTTTTTTATTTGCAAGGTCATCAAAGTAATTACATTATTCTAAATAAAATAAAAGTATTAAACAAAAGCAAAGTATTTTTTTATTCCGAGGCTAAAGTAGTAGTTTTACTGTGTTAAAAATATTGAAACAACAAATCTAGCCCTGCACAATATGTTACAGACAATTGTGTCATAGTAAAAATACAATATTGTGCCCTTTATTTTGCAAGGGCAATTTCATAATTTTACTACTACAACAAATAATAATCTGTGTTTTACTATTACAACGAGTAGTAATTTGTGTCTTTGAGCACAATAACTCCCTTTTCAGCTCTAGGTTTTTCTTTCGAGCTTGCTTTTATTTAAACCAATATATATGGAGTTGCGTGTATTTGGAATTGAGCTTGATGATTATTTTAGCTATCTAAGATATGAGATCTTGGGGGTGTTGAGAAAAAAAATATGTTGCTTGATTTGGTTTATTAAATGAAATTTTATTAATTTAAACAATTAAAAATATAGATATCGAAACTTCTATATTGTAGTTTTTTGTTCTTGAAAGTTGACGATCATCATTTTAGACAGAGAGAAACACAGATTCATCTATGAAGCTATAAGGCACCAGTAAAGTACTCTGCAATCTGCATCGTGGAACGAGCAATTAAAGGAAATCATGATAAACGAAGTGGAAGAGGAGAGAGGCCATGCTTTCATCTTCTGGAACGAAGAAATTCCTCAGAATCCTAAAACATCAAAACAGCAAATAACCTCCATAAATCAAATGGATTTTTAATGGAGGAGACATTTTCATTAGCCAGTTAAACTCAGGCTGGCCACTAATGCGCGCGCAGCACAAAGACCACATACTAGTGCATGCATTAATTAACGGCTGCCATCGCAGATCTGCAAGTTGAAGAACTGCAAGCAACATCGTACTGTGAGCAACAGAGAACATGAGATGGATGATTCATAGAGAAATTTGCTAAAAACTACAGCAAACAGAAAAAACGCTCAGCGATTAGATCCGTGGTAAACAACGGATGGCCATCAATTTGACTGAAACAATACATATAAACTGTACACTATAAATGCAGATTACTCTCTGTTTTACCAGGGCTCGAAGCAAAAAGAGGACAAAACGTTTTTCTTAGGACAAAAACACCCTTGAACAAAATGGGACCAGATTTGTACCACATCGAAAAGAACGAAGAACCAAAGAGAGTTAATAAATAGTTTGAGAAGCACACGACAGCACGACCTTACTTGAACAGGATCTGTTCTATAGGATCGTACCTCTGTATCCTTAATCACTAAGGAGACAAGAACCTAAGCCTGGTTGAGGAATTATAACCGCTTGATCATAGCGTGAGTAATGGCTTGATGACCCTTGTGATCATCATCGCTCTGTAGAGGATCGTTTCCTAGCAATTTACCTGGCTGGGAATGGTCATGTGGTTGTCTGACAGGTCAGTTTCTCTTTTTCGAAACTATATAAGGCCCCACATGCAGTTTGAATATTTATGTGCGAACACCAAGAGCTAGCCAAAACTTTTTGAATATTTATTGTATTTTGCTTATTAGATCATCCACGCTCAGCTCTCTATATTTTAACTAAAAAATACTATCATATTCATTATCTCTTGAATAAAAAAGTCATTAATATTTTATTATTACTTTTTAACTTAATTTTTTTTTAATTTTATCATTGTTGTTTAAGAATTAGATTTTATAGTTTTTTTTAATTTATTTTATATAAAATTATCTCAATCTCTTTACTTAAGTTGCATGTTTGACAAGTGAACTCAAATTAGTTTGAATTATTTTTTTATTTTTTTTAATTATATCATTTAATATTAGGTTGGTTGAGAATTAGATTTTGTATATTTTTTTTATTTTCTTTCTATGATATTATCACATCCTCATGACTCGAGTCGCGAGTTTGACAGATTAAGTTGGGTTGAGTTGGGTTTTGTTTTTCTAAATAATTTTTTTTTAATTTTATCATTTGATGTTAGGTTGATTTGGAATTGAGTTTTATAATTTATTTTAATTTATTTTTTATGAAGTTGTCATTATCTCATAGCCCAAATTATAAATTTAACAAGTAACCCACCGAGTTAATTCAATAAATCATCATCTACATATTATTTAAAAAATATCTTTATATATATATATATTTTATATTAATTTTTTTAATACTAGTCTATATTATGTTGTGGTCAAAGAGTCTTAAATATTACCACCTTGCGATTCATAAATCATAAATATACTAAATTTTTTAAAGGAAATTTAAGGTGAAAACAGGGGGAGAAAAGAGAAGACCGGGGACCCAAAAATTAATAAATGCAAGGTAAGGCTGGAGTGATTTTTTCTTCATTAAATTGTAATTCAGCCCGTGTTTTATTTATGGTTTTGCTAGTTAGCCCCTCTAGTTTTGAATATTGTAAGTTAGTCCCTAAACCAAAGTTGTCTGTCAAATTTTTTAAAATTCCTGAGCTTTCCTTCTTTTTTTTTTGTGTGTGGTATTTGAGGTTGGAAAGTTTGATTAGAAGTAAAGGACACTTTACTAAAGAACAATTAAATTGTCATAAAAATAATAATAATAAAAGGACTAGGTTGTAAGAAATATGACAATAGAGGAGCTCGGTCTTAATTTTTTTCAAATTAAAGAGTATAACTAATTATTTCAGTAAATAAATATAATGGGATGAGAAGATTCGTTACATTTCTTGGTTGTCGGGATTATTATAGTGATGTGATGAAGGCTTTTGTAATATTTATTTTTTTTTCCTTTAATTTTAATCTCTATTTATTTTTATTCACAAATTTATCCTTATTTGGAAGTTTTTTGTTCTTGTATTTTCCAAGAATTTAAATGGATTTGTTTCTATATCCACGCCATTACTCTTAATAATGTACTGGTTTTTTTCTTTTTGTAAATTATAATATAATGAGTCATTGTATTTATAGGGTTTTTTTTTCCTTCTGATTCGCAAGGAAAATACATGTGAACAGTCGTGTCGATGCACGACGAGAGAGAAGAAAATTATAAAAGACCAAAAGCGACAGAAGAAGAAATTTGAAGTTAAAGATCGAAGAACATGGGGGGGATGGGAAATGGTCAAAGAAACGGGGAGGTTGACGAGGAGAAATTGTCAACATCCATTCCGTTACACGTGTCTTCAGGAGACACGTCTAAAGTCTAATCAACCACTTACTTTAGTTTAGGGCAGGGGGACCAGAAGAAGGAACACGAATTAGAAAGAAAGAAGGTCAAGCAAGGCAAGCATCTCTAATAGTATGTTTATTTTTGTATTTGAGTTTAAAAATATTTTGGAAAATAATTAATTTTTTATATTTTTTTAATTTTAAATTAATTTTTTAGGTGTTTTTAATGGTAAAAATAAATCTTAAAAAATAAAAAAATATTATTATATTAATATATTTTAAAAAACAGCGACCAAACAAATTTAAGATCGTAGTTGAATCCACACCGTACAAAACAAAACGAATCATGATTTGATCACATGCACACCCTTTCCTTGAAGTTCACCATAGTATTCTATTCATCAATCTTTTTTTTATCCGTTCAATCCCGCCTGATTATTCCTTTTCCTTTTTCTTTAGACAACACCAACACGTATATGTTTTTTATTTTTACGACAAAAACACTGTTTTTTAAAAAAATTAATTTTTTAAATAGTTTTGAATTGTTTTGATGTATTAATATTAAAAAATAAATTTAAAAAATAATAAAAAAATATTTTTTAAAAAATGTTATTGTAATATCAAATATTTTTTTTTAAAAAAAGACATGTATTTTATCATCAGTATGCCTTATTCCTACCATTGGTCCTACTAAAGGTCACAACTCTCGAGGGGATAAGTAACCTATCACTTAGTTCCGTGCAACTCTGCTATTTTCTTACTGTTAAGGATATATATTTATTACGAGAATTTGGTCATACCCACACCTTTCTCTTTTTAATTCTTCTTTTAATACAATTTCTTTTTATTTTTTTTTAGAGTATGGTAAATATTATGATTTAAAGTGTTTTTTATTTAAAAATATATTAAAATAATATTTTTTTATTTTTAATATTAACACTCCAAAATAATTTAAAAACATTAAAAAAAATTAATTTAAAATAAAAAATTGATTTTGTCCGAGTAGTATTTTGGCCGGAATGCAGGGGAGGGCCCACTGGTGATAAAAACAAGCTGGGGCCGGTGGATAAGGGAGGGAGGGGATGGATAAGCAGTCGTTAATAGTAATCGTACGATAAGAGATTCGAATCCTAAAGAGGATGCTGTTATACGCTAGAAGATGCCGTAGCCAAACCCACTTTAATTACACATCCACGTGGGCTCACACCCTCAAAACATCTCACCGACTATTCTATCTTGTAATCAGATCACGTGATGCTCTTAACATCGATCCTTATCCGCACACGTGTACCACACTGTTGCGGAAATTACAATGGAACCTAGTGTTCGGCTCGTGTAAAAAATTAGAGGTTATATTTTGAAGGATAAAGGGTTAAATGTTAATGATGGTATCTAAATATAATTTATAATAATAATAATCTGTAAATAAATATTAAAATGAATATAATAAATAATACGTAATGATGGAAACCATCTATTCAACATGTAAGTGTGAAAAAAGAGAGAGAATCTTGATTTTGAAAAAAAATATAATACAAGCTAGCATAAACTTCAATTTTTTTCTCTCCTAAAAATTTTAGAATATTAATTTTATATATCAAATAAATACATCAAGATTATAATTATTTTCCTAAAAAAAATCATAATCTTGATATATAATAGTTATCTTAATATTTTATATTTGTAATAATATAATTATAGAATATTAATTTTATTTCATTTGAATTAAAAAAGTATCATGAAAAAGTTATATAGTTAACTAAAAAAAAATCTTTATAATAATAATTAAATTTATAACACTAATTGAATATAAAAATATATATATATATATAAACATAATTTTAATTTTTTTATATTACTAACAGGTGCTTGTATATATCAAAAAAATATATAGTTCATGTTTTTTTTTCATTTGGAAAACAATAGAAAACTTGTATTGAAAAATTATGGAAAACTTCTTAAATATGTTTTTCAAACTCAGTACAATTTTGAAAAACTAGAAAACTAAATTTTTAGTTTTTCAAGTTTACTTTTCCTTTATATAACCCTAGTTTTTTTTTTATTATTAATATGTTTATGAACAATCCATTTTATTTTTCCTTTCTTGTCCTTTATATCAAAAAATATATGTTCAAGAAATAATTATCAAAATAGATAATTTAGGTGGGGTGTCATTACTCGAAGTAAATTAGAACCCCTAAAAATTAAAAAGAAATATGGAAAATAGAGTCGACACTTAGTTCTTCAAGGAGAATAAATTTTTTAAATATATACTAGTTTCAAAGATTTGAATAAATAGTTTGTTATACTTAGGAGAAGATAAACATCACCATTCTTTATAAGAAAATGTTACCTTATTTATGTGTTTTCTTCTAAATTTATTTTATGCATGTCATTAATTGCCTAAAATGTTTTATGAGCTTATTCACAAGTCATTTATCGGCGATGAATGTTTGTCAAGTTAGCATCATGCCCTGAATCAGGAGTCTTACATCTCAATGATTTTTCTTTGTTATATATATTATCTTGCTTTTCAAAACAAAAAATCTAAACAAAAACCGCACTAAACCCATGTCGGTCCCACTTGAAGTAGTCTCGTGAACTTATTAATTAACTCTTTTTTGGTTTAAATCATTGTGATATGTCTATGTTGACCTCTAATTAAAATTCAGGTTTTGACAACATGATGTTAACTTGATTAAAACACGTTTACTTATTATTAAACTCATTTTAAGATTTAAAATGTTGCGCTAAGCCTATGTTGGTCCTTGAAAATTAAGAGACATATTGACTTAGTTGTTAAAAACCAAGTTTACTCAAAACATGAATCTAACTTGATGAAAAACTAATCAACACAATTTTTGTTTTTTTTTTTGTTTAAATGAGTTTTTATACACACATGCATATATAAAAAGAACATATTACAATTTCACGAAGTGAAGATAATGTTAACACAAAGCATATAAAAATAAAATGAAAATGCACGAGTGGTCAACGTTCATGCATGAATATATAATAACATGTTTATTAGAATGCACTTTGAATAGTAATTTCAATGCAAACTCGAAAGAAGAAAAATAAAAGGAAAGGGGTTTGGTTTACCTTGGGGTTTGTTCTAGACAAGGGTGGAGCTATTATGGTGGTAGAGACCGTGGCTGGCTGACGGTGCTAGGGTTTTTAGATGGTTTTCTCTCTCTAGCTTTGGTTTTCCTTTTTTTTTTTTCTCTTATTTTTCTTTCCCTCTTCTTCTTCTTCACCCCTCCCACTATTGGATGGCTTAAAACACACCTATATCCACCCAAAAAATCCTCTGTCTCTCTCTCTCATTATTCTCTCTTTTGCTACTTCCTAAACCAAACCCCCACTTCTCTTGGCTCAATATGTACTCTTTCTTTTCTCCCCCCCTTCTCTCTCTCTTGACATTCTTTTTCTATCTTAGATCCCCTTGTTTCTTGCATTCCCCTTACTTATATGCGCTCCTGAAACCTTTTTCTTGGTGGAATGATTGTGGCCATTAGTTTTCTTGGGATAATCTAAGCTCTTCACTATGATTGTACACTTTAGCAAAAGATGTTTAGGTTGGTCTCTTTCCACTAATTTTTCAACAGTTTGAGAGGTCAAATCATATAGTGTTTGGCTAAGAATATATTACACATGCAACGGGAGTGTTTTATTTGGCATTTTTAGGTGTCATAGGAGAGATAAAAGAGCGGACAAAGAACCTGTTTATCTACGTGGTGGCGTCCACGTTTCCTGCGGCTAAATGTTATAAGCTGTTTGGTTAATTAACAAATGTTTATTATTGTACATGAGTCCCATGTCGAGCTGTGTTTGAAACACAAGGAAAAAGAAACCATGCTTTACTGTTCACTGAACAGTTTTTTTTTAAAAAATCAGTGCATTTAATTGATTTCACTGGCACTAAATGTGAACAATAATTATTTTTTTAAAAAAATTAGTTTAAGGTGAATTAAATTTACTTGTACTATAATCTCAATTTTATTTCTGATAATATTTTACCTAATTTTGTAGTTCTTGTCGGATGAATTTTGTACGTAATGGAATTGTAGATAGTTTAATGGAGCAATAATTTTTTTATATATATATATAAAATATGATTTATTTCATAATGTAATAACAATAGTTAAATCCACAACATTTAAATTTAAAACCATCAATAGTAATATATATTTTTTAAAATTATTTTATAACCTCAATTTCAAAAGCACTTTTAACCAAACACATTAAACTACTTTTTCTACAACCTCAATTTCAACCACAGTTTTAACCAAACACCTATTTTTTCAAACCAAACTCAACTAAAAGTACTTTTTATAAAACAATTTTTTTAAACCACATTCACAACAGCTACCGCAATACTAAACACACTCAAAGTCATCCTAAAAGCCATGAAGAAAACAATAAAATTACAGGAAGCATGCTAGCTAGAGAAGAAAAGGGTATTGTGTTGGCCATTAATTTGATTCTTGTTTTTTTATTGTTTTAATTTCAAATTTTTTTCTTAATATTTCTTTCAATTTGTCCCTGATTACATTTAAAATGGTTCCTCAATATTAACACCCTTCTCATTTAGCCATTTACTTTTTATTTTTCAATTATTTAGCCAATTTCCATTATTTTCTCTCATTCTTCTCAATCTCATACCTTATTGCGTGAAAATAGTCCCTCAATTTTAGAATAATTTTCAATTTAGTTATTGGCTTTCTAATTTTTTATTTTTATCTAAATTCAATTGTTTACTTATTTTTTAATTTCATCCCTAATTGTATTTTTTTTTAATTATTATTCTTTAAATGTTTATTTTCACTTTTTTTAGATTGAAGTATTTTTTTTTTATTTTGCCTTTAATTGGGTTTTAAATTTCTTTGTTCGTGAAAATTGGAGACATGATCCGTAGCCTCCTCGATCCCCAGTTTACCAAAATAGATTTTCGGTTACTGTAGAAATAAATAATTAAAAAAAAAACATGATCATGGAGTATTTACTATTTATCTAATCTTAATTTGCTAGGAAAAAGTAATTCCATCATTTATGATATGAAAATATATAAAAATTGTTATAAAGATTTGAATACATTAATTAACTCTGAATGAAGGTTTTCTACAAACATTAAATTTATTATAAGAAAAACTATATTTAAATATGAATTAACGTGTTAAGTACTGCAATAATAATAAACATAACGATGCGAATAGTTGGCAGGTAAGGTTGATTTCTAAGTTTCACAACATATTTATTTATTTATTTGTTTGTTTAACATGTGCTTTATCACTGTTCAAGCTTGTTCATCTAAACAGTGTAACCTTCAGACATGATGGGACCTATTGCCATACCTTCTGTTTAACTGTAATAAAACATTCTCACAATTTTTTTT
>Ga0325411_1006460_pt1 | contig 12867 bp, 5 predicted proteins | sample PopdelMetagenome_13_FD_206181 | JGI IMG/M metagenome (GOLD analysis project Ga0325411, IMG submission 206181) | Populus deltoides microbial communities from Bellville, Georgia, United States - Xylem-PdIQD-R4 | ecosystem: Host-associated > Plants > Phyllosphere > Stem > Wood/Secondary xylem... | reverse complement strand
TTCATCATCAAACTTTTTATATATTTATGATTTTATCCTTCTAAATAATATTAGCATGATTTTTTGTGTTTAGATTTCTTTGAATTTGCAAGATCTCGCATATATAAGAAGTATCAAGTAACATTTTAATGACAAATTAAAATTGATTTTGTGAAGTAGAATTTTAGATTATAGTTAAAAAAAAATTATACTAACAAGGATCAAATTTAACAAAAAAAAAAGACCTCATTTACAATTGGGCAGAAGTAACTTCATTTTCATCCCTGGAAATTTATGTATTTATTTACTTTATGTATTTTTTTCTTATTTATCTAGGAAATTTATTTTTTTATTCAATATTTATTTTTTCTTGTTTCAGTTCAAGAAGAGCCAAGAGAAAGTTGCTAGAAAATGTTAAAGGAAAGACAAGGTGCTCAGATGAACATATTCTAGTTAGTAAAGAGACTGATCTTGATGTCGATAAGTTTATTTTTTTTTTATGATAGTTCAATAAAGGTTATGTTTCTCTTTAACAAGTTGGAAAAACTAGATTCGAGTTCATAAAATTTTTTTATTCATTTATTTTTTGTTTTTAGAGTAATAATTGGGTGTTTTGGAGTTAAAACTAGATTTAATGTTTCTATGTTGTTTTAAAATTTAAAATCAGTACCCACTCTATTTTAAAAAAACTTATTAGTTTATTTATTGAAAATATTAATTAATATTTTTATTTCTTTCTTTAATTTCATAATGCTTCAAAACAATTATTGTGATTTGTCTGCACATTTTCTCTCTTATATCTAAAATAAATAAGTTGTTCTTCTATGATGCATTTATGTTAAAATGTTTGTTCTTAAAAACCAAAATTAACCTCTAATTAAGATAAAATAAATAAAAACATAAAATAATAATAAAGAATAATAAGAGTAAAATATTTGCATGTGCATCTAACTTTTGTTTTTACTAGGAAATATTAGCTTATCGCTTAAATATTTAATTAGCATTAACAATTCATTTTCCTTTTTATTTTTTACTTTTAATTATTTTATTTCATATTTTAATTAATACTCACTCTTTTACTTTTTAAATTATTCAGTTTAACTATTTCTAAAATAATAATTAACCTTTTAAATTGTTTTTTCTTTAATTTTTATTATACTTCAAAGAGATTATTGTAATTGTATTTAAATGTTTTTCACTTTTATTTTATATAAGTAATTTGTATTTTCATGATATTTATAAAACCAAAAATCATTTTATTTTAGCAACAAAAATTAACCTTTAAGATAAAATAAATAAAAATGTATAACATAAAAAGGTAGCTCAAGTATAATATTTGCATTCACATATATTTTTATTTTCACTACGAAGATTAGCCTTTTATTTTAGTTTTTAATTATTCAACTTACTTGTACTTTGCTTCGGCAAATTTTCACAAAAAAAAAAACAAAATACACAAGAGCAACGTTTTTCAGCATAAAAAAATTAAACAGTTACCTTAAAATTGGATGCTTGAATTTAATAAAATAAATCCATGATTATATGATTCAATAAATGTTAAAAAAAAGTTATTAACAATAAAAAAAATTAAATCAAGAAGTTAAAAAATAAATGCAAATTAAGATATCGCATCTCCTTTCACGGTGAGCCATTCAAATATTTTACTGACTTAAAGAAAACTAACAATTTAAATTCAATATAAGAAAAATAATTTGTTGATATAATCCCTCATTTACTCATTAAGCAGTTTTTGTTTTATCAAAATATCATACATTTTTTTTGTTTTGTGTTCTTTATTAATAAAAACAAGAAAATAAATTAGAACAGATATCAAAAGAGATTTAGAAAAACAATTAGAACAAATATCAAAAGAAATTTCTTATTTAACAAAAAAGGGAAATAATGATAAAAAAAATCTTTCTAGTCTAAACCCCTTTATTTTATTAACACACATTCTTTTTCCCAACATTTGTTTTACTAGAATATTTGTTTTTGGACAATATTTCCTACCAATCATAAAAGCAAGTTCAAATAAAAAAAAGTATATGTTTTAATAATTTTAACACAATTATATTTAAAAACAGCTCGTTCCTTGGCACTAAGATATTTTGGTTGTGTTATCATATTAAGCTCATCTCAGCAGGCCAACCTGCATCGGGTCTCAAACTAAATCAGGTTGAAGCTAATATGATGTGTCTTCATTAATATAGGCCCAAGCGCGTTATGAACAACCCCTGTTAAAACTTATTTAACTTAAAAAATTTCAAGATCATGTCAATTTGATTTTTTTTTAATATTGAGATCACAATATTTTGGATCCATCAAGGTTAACCTGAGTTGATCCACCAAACTTGTGACCCGGGTCATGAATTCAGTTGAGTTTAATAAAAATGTCAAATAATTTTTTTTAAAATTTTAAAATTGCATCTTTAATTTTTTTTCCTTTGAAATGAATCTTTTTTTGGCTTTTTTTTAATCAATTTTATCCTTCAATATATGTTGTCATCTCAATATTAAAAAAAATATTATCTTGAAATTGTTTTAAAACCAAACCATATTTTTTACTAATCATTCAGGTTGCACTCTCATACAATTTAATCTGAAATCTGAGATAAGAAGGGAGTCGAGTCGAGAGTTTTTAGAACTGACCAGCTGGGTCGAGTTTAAGAACAATGCCGAAAAGTTCCCTATCACTTATATATTTATTTTTAGGTTCAAATTTCTTTTGATCTAACTCGCAATGTAGCGAGAGCTATGAAACTCATTAGTATTACAAAGAAATGGTATAATTTTATTTTTTTAATAAAATAATATTTAAAATATATTTTAATTAATTTACTGCAATGAATTTTAATTAATCTAATAACACCTACTCAGGCCTTTGCCTAACCTTATTTCAAATTAAACTTGGTTGGAGAGGATTCAATATAACTCGTTTACCTGTAAATTCAAATACAACTCGAATAAATCATGGTTTGATTTTAGAAAAATACAAAACCAATTCTTAGATGGTATATAACTTTTGAATTAAAACAAGTTAACCTGTGAAAACAAGAGCATTGGCATTACTAAAATATCTTCAAATTATTGCTCTTAATTAGCTGTAAGAATATCATCAAAATTCCAGCTCGTGACAAATAAATAACGTTTTAATTGATATATCATGTCAAGCACTTGTTGCTAGCTTGCTAGACCATCGATACCTAGGGAAAAATCACTCAATCACATCATCCATTACAACTAGTCAACTTGTCCGCATTTACTGTAGATTGGAATAAAAATTATTTTTAACGAAGAAGAAGAAGAAGGTATGAGCAATATTAATGCCTTTTTTAGCTTAAATAATTATTTTTTAAGAAAAGAAATAATTGTCAAGTATAATCTTCTTTTTCTAAGTAATCTATTTTTCTCAATTTGTTTTTAGCAATGTACTTTATTTAATAAAAATTGAAGGCGATTAATAGAATAATATCAATAACAAACTTTGGACGATATAAAATAAAGATATAAAATGTATTTTTTTAATTAAAACATCTTTATCTTATTGATTTATTTTTTAGTAATTTGTTTATTACAATGTTTATTTTTTGAAGCAAAAATATTTTAGAGTCATAGAAGTAAATTTTAATAAAAGAAATAATTTTTTCATTATTATGCTGCATATGTATTAAAAACTAAATGAATAACACTGATGTTTTTAATCTATTTTTTTTAATGTAGTCATGCAATGATAATAAAAATATGCAAAGATTTGTTACCTTTTAATTCAAAGAAATAAGAGATGGAAAGCTTGAAATCACCACACAAATGCTCCTGCGGTATTTATGGATTTAATGAATATGGTCTTCCGGCCCTATTTATATAGGTCAATTGTGGTGTTCATTGATGATATCTTGATGTATTCCAGTTCATATATAGAACATGAAAAACATTTGAGAGAGGTACTACAGACTTTGAGAGAGCATTGACTATATGCCAAGTTGAATAAATGTGAATTCTAGTTAAAAGAGGTGACTTTCTTGGGACATGCTATCTTAGCCGAAGGAATTTTGGTGGATCCAAGGAAAGTGGAAGCTGTGTTAAAATGGGAGAGGCCTACAAATGTGACAGAGATACGTAGTTTTCTCGGGCTAGCAGGATATTATCAGAGGTTTATCGAGGGGTTCTCTACAATAGTGGCTCCAATGACCTGTTTGACCCGGAAAAAAATGAAGTGGGAATGGACATCAGAATGTGAAAGTAGTTTTCAAGAGCTAAAAAGAAGACTCACCACTGCTCCAATGTTAACTTTACCCTTAGGAATGGAAGGGTTTGTCATATATAGTGATGCATCCAAGAAAGGTTTGGGATGCGTGTTGATGCAACACGGGAGGGTAATTGTTTATGCCTCAAGACAGTTGAAAACCCATGAAACAAATTATCCAACCCATGACTTAGAATTGGCTACAGTAATTTTTGCCTTACTGGTTTGGAGACATTATTTGTACGGGTCATATGTACAAATTTTTACTGATCACAAAAGTTTACTGTACTTGATGACTCAAAAAAAGTTAAATATACGACAGAGACGATGGGTGGAGCTAATTAAAGATTATGACTGTGTAATAGATTATCACCCAGGAAGAGTTAATGTGGTGGTAGATGCTCTTAGTTGTAAAAGTAAGTTATTAGTTATAGAACCGAATGATTGTGATGAAAAAAAAAACTAATAGAATTAAGAAAAATTGATGTCAAGGTGGAGGTTGGACCTGAAGGTTCCTTATTGGCTCAATTGAGGGTAAAATCGACATTTTGAAAGAAAGTGTAGGAGGCGCAACAAAAGGATATAGAAGTTGATAAAGTAAAGGAGAAGATTAAACTGGGTATTAAGACTCCTTTCCGAGTGTTGGATGATGGGATGGTATTAATGGGAAAACAGATGTATTTACCGGGAGACCAAGTTTTGAAAGGGGAATTATTGAAAGAGGCACATGAAACAAGACTCAATATACACTCCAGGAGTACAAATATGTACAATGACCTAAAGGAATTCTACTGGTGGCCAAATATGAAGAAATAGATAACAGATTTTGTAGCCAGCTGTCCTGTATGCTAGCAAGTGAAAGTGGAACATCAGAAGCCGGCAGGGCCTTTACAATCGTTGTTAATACCACAGTGGAAATGGGAAGACATTACAATGGACTTTGTATCTGGGTTACCTAGAGGGAAGAAGGGTAATGACGCTATCTGGGTGATAGTAGACCGACTGACCAAGTCTGCTCTTTTCTTACCAATGAAGATGACCAACCCAGTTGATAAATTGGCTAGATTATATGTCAATGAAGTAGTGAAATTATATAGGGTGCCTTTGTCAATAGTATCGGACCGAGATCCTCGATTTACTTCTCGGTTATGGCCTCACATACAGCATGCATTCGGGTCGAAACTGAATATGAGTACAACGTTTCATCCTCAGACTGACGGATAATCTGAAAGGACAATTCAGACCCTGGAAGATTTATTGAGGGCATGTGCTATGGAGTTTGGTGGAAATTAGGAGGATTACTTACCTCTCATGGAGTTCACATATAATAAGGATGGCTCTATATGAAGCCTTGTATGACAGAAAATGTCAAACTTCAGTATGTTGGGAAGAAGTAAGGGATCAAAATTTAATGGGGCCCGAGTTTGTTTAGGATACATCATAAAAGATTAGAATTATAAGGGATCAGATGAAAGCAGCTCAAGACAAACAAAAAAGTTATACCAATAGACGAAAGAGACCTCTTGAGTTTAATATGGGGGATAAGGTGTACTTGAAGGTTGCTCCTTGGAAACAATTGCTAAGATTTGGTATGAAAGGGAAGTTAACGTCAAGATACATCAGGCCCTATGAAATCGTGAAAAGAATAAGCCCGATAGCTTATCAACTAGCCTAGCCCCAACATCTGGTCAAAATACATGATGTGTTTCATGTATCATTGCTAAGAAAAGCTGAAATAGATCCAACCCGGGTGCTACCACAAATTCCAATAGAAGTTAATGAAGGATTGACTATGGAAGTCAAACCAGTGAGAATTCTTGATCAAATAAAAAAAGTGCTCAGAAATAATAAGATTTCCCTGGTCAAGGTGCTGTGGAGGGGTTCACAAATGGAAGAAGAATTCTGGGAGCGGGAAGAAGAAATGAGGAGCAAATACCCAGGATTGTTCTTAAAATCTGGTAAGAATTTAATTTTGGGGACAAAATTTTATTTTTAGAAGGGAAGAAATGTAACTCCCGGGTAAATTCTTGTATTTTGATTTACAAAAAATAAGGGGGGGCAAATATATATATACAGAAGTGGGACAATGATTAAATTGAATAAGTCAAACTTTTAGGCCAACTGGTTTTAAAATAAAACAAGGAAGGACTTAAATGAAAAAGGGAGGAAAACTTGAAAATATATAAACAAGTGGGGAGTGGAATATAAGGAGCATATGGCCGGCCATGTTAGGGCTTTAGAGGGAAAGAATTGAGTGAAATATATCAAGGTTCATCCAAAATAAATTCACAAAAAAAAGGAGATAGAACTAGTGATTAAAGTTTATTAGGAAGGGTTTGAATAAGAAAATCTCAAAAGGGAAACAAATGATTTTTATTAAAGAGGGGAGGCGTTGAGAAGAAAATAAAGGGGGAAGGAGGAAAGAAATTTGTGTGGTGATTTCAAGCTTTCCATCTCTTATTTCTTTGAATTAAAAGGTAACAAGTCTTTTCCTCTCAACTAAATTTATATATATATATAGTATGTTAATATTTTATTCAATTGTATTAGTGTATAATTATGGTATGAGTTGTTAGGTTGAATGGGTTAATCTATGAAATTATGATGAATTAATGTTTAAATAAATGAAATAATAGTTGATAATGTTTCAATTACTGAAATTGAAGAAAAAATAATTATGTGTTCTTTTGAGAAGAGGTTTCGGCCTAGAGAAAGAAAAATGAATGAAAATGTTGAATCAATAATTAATTTTGTTGAGTGATAATTAAGTGAGTTGTGTGGTAATATTGATGATGAAGGAATTATATTAGTGATGAATTAATAGTGTTGAGTGATAATTAAATAAGTTGTGTGGTAACATTGATGATGAAGGAATTATATTAGTGATGAGTTGATATTGTTGTTGGATAGTTAAATGAGTTATGTGGTAATATTGATGATGAAATTTTATTAGTGATGAGTTAATATTGTCGATTGATAATTAAACGAGTTATGTGGTAATATTGATGATGAAGAAATTATGTTAGTGATGAGTTGATATTGTTGTTGAAAATTAAATGAATTATGTGGTGATGTGTTGATGAAGTAATTAAATTAACAATGAGTTGTTTTGCTGGTTTGATAAGTAAAGTGATTTTGTGGTGATGTTAATGAAATAATTAAATTGATGACAAGTTGATTTTGTTGAAATAGAATTTAATTGGTAATGAAATGAACCTGCAGGATTTAGCGAGGCTACATGAACCACTTAGCAGACAAGTTCAGCTAGCAGGACGCAAACACTAGGTAGGTGTTTAATACCTTGAATATTTTTTTCTTTCTCTAAACTTTAGATATTTAAATTTTCCCTCAATCAATGAAATTTTATGTGGAATGTTGGTAGATTTTTCCATTATAATTTATTCTGAAAATGGAAGACTTGTGAGCCAGTTATCCTGGAATGGAACTAGTGCCCTGCGAATGGGCAGCTGGTGGACCAGTTATCCTAGTATGGAACTGGTGCTGGTAGTCCAGCTGTCCTGGTTTGGAACTGAAGTTCTATGTGTGGACAAGTTTAGATTTTGGATTATTGATTTGTGAATAGTACTTGGAAGATGATAGTAAATGTGGAAATTTTTTATGAGTAACTAATATGTATATTTATATATTAATGCAAATGTAAATGCTCTAATTGACCATGATTATCTTTTAAATCATTATGCAGGTTCATCTCAATACCGCGCCTCCTAGTAGTTTTAGAGTTTACTTCTATTACCAGTAAATCTTTTGGATATGTAAATTGTTGATAATAACATTAGTGTCTCTATATTTGAAGATTATAATGTTGTGTATGTTCGAATTTAAATGGACTAGCTTATTTAACCTGTACTTTGTTGTGTAATATTTTCTAATTATAATGGTTATATATATATATATATATATATAAGCATGTAGTTAATATCATTTGTGTTAAACCATACTTAAAAGATTATATATGATTGAAGGAAGTATATTAAGTCTATAATTTATGGTTTGTGTATCATGGTTAAGATAATTCTTTTTTTATTTTAGCAAAATAATTATTCTTTGAGTTGATATGTTAGAGAAAGTGAAATATTGTTAATTGAGATATGTTGGAGTATAATAAGAACATTGAATTGTGGAAATGGTTGATTAAGGACTAATGTTGATTTTGTCGATAGCTTGAGATAGGCTAAATTAGGGGAAACCCTGCTGAAATTTATGAAAAAAAAAATCAGAATTTTTAAAATATATTGCTGGAAATTTTTGGGTCGTTTATTATAATATCAAGGATTATGAACTTATACATAAAATGTATTCTATATATATATATATATATATATATATATATATATATATATATATATATATAAACAAATTCAAAAACTATATTTTGACTCTAGAATTGCTAGGTTTAACCTTTAAAATCATGGTCCACTCCATTGGACCTACTTTAACTAATAGATAGACCAATGGTTAGAAAAAAACACAACAGTGCCTTTGTAATATTTAAACAAATAAGCAATGTAATTTACCTTAGGTAAGGTATACTAGGGGTGAAATTATCCTCTTTATGCAAAACCAATCCCTTTATCTAGACTCTGAAGATTAATTAGGGTTGATAGTGATATTAGGTGGCAACTCTAAACCTTTTTAACTGATAAAGAACAAGAACTCCTTGTTCTTTCCACCTACACACAAAAATCCTGAACTAAGAGGATGATCATCGCGACATAACACTCGTGCAACAAAATAGCAACTCCTTTAGGACTTCCCATGGAGTAAGCTTTGTTGTTTGTGTGATTATTGTATTTTATTTTGGTTAGTCTATACATTTATTATTAACATACATTTTTATACATATTGCTCATATATTTGTATAATGGATATGAAATAATACCCCATGCTTCATATGCTTTAATTTTTTTTAGAGCACACACAAGCTTTTAGGTTAGTAGGGAATTAAGGGACTATTGGTTAGGGTTTAGGCTAACAAAACACTCAACTTAGATCTGAGTGCCTGTTTGGTAATGGTAAACATACATGCCTTTATCATTTCTTGCAACTCCCTCATACTATTCCTTATAAGGAGCGTCATTATGCAGACCTGAGACCTTTTTCATACCAAGTAAAAAAACTACACATGCTCATTTAATGAATAAAACTTATCCTTAGGATATATGTCCTATTTGTAAATTGTACCATGGAAAGCCCAACATGTAGCATATTGAATTTCAGGACTTATATATGGTAAATGGTCATCATATATATATAAGAGTTTGAGCTATTACAAATTGACTAAGGAATATGGATTTCTCCGTCAATGTAATAATGACACCAGATGACAACCATTGTCATCCCTGAAGGGTGAGCCTTTATTTAATTTACCTTTTTCTTTCTGCAAGCATCTCATATTTATTTTCCTTGCAAACTTGCTTGATTTCATTTGAAAATTTGAAATATAAATCCCCTATTGAAAGTGAACCTATAACTCCAAATCCTAAAAGAAACCGATGGAAAATGAGGAACAAACCTATCAAGAGGTTGAACATTAGAAAAGGATGGAAAGTTGTAAAGAGGATGTAATAAGGCTCACTAACCTATAACTCCAAATCCTAAAAGAAACCGATGGAAAATGAGGAACAAACCTATCAAGAGGTTGAACATTAGAAAAAGATAGAAAGTTGTAAAGAAGATGTAATAAGGCTCACTAACCTACTTGAGTTGGCATTAAGGGAAACATATGTAGAAGCCCCAATTACCAAACCAGTAATAACCACGCAACTAGTAATTATGACTCCCTTCCATCAATAGAATTCGGGCACTAGTGGAACATCTTAGGAATCCCAATTCATAAGCCACCACTTGTATATTCAACCTACTAGCCTTATAAGGGTACCCCCTGAGGTAGACTTGATTTGAGAAGATATTCCAAGAGAAAAACCTATAGAAAAAGCTTGTGACAAGTAGAAAGCTTTGGAGGAAAAATAAGGGTGATTGAGGAATCTAAACTATATGACCCACTAAAATCAATTGAAATGTGCCTACTCCTAAACGTTGCAGTGCCAAAAGAATTTTGAGTGCCTAAGTTTGCCAAATACATGGAAACTCAATGCTCATTAACTCATTTAAAGATCTATTGTAATAAGATGGTAGAAATTGTCAGCGATGAGAAACTTCTCATTCACTTTTTTCAAGACAACCTTAGTGACAATGTCATGACTTAGTATATAAGGCTAGACAATTCAAAGATTTTAGGGTAGAAAGATTTTATTAGATCTAGCCTACAAGATATGGAAATGAGTGATATGGAATCTTTCAAGAAATACGTCTAGAGGTGGCATGGAGTAGCTGCTCAAGTGAATCCTTTATTGCTAGAAAGTAGATGGCCAGTTTGTTTACTAACACTTTTAAGAAACCCTACTTTGAGTTCCTAATTGGAAATACAACTAGCACTTTACAGACCTAATGATTATGGTGAAGAGATTTAACAAGCTTTCAAAGTAGGAAAAATCAAAGGTCCAACTCTAAAGTCTAAAATCATGATAGAATATGAATTAAGAATTAGCTCTTAGATTGGAAATATTGTCCAATTAGATCTCATTGTGTCATCGATGCTCAAGTGCCACTTTCAAAGATTAGCATGCCTTTATCACTCAAAGATATTTACCAGCACCTTCTAAACACTAGACATGTTACCTCAACTCCATCAGATCCCATACAACCACTATTTCCTAGGTGGTACAATCCAAATGATAAATTTAAATATCATGAAGGGATCCTCGGTCACTTAATTAAAAATTATAAGAATTTCAAACATCAAGTCTGGAAGATGGTGAGCAAGGTACAAGTTGAGTTTATAAAGGATTATTACGTTAACTCCATCAGATCCTATACAATCACCATTCCCTAAGTGGTACAATCTAAATGAGAAATGTGAATATCATGATGGGATCCTCGGCCACTCAATTAAAAATTGCTAGAATTTAAAGTATCAAGTCTGGAAGCTAAAGAGTAAAGGACAAGTTGAGTTTGTGAAGGGTAATGGTATCTACTACATTGTCACTAGACCATCCTCAGCATTAAAAAGTGATTAAAAAACACTGATAAGACATATATGTTAATGGAAAAGTTGACCTAAGAAAGAGTGTTGCATTGTCAATATTTTGTTATATAACTTTGTTATTTTTATGTTTAAGTATGTTTTCTATTTGTGTTGAGATTGCATCACATCTTTTTAATGAAATATATCTTTTCTTTATCTTTTTGTTGTTTGAAAATCAAGAAATATTTTGTGAAAGTAATACTTAGCATTTTATTGTTGTTGTTTTTGTTGTTGTTCATGATTGTATAAGTATAATGGTAAAACTAGTCGAAACCCAAGGTGTGCCATGCAAAACGTTAAAAGGCCATTCTTACTCTTTTGACCCTCATAATTGATCTCATGGCTCTATTCAAAGTATTATGACCAAATAAGTTTATGTAAAAAAACCTCTTTGCCAAAATAATCCTGAAAATTTGAATTTGCTGTTTGATTTAAAAAATAATATGTTATTTGTTTAAAATAACGTTTAGACACCTTTTTATAAGGTGAAAAACTAATCATTCAAGAAATTTTCATTTTGAGATGACCAAACTATTTTGAACCAAGAAATGAATAATGAAAAATGTGCTCACGTCCCATGTCTATTAGGACATATTGTAGTTGTATGTATAAGCACATGTAGGTAGATTTCCTAGTTAATGATTCATAAAAACATAAGTTTTGAATATTTCACTTGTTCTCCCTCTCATTTTCTTTACTAACATCACTGGCATAATAAAGAAAAAATTGTATCCCTTCTTTTCAAACAATCTACTCCTCCCTTTTTCTTTGTTGAAAACAATCTCTTCTCTTTCATCCATGACATTACCATCGTTCTCATCACTAGCTGCCATTAAACACCATCACGCCAATGGTCGACCAATCACTGGTAGTGTCAGCACCCCCAAAGGCTGCCAACAACTTCTTTATTTGCTATAACATTGGCCAACATATAAAAAAGAGTCACCAGCAGTAGCTGCTCTAATCACACATCAACCTAAACTCCTCCTCGAGAACACATAAAGTCTCATCCATTTTAGCAACAACTATGTCTTTATAAAGAGGGAAAACAAGATGAGAGAGAGAGAGAGAGAGAGAGAGAGAGATGAAACTTTACTTATGGATTTTGCTATATTTACCAAGGTTGTCAATTTCGTTCCGTTTCGCCCGGAATGGCCGAAACATTCCATACTAATTCAAAAAATAGAACAAAACGGAACAAATTTCATCTGATTTTAAATCTCGGTCCGTTCTAGATTTTTCGGCTAAATTCCGCCCGGAACGTTTCGATTTCATTCCACATGTTCCGTTCCACTCTTGAAAAGTCATTGAATCAAATTGAACCTTGTTCAATTTAATTGATTAAACCATCCAATTATAAAAAGCTACTTTTCATTACTATTTTCAATAACAATGATATTAATAATAATATTGAAAATTATTATTACTATTTTCATTAACAATGATATTAATTTTTTAAAATTAGATTTATCACTAATATATATGGTTTATATTCATGTTGTTTTTTTTCATGTTTATACTTTGTAGGAATTTGAGCAAA
>Ga0325411_1006456_pt1 | contig 12871 bp, 10 predicted proteins | sample PopdelMetagenome_13_FD_206181 | JGI IMG/M metagenome (GOLD analysis project Ga0325411, IMG submission 206181) | Populus deltoides microbial communities from Bellville, Georgia, United States - Xylem-PdIQD-R4 | ecosystem: Host-associated > Plants > Phyllosphere > Stem > Wood/Secondary xylem... | reverse complement strand
TCGGTGGCTAGCCTGTAGCCATCTGTTGTTTTATGTTTCTGTTATCATTGTAAATCTGGGGTATGCCCCTTATAATGTTTGTATCTTCTTCTTTTAATACATACGTCAACTTACCAAAAAAAAAAGGGGGTGTTTTTCTCTTCTTGGCTGGCTGCCCCCCTTCTCTTCTCTCATTCTTTTTATATCCTAGGAAACCCTAGGTCTCTATTTTACAAAATAGTCCTCCATTAAGTAGACTGTTTACATTTAAGTACTTCAATAACTATTTTCCTAAAAAAGGAGAAATAGCCTTGCATGAAATCTTCAAGCTTTGACTTAGAGGAGCTAAATTGCTGAAATAAAAACTTGGATATCGGTTTAGATGCTTCGGAACGTAATTTGGACTCGTTTCTCCACGAAACCTGTTTGCTGGCAGAATTCAATTGTCATCTTTGAAAAATCATATCTCCCTCATATGACATCGGTTTTGGCTGAAATTTGGAGTGTTTATAGACCTTTGAGACATAATCCAAAACAATTGAGTTTGCATCAATTGGACTTTTTTATCTCCAGATATTCAAGTTGGAATGACCGAAGGTCAACACTGGCAGATTGCGAGATTTGACTTTGAAGGCTGCGATTTCCATGCTCTTCCTTATTTTATTTTCTTGCCTTAGATTTCCAGAAAGGTATGGATGTTAGCTTTTTAATGCCACTGGAATCACTTTATTTCAACCTCTAGAGCTCACGCTCTGCACAAAACATCGACTGAAGGTCAAATCTGCCAATTATCTCAAATTTACTCCTTTTTGCATCTTTCATCCAAAAGTGCCTTCAAAACATAAAACAAAGAATATCAAGGCATTTTATATATAAAACATAGGCAAAACACTAGTTAAATGTGGGTGAAACTATCGAATAATATGGTTGCATCAGTCATAAGGTAGAAAGATAGAGTATAGAAGACATCACCTGAAACAGCGAACACTGACAATCCTGAAACACACTTAAACAAATATAAGAGATAACAAAACAGAAAATTATTATGCTATTAATAAAACCAAAAGACATAAATTTTTACAAACTAAGACTCAAATCGTAGTTGTGATTATGGCTCACATCTTCCCTTGGTTTTTCATCCAAGAACGGCTTAAACGCCCTCTATGGGTCGGGGATAGGCTTCCCATCTAATTTTCTTAAAAAATGGCAAACATGATCTTTTTTTGTCAGATTCCCAAGACTAAGTCGATCATGTTCTTTATGAAAATGGGGCCATAAATCATGAATTGCACGATGTAATTTTTCACTAGGATGCGTCTCAAGAGTCAATAGAAGATTATCTAAAGATTCCTTATGTTTTGAAATAAATCCTGACTTTTGACAATTTTTACAAGCTTTGCAGAACACGTGTTTTTGAACATGGTGGGCCAATAAAATCCACATTGTAAGATTTTTGCAGTCGTCTTTTTTGACGATAAATTACTCCCACATGCCTCAGAATGACAAAGTTTAATGACACTACTTACCTTATTGTCGGGAATGCATCTTCGAAATAGTTAATCAGGACAATTTTTGAATAAGTAAGGGTCATCCAAAAAAAAGTTCTTCACTTCATTCAAAAACTTTCCTTTGTCTTCGATACTCCAGTAAGCTAGCAAATCTCCTGATGCAAGAAAATTGATATGATTAGCAAACCAAGGCATTGGACTAAGAGAAAGTAAGGATTCGTTAGGAAAGTAATCATCAATTGGTGTAATGTCGGATGTCGAATTTATTGTCACTCTTGATAAAATATCCGTATCAACATTTTCGGTGTCGTTTTCATCCGTGATTTCTTCCCGAGAATAAATCATTTGCAAATCTTCAGATTCATCCAACTCAATTTTACTCAAAGTAGATTCAAGTTGATCATAAACTACTTCTTGTAAATCATTATCATCTCCAGGTTGCTTGCAAATGTTGAAAATATTCATCTCCGATGTCATGTTTTCAAAAGACAGCTTCATCAATCCATTCCTACAATTAATCAATGAATTAGAAGTTGCAAGGCACGGACGTGCTAAAATAACAGGAAATGAATTACATGCTTCAACAGGTTGTGTGTTTGGCCAAGACAATAAAATCCACAGGATAAATGAATTTATCGACTTGTACTAACACATCCTCAACTATTCCTCTAGGCACTTTTACAGATCTATCGGCAAGTAAAAGAGTAACAGAAGTTGGTTTTAACTCACCTAGATTGAGACTCTAAAAAACTGAATATGAAAGTAAATTCACACTAGCTTCAAGATCAAGTAAAGCTCTTTCAATTTTATGTTCTCCAATAAAGCATGAAATTGTAGGACAACCAGGGTCTTTATATTTCAAAGCATTATTGTTCTGAAGAATGGCATTTACTTGTTTGGCTAAAAAGGCTTTCTTTTTCATATTTAGTTTTCTCTTCACAATGCACAGATCTTTCAAAAATTTAGCATAAGAAGGAACCTGTTTAATAGCATCCAACAAAGGTATATTGATCCTTACCTGTTTGAAAATTTCAAAGATTTCAGAGTTGTGATTGACTTTCCTTTGTTTCGTCATGGCATGAGGAAATGGAAGTGCTGGCGAAGAATCAGTCTTTTCTTTACAATGTTCAGATTCAACCCCTTCCTTACCCTTAGAGATTGACTCATCATCTTTCTCACAAGGTTAAAGAATGGGTTTTTCAATAACCTTACCACTGCGAAGAGTGATGACTGATTTGGCTTGATCCATGTGTTGGCTTCCAGAACTACTTGCATTCACATTGTATTGCCCCTTTGGATTTTGCTATGGTTGAGATGGAAACTTACCTTTCTCTTGAAAACTAAGAGCAGATGTCAATTTTGCAAGAGTATCTTTAAAATCTGTCATACTTTTAGCAAGTTGAGTGTTGATTGTCTCCTGCTTTTCCATAAATGCATGTAATGTTTCCTCAAGATTTCTTTTAGGAGATGGAGCATAAGGAAGTGCATATCCATGAGAATTTTGGAAATTATGGTGTGCTTGAAACGGTGGCTGTGAAGTTTGTGCATTATTGTTATCACTCTTCCAATTGAAATTTGGGTGATTTCTCCAACCAGGGTTGTATGTTTGCGAGTATGGGTTATGATTGGGTCTTTAGAAACTGTTTAAAGCATGGGCTTGTTAATGGAGACATTCCTTAAAAGAAAGCAAAGTTGGACAGTCATTGGTTGAATGTTCATTGGTTTCACAGATTTGACACATAATGTCTTGAACATATTTTAGTTGACCACTCTTTTTTAATTCTAATGCCTCGACTTTTCTAGCTAAAGATGCAAACTTGGCTTGGAGGTCATGATCTTCCCTAAGGTTGTACATACCTCCACTAGATGTATGGGGTTGGGTTTTACTTGGTGCCTCATAAGTTCTTGTAGTGTCCCAATTTTGCGTATTTTCAGCTAGCAAGTCTAGGTACTCCATTGCTTCATTAGGGTCTTTATCCTCAAAAGTTTCATTGCACATCAATTCAACCATTTGCCTATCTCTAGGAGTTAATCCTTCAGAAAAATGTGAAACCAATCTCCATGTTTCAAAACCATGATGAGGGCAAGTATTAAGCAAGTCTCGATACCTATCCCAACATTGGTAAAATGTTTCTCCTGGTTTTTGAGTGAAAGTGATTATTTGTCTTTTGAAAGAGTTTGTTCTGTGGGACAGAAAAAACTTCTTTAAAAATTGTTGTTGCATTTCATCCCAAGCACGAATGGATCCAGGTCTCAAATTTTGTAGCCATGTTTTAGCTTTATCTTCTAGTGAAAAAGGAAAAAGTTTTAATCTAATGGTGTTCATGTACAATTTGAGTCATTATAAGTGTTACAGACCTCCTCAAATTCCCTTAAATGCAAATATAGATTTTCTAAATCTAAGCCATGAAAAGAAGGTAAAAGTTGAATAATGGCTGGCTTAAATTAAAATGAGATGTATCAGGAGGAAAAACTATGCATGAGGGTGCACTTGTTCTTGTGGGATTAAGGTGGTCTCTAAGTGATCTCACATGAATATTCTCATTATTCTCATTATGAAGCAATTGGTTATCTTCTTCGGCCATATTTTCTGAAAATGATGAGGATACCCTACAAAGTCTATCACTTAATGTACGTGACCAAACTCTCATGCAATTGTAGGAAGAGAATAAAAGGAAGAAGAAAACAAAAGAAAAAGAAACAAAACAAAAAATAAACAAAGTTAGATACAAGAAAAGTGAAAAGAGAAAATAAAATAAATACTATAATTTGTACAAGAATTTACCTCCCTGGCAATGGCGCCAAAAACTTTACACGACAAAAAGATTGATGTCTTTTCCCAAGTGTAGAAGTGTCGAAGTAATAAATAACTCGGCAAGACCGGGGTCGAACCATAGGGAGGTTAATTGTATAAATTATAAATAACAGTAACACAATAACAACAACAATAATAGTAATAATACTAATACTACTACTACTACTACTAATAATAATAATAATAATAATAATAATAATAATAATAATAATAATAAAGTAGAAGAAGAAGAAGAAGAAGAAGTTGATGAGAACTTTGAGATGGAAGATCAATATGAGAATTAAACAATGATAAAAAAAAATGTCAAGGTTAGAGGATCCATTAGGGTTTTGGGTTAGTTTTGAGTGGACCTCATATAAGTCCACATAAGGGGTCCATTAGGGTTAATTTTTCAAAAACTATTTAAACTCATGTAAGCCAAAATTTTGGTAAGTTTGGATGATAATTACTTCTGAATTTTTCAATTTTAAAGTGTGAGAGTGATTCTTACATTGTTCAGTTTTTCAACGAACTGAATCTGACTTATCGAAGATTAACTGGTTTCGTGGCGTCATTCTACTCAATCCAATAGTGTTGGTGCCTTGGGACAGGTTTTCATTGTGTCACACTCCTATCAGACCTATTTTTGGCTTTCTGGGATCAGATCTCAATCTTAATTGTGAGTTGCGTGACCACGTAATCACGAGGTTCACATCACATCTTGTTGTTGTCTCTAATCAATCAGTGACATATAGAGAGAGAGAGAGAGAGAGAGAGAGAGAGAGATTAGGTGAAATTTGAAGGATTTAATTCTGCAGCAGAAACATAACTTTTAGTGAATCATAAACAAACCACCTTAGAATCAATTCAAACTTTATATTATGTCTACTGGGGGTAAGATCGCATCATATATTACATTTGAGCTTATTCTGATATCATTTGCTTGAGGTTTTATTTCAAGGTTCAATTCTGCTGAAGAAATACAACTCTTAGTGAATTATAAGCAAAGCACTTTATAATCAATTATAACTTCAACTTCATATTTTTTCTATTGGGGGTGAGATCGCAACATATATAAAATTTGGGTTTGTTTTGATATCGTTTGCTTGATGTTTTAATTTGAGGCTCAATTCTACCGCAGAAACACAACTCTTAGTGAACCATAAGCAACTCATCTTAGAATCAATTGAAACTTTATATTCTATATATTAGGGGTGAGATCGCACCATATATTAAATTTGAGCTTATTTGGATATCGGTTTCTTGAGGTTTTAATTGAAGTTTCAATTCTGCCGCAAACTGATCATACAAGGGGTTTGGGTACCTAGACTTAATAGAACGACCTATAAACTGATATTTTTTGTTTTCCTAGTATCTGAATACTATATATTGTATTTGAGGTCATTTGGTTAGCAGTTTCTTTAGGTTCCAGAATCGGGTTTTGTCTTGCCGTAACGGGTCTGTTTTGCATTATCTTAAAAACTTGTTTTGTTTCTATTGATTTTGTTCCTACCAATATATTATCATCATATTTGGGATTGGCTGTTGTTTGAGTCATTTTCATCACTTTGGTACTTGTTTGTTTTCGATCAGTTCTAGTCCAAATAAAAGTCTATTCTTGTTGTGTCTTTGTCTTCTTTTATTTTTCCTATTGTGTCATGATGCGAACCTCGTGATCATGTGGTCACGCATGCAACCGACAATCAAGATTGAGATTTGATCCTGGAAAGCCAAAATAGGTGTGATAGGAGTGTGACATAATAAAAACCTACCTCAAGACACCAACACTATTGGAATGAAGTAAAATGACGCCACAAGGCTGTTGATCTTTAATCAGTTAGATTCATTTCGTTCAAGAACTGAAGAATGCAAGAATCATTGTCACACGTTAAAACTGAAGAATTCAGAAGGTAATATTCATCAATGGCTGGTGAAATTTTGGTTACATGTGTTTAAATAGTTCTTGAAAAATTAACCCTAATGGACCCCTTATGTGGACTTATATGAGGTCCACTCAAAACTGACCCAAAAACCCTAAATTGAAAAGCTTATAACCTGATCCAAACCAGCCTTGGATCCTAGCTGAAAAACAAAATATTAATAAAGCCCAAACATGAAAGAAAATAATAAAAATAACTAATCTGTCATTAAATACCACCAGCCTTTCTTTCCTTGTATAGCTAGGATGAATAAGCAATCCTTATAAGAAAATGATTCTGAAACATTAATGAATCCTTGGCCACACTTGGAGATTATATTACAGCTCATTAAAGATCATTGTGGAACTAGGAAATTCCCAAAACAAGCTTCCATATCCTTGTAGGAAAAGGATCCTTACCAAATAGAAAGTCCACAAGTCAAAAGGAAGTAAATAACAAAATTCGTATAACCTGCTATAATCTATTTAGCAAGTCCTTCCTGAAAATCGATTCCCCTAAAACTTTCTCCCAATGTAGACCAATACTTATGGAATCTTTGGGTAAAGTTTCAGCTTAATCCAACGGTTGGATTTGGAGCTATGCTCCATAATGTAAAACTGAAAGGTAGAAAATTTTAAGCTAAAATCCAAATCTGACCTTGGTTGGGTTGTATCACAAGGCTGTACTGTATCATGTCATGTGTTCAGCAAGGGAGAGGGAATGAAGGTGGATTCTAGCTCAAGGATGCGAAAAACTAAGCCATGGATGAATATTACATCTGAATTTTTCAGTTTTAACATGTGAGAGTAATTCTTGCATTCTTCAGTTCTTGAACGAATTAAATCTGACTTATCAAAGATTAACTGGCTTCGTGGCATCATTCTACTCATTTCAATAGTGTTGATGCCTTGGAGCAGGTTCTCATTGTGTCACACTTCTATCAGACCTATTTTGACTTTCCAGGATCAGATCTCAATCTTCATTGTGGGTTGCGTGACCATGTGATCACGAGGTTTGCATCAATTGGACAGTTGCATATTTTACTTCAAAATCCGAATCTGATTGTTTTTTCTTTGCCCAGATTGTATCAGAAAACATGTAACAATACGCAAAACACAAGTTTATTTTATAAATTCATTACTGTTAAAAATTTCAGTTTACAAAAACCTTATATAATTGTTTAACTAGTAACGTTAATGGACCGAAAACTTGTGGGCTAATATTTACCCAATTACAATAAACCCAAAGTATGTTAACTAAGCCCAAATATGAAGAAAATAATAAAAATAACAAATCTGACATATGATTAAAGTGTATGCACCTAATTAAACAAAATAACCTAAGATAGATCATTTTCTTAGTTTAAATAATGTCATGAATGAAATTTTCATCTTAGAAATACTAGGATATTTGTTGCCATCTTTAGATATCCAAAAAGCTAGGAAATCGATTGTTGATGTTGCCTTCCCTTTAGTTTCATTGTTTGTCTAGTATAATTAATTGTAGGTTTAAAGAATTCTCTCAAAAACATGGAAACTCTTATTGTCTTCCTTTAACCTTTCTTGTTGGATTAAGAAACTCTCCAAAATAAGCAAACCAATCTGATATGAAATACCATCAGCCCTTCTTTCCTTGTGTAGCTATAATGAATAAGGAATCATTCTAAGAGAAGGATTTTGGAACATTAATGAATCGTTGCCACACTTGAAAATTATATTTTAGCCCATTAAAGATCCTTGTAGAATTAGAAAATTCCTATAACAAGCTGTCACAACCTTGTAGGAAAAAGGATCTTTACCAAATAGAAAGTCCACAAGTCAAAATGAAGTAAATAACAAAAATCATACAGCTTGTTTTGACCTATATCGCAAGGCTTTCTTAAGCCCTAATTAACCTGAAATCTTACCCCAACATAGAACAATATAATGGGAAACTCTGGGTTAATTTGCATCCCAATCCAATGGTCTGATTGAGAATTATGATTGTTACTGTAAAACTAGATATTAGATAAAATTATGTTAAAATTCAAATTTCCTTGTTCAACCATTTCTTGCATCGTATCATTCCCTCTCTCTTCAAAATGATTCATCCTAGAATCACCAATAGGTATAATGGATGTTTCATAAGCCTTTTATTTAATCTTTCAGAGCTCTTTTCATGCCAACACTTGCCTCCAAGAATTTTATATGAAAGTAGCAGTCCTTATCTTTCATCTTTTATCCTTTCAATGTTGTTACTTCTCTCTCTATTTGAAGCTTACCATTCATAGAATAGTTCATTTGACTTATCAAATTCCTTCATTAAAACCCCAAACTTACACGATGGATTTCCTCTTCCTTTGATATCACCTTTCCTTTTTACATCTCATCTTTTTTTGCCATAATACATCATCAGAGTACATGTAATCTTGATTGTAATACTCCATTTGTATTATATTTTACTCTAAGTTTTCAAAGTGGATAGAAAACAAAAAAAAACTCGACCAATCCTCTTTTTCTTCTTCATAATAGACCCTAAAACAAATGCTATTGACAATAAAGAAAGTAATTAGAAACTGAGGACTAGAGAAAACTAACCTAAAACAAAAACATGGATAGAAACAAAAACAGTAAAGAAAGTAGATTTAACATGAAACAAGAGAAAAAAATAATCTGGACCCTAGATCAAACAGCGTCCAATTGAGTTAATAATTGACACTTGTAGCATTTTCAATGCAAATAAACAAAATATCAATTTTAATGCAATTATTATAATTTTTGATATGCTGACGAGAAAGAAATACGTAATAACCCCTTTCTAATCCAAATCTTGAACGCTGAGAAATTGATACCCAAATGTGTTGAAAATTTATAATTGGTGTGTTCCTACCTCAAATAAACAGAATATTCAATTTGAGTCAATTATGAGGTTTTTTGTTACGCTGATGTGAAACAGATGTAATCAGACTAGATTGAATCCAACTAATATTTTTGGTGTGTAATTCTTTTTTTTTTTTTACTCTAAGAAAAACAACAATGAAAACAAATAAGAAATCACGCAAGCAAGAAAACAAATATGAACAAAACTGACCTTTAGGATTCTGACAAAAAATAAAGATGCAAGGGCAAGGACAAAACTAACATTAAGAAATACACAGAAACAAAAACGCAAGAAATAAGGGATATAACCTGATTTCGGAGCGTAGCTCTTATACCAAATGATGCGGACCTCTTGATCACGTGGTCAAGCAACCCACAATGAAGATGATACAACTCCTAAAAAGCCAAGTAAATTAGGTTTGACAGAAATGTGATACTATGGAAACCTGTTCCAAGGCGCCATCACTATTGGAATAAGAAACCCCTACCAAAAAATACTAATTCGTGAATAAGAAGTATAAGGAAGACGTCACAAGGTCAATTATATCTTGATAAGTCAATTCATTATTTGTCCTAGCAAAGAAAACATATTACAACACGCAAAACACAAGTTTATTTCATAAATTCATTGCTGCTAAAAATTTCAACTTACAAAAACCTTATATAATGGTTTAACTAGTAACCCTAAAGGACCCAAAACTTGTGGGCTAATATTTACCCACTTACAATAAAACCAAAGTATGTTTACTAAGTTGAAACATGAAAATAATAAAAATAACAAATGTGACATATAAACTAAAGTGGATGCACCTAATTAAACAAAATAACCGTAGATAGATAATATTTTTAGTTTAAATAATATAATGAATGAATTTTCATTTGTTGCCATTTTAAGATATCCAAAAATCTAGGAAATTGATTGTTGAAGTTGCCTTCTCTTTAGTTTCATTATTTGACTAGTATAATTAATTGTAGCTTTAAAGAATACTTTCAAATCATGGAAACCCTTTTTGCCTTCCTTTAACCTTCTTGTAGGATTAAGAAACTTCCCAAAATAAGCTAACCAATCTAACATTAAATACCACTAGCCCTTCTTTCCTTATGTAGCTAAGATGAATAAGGATCCTTGTAACAAAAAGATTTTGGAACATTAATGAATCCTTACCACACTAGGAGATTATGTTGCATCCCCATTAAAGATCCTAGTATAATTAGAAAATTTCTAAAATAAGTTGTCACATCCTTATAGGAAAAAGATCTTTGACAAATAGAAAGTCCACAAGTCAAAAGAAAGTAAATAACCAAATTTATATAGTCTATTCTAACCTATATCGCAAGGTTTTCCTAAACCCCAATTGACCTGAAATTATACCCCAATATACAACTATGTGTCGAAAAACTTTAAGTTAATTTGCAACCTCATGTAACGATCGGATTGAAAATTATGATTGTTGCTATAAAACTGGACAATAGGCACAATTACACTAGAATTCAAATTTTCTTATTCAACCTTTTCTTTGATCGTATCAATAACCAAACTATTCAGTGCCTTCGCTTTAGACCTTATGATTGGCCTATTCCGAACAAGTAATGGGTCTTTGGTGTTCGTGGGTTGATCCACATCACACTAGGAGTGTCTATTGAATATATTCTAAGGCTTAAAATGAAGTGGATCAAAGAAGAGTTCAATGGACAAAATCAAGAGGCTTAGGTTGGAATTCTGGATGTTTTGTCTAAATAGAAAAGGTTCAAATTTGCAAGTTTTGAACTTTGTCTAATTTTTTGGTCATATTTGAAGCTACATGAGAATTTTGGATGTTATTCCACTTGGGTAGGAAACTAAGCAATGGTACCTTTCCAACAATATATGGTAGGCCCGCTAATTTATCTGAATGAGAAAGAATGATGTGTTGAAAGTTAGTCCTAAAATCTACTAACAAAAGTGCAAAAACAAAAAAGATATTATTTCCTTAAGAGTTATGGATTCCATTCACTACAAAGAGTCCTTAATGCTATTGAAAACTTTTATGGCAGCCTTTGAGTTACTTATTTTACAAGGATTCCTTATCAAACAAGAAAAATTAATTGGTCAGAAATTATTTCTTGTTTTACAAGACATTAGGCCTTTTGTTTTGCAAGGATTCTTCAATAATTATTTATCTTGGGTATTTTTCACTATCATATGCAGCAAAGGATAAAAATAGTTTTAGACTATCGTTTTATTTGTTTTCATTATTTTTAAACCTTATTTAAATTAGCTACATGTTTGACCCATTAGTATTAGGGTTTTTATATTTAAGAGTATAAATACTATTTATAAGGATAAAATATTAAGACTTGATAATACTATGGCTGTTTAATTTATTCAGCTTGTGTGAGAGAGATTCTTGTATTTTTTTTTGTTTTCTAACGAACTAAATTAACTTATTTCTTAAATAGCTTCGTGGAGTCTTCCTTATTGATGTGATCCTCATGATCACATGGTCACACAACCCATAATCAAGATTTAAACTGCTTCCGAACAGCTGAAAAAGGTCTGATAGAAAAGTGACATAATAAAAACTTATCCTAAGGCAACAACACTATTGGAATTGAATCAAATGACACCATGAAGTCATCTAATCTTTGATAAGTCAAATTTAGTTCTTTCAAGAACCAAAGGATGCTATAATCACTCTTACACGTTAATTTGATAAAACTTCAGAATTATTATTGATAAAAAAGGGTCCGAATCTTAGGCTTACAAGAGTTTAACCTTGTGGACTGAATTGACCCACTTGCAAAAGTGACCCAAAACCTTGATCAAAATAAGTTGTGAATCCTAACTGAAAATAAAGTATTATTTAAGCCCAAACAAACCTTGAGTTATAGTTGATGTAAAAGAAATGAAGTCTATAAGTTTGATTCCTATGTTGCCATGAGAATAAAAGAAGAAAAGAAAATATTGCATGTTTGATACAAAACTTATTTATAGCCTATAATGTTGTCCAATAATCATAAGAACTAAAGGAGAAGTTGTCACCCATGTAGTTTCCTAGATAAAAAAGGATTTTAATGGCAACCTTATATTTATCCTTGTTTTGAAAGGACATTAGTTGTTGTCTTTAATTTCCTTCTTTTTCTACCATTAATTGTCCTTCCAATACTAGGAAACATAATCAAAGTTGCTGAAACATTCTCTTTGCACACTAGAAAACCTTATCGCCACTTATGTTTTCCAAATCAACTTAGATTCCTTTGTTTCATTTATTGTGTTTGCTCCTTACTTGACAAGGAAATAAATAAAAATAAAAGAAATAAACATTACTCCCACACATAATAGGAAATCCATAAAACACATGGAAACTAAAATACACAAGGCTGGCCAAAACCGATACAAAAATTGGCAGCCTTGTTGTTGAGAATTCATGGCCTAAATAAGGTTGAATTGAGACCCTCTTGCACATGTATCATATGTACTAAAGCCTCCTCATGATGCTCCATTTAATGCTTCTTTCAATGCATTTGTTTTGGACTGTGTAATGGGTCATTGTTGGTATGTGTGGTGACACGACCAAAAAATTGATGTCTTGTCCCAAGTGCAGGAGTGTCGAAGTAATAAATAACTCGACAAAACCAGGGTCGAACCACAAGGAGGTTAATTGTATAAATTATAAACAACAACAACAACAACAACAACAATAGTAGTAAGAGATATTGATCTCGCAATATTTCTACTATTCTGCATTTTCAGTTCTGGAACTATGGAGAAGTGGTGAAGTTGCAGCATAGTGAATGGATTGTCATAGACATGAAGGCCTTTGCCATATGTGA
>Ga0325411_1006453_pt1 | contig 12874 bp, 5 predicted proteins | sample PopdelMetagenome_13_FD_206181 | JGI IMG/M metagenome (GOLD analysis project Ga0325411, IMG submission 206181) | Populus deltoides microbial communities from Bellville, Georgia, United States - Xylem-PdIQD-R4 | ecosystem: Host-associated > Plants > Phyllosphere > Stem > Wood/Secondary xylem... | reverse complement strand
ACTACTGAATTTTCACCATTTGAAATTGTGTATGGATTTAACCCTTTAACTCCAATGGATTTGATTCCTTTGCCAATTGATGAAAGGGTTAGTCTGGATGGTAATCGTAAAGCACAGGTGGTGAAAATAATTCATGAGAGTGTGCGGCAACAGATTGAAAAGAGGAATCGTGTGTATGCGACCAAAGCCAATAAGGGGCGTAAACATGTTGTCTTTCAGCCCGACGATTGGGTTTGGGTGCATATGCGCAAGGAGAGATTTCCGGCCCATAGGAAATCAAAGCTACAACCACGAGGAGATGGGCCATTTCAGATCCTTGAGAGGATTAATGGCAATGCTTATAAAGTTGATTTGCCAGGTGAGTATGGTGTTAGTGCTATCTTTAATGTTTCTGATCTTACTCTATTTGATGTAGGTGATGATTCGAGGTCGAATCCTTTTGAAGAGAGAAGGGATGATGCGGATCAGCCCAACACCAAGCGTAATCATGCCAACGACCCATTGGAGGTGCCAATTGGGCCAATCACAAGAGCTAGGGCAAAGAAACTTAAAGAAGCATTGAATGAGCTTGTTCAGAACATATGGAGCAAAATGGACCTAGAGGGGCTTGGGACATTTAAGGAGCATGAAGGGCAGCCTTTAATTCATCTAGTTCAGGTCCAAGAAGAGCCCAATTCGTGTGGAACAAGGGGTTGATGTGTCCGGCCCAATACCAGCCTTGTTAGGCTTGTTTTCCTAATGCTACAAGGATAAAAAGTCAGCAATTTATTCTCCTAATTAAGTAAGGAAGTTGGCCATATCTTATTCCTAAAGAGAGGAGGACTATTTAATGCTTTTCCTAACTTAGGAAGGAAAGTAATTAAATCAGCAACAAAGGAGGAAATTTGTTTTCTTATTTGTCCAAGTTAAATAAGAAAATCCAAGCTAATCAAGGACATCAAGGGGGGCAGCAACACAAATTTTTCAAATCAGATTTCTCCTAGTTTATTTGGGACTTCTTAAGGGTGATAAATCTGATTCTAGCATATTTAGCATGATAATTTTTGGAATTTTATTATTTTCTTCTTAGTTTTTGGGTTATTATTACTTATTTGGGTTAATTGTAAGTGGGCTTCACATAAGTCCACCTAAGGGGGGTCCATTAGGGTTTTCTTAAGTCTAGAGTCAGTATAAATAAAGGCATAACCAAACATGTAAGGTTACGCAATTTTCAGATTAATAAACTTCTTGCTGCATTTATTGTGTGTTGGTGGGATAATCTCCCTTCCTTGGTTCTCTAAAGAATTGAAAACGACTTATCGAAGAACAACTGTCTTCATGGCGTCATCCTTATACTTCTCGTTCGCGAATCAATATTCATTGGGTGGGGGTCTCCGTTTCCAATAGTGCTGATACCTAGGTAAAAGTTATCTTTGTGTCACTCCTATCAAACCTGATTTACTTGGCTTTCCGAGAATTGGTGTCTTTGCGTGTGGGTTACGTGACCACATGATCACGAGGTTCGAATCAAGTTGATTGATACTAAAAAAAAAAATTAACTAAGTATGTTTTCTATTTGCAAAACCGTTGTTACTAAGATGGCAGAGTCAAGGAGTTCTTTTGTTAAAGTGACTCTTGAGCGTATCTTAGTAAATATTCTTAAAAAGGTCTATCATAATACTTCTTGAAATATTCAGGTTTACAAACTCTCGCATTATTATCAATTGATTCTGCTTATATACTAATTGAACAAGTATTCTTAAACCTTCATTTTCACACACACACTTTCACATATGATTGTAGGTCGCACATTGGATTATTACATTATTTATGTTCTTTTGTTAAAGGTAACAACTAAGGGAAAGGGATAGTATATAATTCAAAAAAAAACAAAAAAAATGAAAAAATATATAATAATAATAAAAATGTAGATAAGTTTGGTTTCGTAGCCCCCTAATCTAAGCAATTAAGCCCGAAGGAGTGTTTTAACATCTAATACCCTAAAATCAACTGACTTGAGAGTTATTGGCCCTATGCTTGTTACATGGGTTAAGGAGAAAAGCTTAAGGGAATCAAACATTGCACTATCTACGTATCAGTATCTGCAACCCGAGTTATTAAGCTCGAAGGGGTGTCTCAATACTTAATGCCCTAAGACCAACTGGTCTGGGAGTCATTAGCCGAAAGCTCATTACATGGGTTAAAGATGCATTGTGTTTTTAAGTTATATGTATATAAAAAAAGAAAAAAAGGATAATAATCCTAACCCAAGGAAGTTAACCTTAAACATTAGAACAGAATATTGTTTTCTTCCAATAAAAGCCCCATCATCTATGTTTTCATACATTTGAGCACATAAAAAAAAAGAAGGTTTGTTAATATTTTGTTTAAGAGGTATTGAGCAGATATTTATAAATTTAACAAGAGTTTGTTTACTTTGATAGATTAATGGAAGTTAAATGATGAATGCCTTGCTTTGTGGAACTTGTAAATTTTTTTTTAACGCTTTGATTACTAGGGACTAGTAATAAGCTGGTTGGGGGGTGTGATTAGTACTTAAAAGTGCATTTTTTATCAAGGTTTTTATATCATTATTTTGCACTTGAAGTATCAAGAACTCCTTAATTAGATCATGTTTTATAATAACAAGTCTGATAATATAAGATAGCTTTAATTTATGGTAAATGCTCATTTTAAATGCAGGCATATCTCACAATTCAAAGGATTGATTGATGTGATTAACTATTGAAAGTGAAAGGACAAAGAAACGGCTAAGCTTAGAAAGGAGATGCCGATTCAATTCAAATTGGAACACTGTTCAGTTATTGGGTCATATCTGGAGCTGTAAATCCTAGATTTCAGCTTAATATATATTGATGGAAAGCTAAGAAATAGGCCTACAATGTTCATGAATAGTGTAAGACCCAAATCTGCCGTTTTCAAATTCAAAGTTTGGCCACAAAAGAGAAGTCAGAATCTGTCCTGTAATCTAGCCCAAATACTGCTTATAATTTTACCTATATCTGGAGTTCTAGAAGGCCAAATGACGTGAAATTTGGTGGGTGGAAGGCAAAGACAATTTCCAACAGCGTTCATGCAGAAGATTTGCTCAAATTCTGATGGTAACAATGACATTTCATCCAGACAAGAGCTTGAGGTCTATCCACCACGTCCACCAACAGCACTACTCAGTACTTTAGTCATATCTCGAGCTCTAGTGATCCAAATGCTCTGAAAGTTTATGAGTGGAAAGATAAGATGATTGCCAACAACTTTTATGAAAAACACTTTGTCAAATTCTGATTGGATCAATGTCATTTCATCCAGCCAAAGTGCTTGAGTGCTGCTATCCACCAAGTCCACTAAATCAATAGTTGGCCACTACATCAACAATCAATTACCAAATGAATAGTTCTGAGTTTTAGCCTATAAAAAGAGGCATTTGCCATTCATTTAGCAATCTTGGTTCTAAGATCAAGATCATGTTCTTGCTCTCTCTTTATTGTTGTAATGCTTAAGTTTTATTTTCATTAATTTCTTGTTTATGCTTTTCATTTCCTTTACTATACTTAGTTAACTATGTTCTTATCTTGTTTATTTATGTTCTTCTTCTTTATTATGTCTAGCTAAGTTAATTATGTCAAGGTGACAAGGTTTCACTAATGGTGTTAGAATAAGTGTAATATGAACTCAACATGGACTTCAATGCTTAAATCCTAAACAATTTGCTATTAACATGTCTTATCTTTTTTTATCTTATCAATCCTTAATACTATCTTCATAAGAGTCTTTCTTTGCTATTCTCTTCTAAGATGGTTGAAGCCTATGTCACTGACAAGCATATTTTTGTGTTCTTCATATGGCAACATCAAATTCTCATTCATTATCATATGACATAAGATGTTCTATGCATTCCAATTTATGAAATACTATTAAACATGTTCAAGGATCAATTTCCTTTCCATAATTTCATCAAGTCGTATACAATTAAGTTCAAACATGTACATTCTCAAGGATTATCCTATCTAAACTTCCATAGACGGATGCATGAGGGTATTAACAATAAGTGTTCATTCCATGTCATAAAACATAAGCTAATAATTAGTTTCACTTTACATATGAGTTCAAAATCTGCCATTTATTTTGTTTCCCTAAGGATATTCATTATACAAAGGTTCCCTCTATTGTACTTCCTCTTGGTCGAACATAACACTTCTTTCTCTTTTAGTTTACTTATGTAAATTATCATTTTCATTATAAAAATGTCTATGTTATCATGCATTAATCACACATCAATTTTCTAAGGTCATAATCAATCAATTCATGATGCAAAAATAAGGCATTGGCATATGTAAAAATTTGTTTCAGCTCAAGTATTTTCCTAAGTGCTTATCAAGGTCACAATTTACACATTTCATCATCCCATTCCATCCTTCCTGCATCCCTTCAACATGTCAGCCTTAGTTATAGAATGAGGTAGGTTTGTTCTGAAACATGCATCAATGTTTTTGTTATAAAATCTAAAATTACACCTTTCCCATCCTAATTTTCCAATCTCTCCATTTATTTATTTTTTCAAAATCAAAGGTGTAAGAACCCTAGGTCATTTCATTTAGGGTTTCCTTCTCATTTTGCTTCAAAATCTCAAAATAACAAATATAAAAGTAAGGTTACTCTTACAACATAATTTTTAGGCAGGATTTGGGGGAGGTTTTGGTGGTTTTCTTTTCCTCCCTCTTGATTTTTCTCTCCTTTCTCTCTGTTGTTCTAGTCGGCCCTCTATACCCTTCCTCTCTTCATGTTTTCCATTCTCTTCTCATTCTTTAACTCTCTTCTCACTAAAGCATTCAAGAAAGGTAACATGCAAAGGGTGATTTGGATGAGAGTTTTGCAAAAGAGGGGGTTGCAGCTAGGGATGCATTTATACCCCTTCTTAAATGAGGTAGGTTGTGTTTGGATGCTAAATGCTCTTATCCTAGTAATCCTTTTGGTTATTCTTTGACTGATTTTTTCATGTTTTCCTTTGGTATTAACAGGTTCACTTTTATTTTTTTAACGGGGTTTTACACCAATGAGAAATCTTCTAAATCTCATTTTATGAGAAAAGGATTGTTATGCCTAGAGTGCTAGCTCTCTATTTTGTGACTTACATACATTTTTCTATGTAATAGACAACAACTCAAAATAAAAGGCATAACTTATTATTTATATGGCAATCTAAAAACCCTATAAATTGGCAAAATATCAATTTTCCCCTTAAATAATATCCATATATTAATTCAGGACAATTTCAGAAATTAACTCAATCAAGTCCTTACTTAATTTTCCAAGTCTAAAAATATAATCCTTGTATTAACTATATTGTAGTTCTTATTTCTTAAAATATATTTTAATTAAATCATCTTAGTTTAATTTCTGATTAATGGTTCTTAATTTGTGTAACCCGTTAGATTCTTAATATGTTGGCCCAAATATAAATTTTAATTCTAATTAAATAAATTAAATAATTTAATTTATTATCAATTCAATAATAGATTAATTTGTGTATAAAGATCAAGTTTATCATCTAGTAACATGTCATGATTCCTCAAATATTAGAAAAATCATTAGTGAATTGAATAAACCTTTCAGTGACTAGTTTCTTAGTCTAATTAATCCTTTTATCAATAATGTTTTGATTTAACATTAAAGCATGGAGTATGTCTGTCGTGTTAAATCATGTTTCTTCTCTACATAATAGTCATTAATTATTTGAATAAGATTTGAAATTCTTTTCAAATCTCATTCCACCTTGGCCAAAGATTTTTCAATCAATACTATTTGAGAACATATGAAACATTTCCTCTAATTCATGAGTGATGAATAATCTCTTGATCAATCAAGTACTTTCATATAGTCCATGTTATACCCAATGTCTTTGCCTTCGCGTTACCTCAATTAAGATAACATGTAACAAGATCAAAGCATAACATTTTCTATATAAGATGACTTAGTGATCTCAAGTCTAAGGATTACTTACACAACCATCACGTGAGCCTTTCTATAGACATAGGTGATCTCTCCATATAGAAATCTCATGCTGGTTAGCTCAGTGTACATGTCTTATGACAAGCACATATTAATTCTACGTATCTTGATACGAATCTTGTGATCACGTGGTCACGCAACCCACACACAAAGACACCAGTTCCCGGAAAGCCAATTAAATAAGGTTTGATAGGAGTATGACACAAAGATAACTTGTACCTAGGCACCAAGACTATTGGAAATAGAAAACCCCCTTAGGTGGACTTATAAGGATGATGCCACGAAGACAATTGTTATTCGATAAGTCGTTTTTCAGTTCTTTAGAGAACCATGAAAGGGAGATTATCTCACTAACACACACAGACACACAGAAAGTCGTTTTATCAATCTGAATTGTCTAACTTACATGCCTGGTTATGCTTTTATTTAAATAAACCCTAATAGACCCCCCCTTAGGTGGACTTATATGAGGCCCACTTACAATTTACCCAAATAAGTAATAATAACACAAAGACTAAGAAGAAAATAATAAAAATCCAAAAATTATTATCCTAAATATGCTAGAATCAGTTTTTTCACCATTAAGAAGTCTCAAATAGACTAGGAAATATGATTTGAAGGTAGAATTAATTTTGAAATCTTCTTTTCTTGTTAAAGTTAGGATGAATAAGGAATCCTTGTAAGAAAAGGATTCTAAAACTTTTATGAATCCTTACCACACTTGAAAACTTTGTTGCAACCCATTAAAGATCATTGTAGAACTAGAAGATTCCCAAAACAAGCTACCACATCCTTCTAGAAAAAGAATTCTAGCCAAATAGGAAGTTTACAAGTCAAAAGAAAGTAAATCACCAAATTCGTACAGCCTTTGTTGACCAATATTGCGGTGCCTTTTCAAACTCTGATTGACCTGAAATGTTAACCCAAGCTATAAAAACATGTCAGGAGACTCCACATAAAATTTCAGCCCGATCCAACGGTAGGATTGAGCATCATGACTATTGTTGTAAAACTGAACAATTGCACATTTTACATCAGAATCCGAGTCTAATTGTTTTTTGTTGCCTGAATCGTATCATATCATTTATACCTTAGCTTATGAGAATAATCGCTTCTTTTTATAAAGGAAATAACATGATATGCAACCATCTTTATAGCTTTAATGAATGTCCAATATTTAAGAAAGCATCAACCAAGAACATTTTAGGAACAATGCTTTGATGCAATAGGAATCTCATAATTATAATTTTATAATTTTCTTTGCAAAGCATTTTTGTCCCATGAACTTTATCTTTACTCTAGATTTGTTAATCTAATATTATATGAATATTACAGATAAATTAAGCATTTATTAATAATAAATATATATTTACATTAATATAAAAATACCATGAATCAACCAATTGGATATAGGGCATATTAAGTCAAATGGAATTTAATTTCATTGGATTTTCATTTTATAATCAAATGGAAATTGGTTGCTGGATATATTAACTAACCAGGTAGTAAGAGGATCTTTTAGATTCTCTATGGTGGATACTCACTCTATTTTTACATCTATCATTTCATTGATTTATCAAATCAAATGAAATTTCTTAATTACTTGTTTAGATCATTGATAAGACCTTGGTTCCTTTGCTTATGCAATGGCTCATAAGACCTGAACCAATACTCATTTATTGGGGTTCGGCATTACTGTTATCACAATAGGTCAACTTGTAAAAAAAATGCTAGGAACCACCTCTTTCGTTGATGAATTTCTTGATCCAAATAACCTCTTTGTTTCCTCAAATGTGGAGGTGTACCCTTATTCAATTGTAGAATCAATTGTACTCTCTTGGTTGGAACTCTTCCAACTTAGAGCACTATCATTTAGAATAAAACATGTATTGAGGAACCTCATTCACTATTTTTCCAACATTTAATTGAAAAAAACTTTATTCAAATAATTTTGAATTTCTAGTTTATGTTTTTCATTTATGGATATTATAACCAAGTATAGGATACCATTTCTATCATATATCTTTTCATCTGTGAAGCGAACCCCGTGATCACGTGGTAACGCAACCCACACATAAAGGCACCAATTCTTGAAAAGCCAAGTAAATCAAGTTTGATAGGAGTCTAACACAAAGATACCTTGAACTTAGGCACCAGCACTATTGAAAACGGAAACCCCTACCCAACGAATATTGATTCACGAACAAGAAGTATAAGGACGACGCCATAAAGTCAATTGTTCTTTGATTAGTCGTTTTTCAATTCTTTAGAGAACCAAGGAAGAGAGAGTATCTCACCAACACACACACACAAAGTACGTCAAATAAGAAGTTTTATTAATCTAAATTGTCTAACTTTATTCTGATGAGGTATTATGGCAAAAGAAGAGGTTGTATCAAATGGAGAGAAATAAAGAGATGTGTTCTAAAAAAAGAAACTAAGAGTCTATCCCGTATTCTAAGGGAGATGCAGCACGAACTTGATGTGTTAATGGCATTAGTCGATGCCCAGCAAGCTTCAAAAAGAGAGGAGAAAAATGTTGCAATGATGATAGATGAAAGAGAAGGGTTGCTACCTTCATCCAAAGTTGTTGGTGACGATTGATGGCAAGAAAAGAACTCCAAAGGCTTCAAAAAGAGGCTAAAAATTTGTCCTTTATCCTTGTTAATGATTCGAGGATGAATCATCTTGAAGAGAGAGGGAATGATATGATTCGGGTAACGAAAAAACAATCAAATTAAGATTATGACGTAAAATGCGTTACTATCAAGTTTTACGACAACAGTCATAATTCTCAATCCTATTATTGAATCGGGTTGAAATTTTACTTGGAGTCTCCTGACATGTTTTCCTACCTTGAGTTAAAATTTTAAGTCAATCGAAATTCAGGAAGGCATTGCAATACTAGTCAACAAAGGCGGTATGAATTTTGTTATTTACTTCCTTTTGACTTGTGCACTTCCTATTTGGCTAGGATTGTTTTTCCTACAAGGATGTGGCAGTTGGTTTTGGGAATTTCCTAATCTTGCAATAATATTTAATGGGTAACAACATAGTTTCCATGTGTGATATGGACTCCGTATTAATCTGGAATCCTTATGGTGTATGAAAACAATTATCCTATCCTTATTATAGTTGGAATCTATCATTCAAGTCAGCTAAGAATACTTTGCAAACAAGAAAACTAAAGAGGAGGCAACTTCAGATTTGATTCTCCTACCTTATATGGGACTTCTAAAGGGAACCAAATCTAATCATATTATATTTAGGATATTAAATTCAGATTTATTATTGCTATTATTATTTTCTTTTTAGTTTATGGTTTATTTATATTATTTGGGTTTAATTATAAGTGGGCCTCATGTAAGTCCACATTAGGGGTCCATTAGGGTTTGTTTCAATCTTGAGTCAGTATAAATAAAGGCATAACTTCTTGTTTGCTACACTTTGTGTGTGTGTGTGTGTGTGTGTGTGTTGGTGTGATACTCTCCCTTCCTTGGTTCTCTAAAGAAATGAAAAACGACTTATCAAAGAGCAACTGACTTTGTGGCATCATCCTTATTGCACGTCCCCGCGCGGCGTTGATGGCGATTTTTTTTTTGTTTGATTGATTGCTAAGTCGCCACCTAGTATTTGATTGAAGGTTACTAGGAAACCCGAGTGTATTGGTTGTTGTCAGAGATTCGAGAGTAAGGGACTGGTTATGGCTAGGGAAGGTATTAGCACCCCTAGCGCACCTACCTAAGGTAAGCTGCTTTGTGATTTGATGTGATTTAAAAATTAAAACATTAGTCAAATTCTTAAGGTTTTAATAAATCAATTATTAAATTCCAAAATATATGTAGAAACATGTTCTTACATTTTCATGGGAAATACAACATGATTTTATTTGTACTTAAGATACTTGTCCATATGCAAATTGAAAACATTAAATTCTTTTTTTTGTCCTTTTGATTTTATAATTCAATAACATATATAAAAAAGGTACAAACACACACACATCCCTTTTTATTATGTTTTTCTCATACACCCACATTTACATGTTACAAATCACCAAAATTTAAAATAAATCAAACAACACATTACACAAATCAAAAATTACAAAATAGCCCCTAAAAATCCAGAAAACTGTTGGGAAGTCTTCTAAACCACCGGAATAGTGGTGGTGTGTCTCCTCCACTTGCCCCGCCACCGCAAGAAAATCCAAGAAACCTTGGGGTTCTGGAACAGCTTCCCCCCTCTTCACTTTCCTGCTGATGGTGAGGATCCCCGTTACCTGTAAAGAGAAAAACACAACAAACAGTTGATTTTAATCCATTTATGTCCAAATTTGTTCTCAGATTTCCCCTTTTAGATATGTTCTCTTATGTCTTCTTCCTTCTCAGTTTGTTGTTCTTTCCTTCTTCAGGTGGCAGATTTGCTGTGTCGTGTGGAGTCACTCCTTGGCGACTTGCACAGTCAGAGACCCACTGGATCGAGTAGATCGTTGACCCCTCCTTTTTCTTTAGTCAGAAGTGAGGTAAACAAAGGTCTAAGCAGGGGGAATAGACCACATTAAGCTCGGCCCCTTTCTCCTTTATTTCTCCCTAAGCTGGCGGTGAGGGAAATAGGGAATGGCTGGCATTTGTTGTTTTAGTGGGTGTTCGGGTGTGAGAGGGAAGATCTGGTGAGGGAAGGGGAAGATCTGTGAGAAGGGAGCTACTGCTGGGCAGATGGAGGTGCAGCGGCGGGTGGCTTTTATGGGTGCAAAAGAAGAGTGAGCCGATTGGGAGAGGAGAGGATAAAGGGAGTGTTGGCTGTTGTTGAGGGACATGGTGGCTCTCGTTTGTTTTTGGTCAAGGGAGGGGGTGGCTGACTGGCTTTTTGTTAGAGATGGGTTGGGTTTAGGTTTAGGGTTTTCTGTGTACCCTTCCTTCAAAACTTTTCTCCCTTCTCCCCAAATATTTTTTTCAATGCCCCTTTTTATCTTGTGTAGACTTATATTTATTGTAAAATGTTGTTAGGTTTCCAAATTGGTCCCTCAACTTTTTTCTTTTTGTAAATTTTGATTTTTCTTATTTTTTGGATTTTTCTTATCAATGTCTACTCAAATGAGAAAAATCATTAGCTTTGAAAATGACACGTTAAAGGTCGAATACGTTCAAAAGACCTTTGAAAATTTAAATTCTTTTGAGTTGACGCTGAAAATGCTAAAAACAATGTCAACATATCAAGAACATATTTTTAGGGGTTTTTTTTTTTTTTGCTTTTTGTTATTGTTTTGGATTTTTGAAAACATGGGGTCAAAAATTAGGGAGCAACAATCTTTATACTTCTCATTCATGAAACAATATTCGTTTGGTGGGGGTTTTCATTTCCAATAGTGCTGGTGCCTAGGTAGAAGTTATCTTTCTGTCACTCCTATCAAACCTGATTTACTTGGCTTTCTGGAAATTGGTGTTTGTGTGTGGGTTGTGTGACCATGTGGTCAAGAGGTTCCCATCATTTGCTATCAGAGCTTGGCTTCATTAATCAAGTTATATCCTTTTAGGTCTTGTATTTTTGTTTTTATCTTCTGTGTCAATTTTTCTTTATGTTGTCTTTGTTTCAAGTCTCATCTTGTTTCAAGTCAGTTTCAGTTAGATTGTCTTCTTCATACGTTATTCTTGATTGGTTGAGTTGAATGAGTCTTTCTGTCCAGAATTTCTTTTTTGACTAAAACAAAAATTTAGAAAAATGTTACTTAGGACAAAGGAGTTTGTTTCGCTTCAGTTTTGCGTCCACTTTTAAAACCATACTATAATTGTGTCAAAATTGATATTCTAGTTATTTATGGTGAAATCGCATGATATATCACATTTGGACATTGTTTGGTTTAGGTTTCAAATTCGAGTTTTGAAGGGGCTGATTCGCGTCTATATTTCAAATCAATTTGGAATTAAATAAAACTTGATGTTCTGGTGATACGGTTCAACCTTGTGATTTGACCCTAGTAAGGCCAGATTCAGATTTTGGCGTAAATACGCAACATTCCAGGTTTACAGAAACAATCATAATTCTCAATCCGATCGTTGGATCGGGCTACAGTTTTACATGGACTCTCCAGATATGTTTTTCTACCTTGGGTTAATATGTCATGTCAATTAGAGTTTGGGAAGGCATGGAAATACTGGTCAACAGAGGTTGTATGAATTTTGTTATTTACTTACTTTTGACTTGTGGACTTCCTATTTGGTTAAGATTTGATGCGAATTAGCCCAACACCAAGCGTAATCATGCCAACGACCCATTGGAGGTGCAATTGGGCCAATCACAAGAGCTAGGGCAAAGAAGCTTAATGAAGCATTGAATGGGCTTGTTTAAAACACATGGAGCAAATGGACCTAGAGGGGCTTGGGACATTTAAGGAGCATGAAAGATAGCCTTTAATTCATCTAGTTCAGGTCTAAGAAGAGCCCAATTCGTGTGGAACAAGGGGTTGATGTGTCCGGCCCAATACCAGCCTTGTTAGGCTTGTTATTTTTCCGAATGCTACAAGGATAAAAAGTCAGCAATTTATTCTCCTAATTAAGGAAGTCGGCCATATCTTATTTCTAAAGAGGGGAGGACTATTTAATGCTTTTCCTAACTTAGGAAGTTCGCATGACATTGTGTGGTTCAAGAATGCTGTTGCAAGACATTCATTTCTTCTATGGATGGCTGTCCAACAAAAACTCACAACTCAAGATAAACTTCATCGGTTTGGTATACATGGTCCCAATAAATGCTCACTCTGTCTCCGCAACAATGAGGATCACAACCACTTGTTCTTTGAATGCTCCTATACTAAAGCGATCTGGTGGGATGTTTGTGACAGATGCGACATTCCAAGAATGACAAAAGGCTGGGA
>Ga0325411_1006452_pt1 | contig 12875 bp, 8 predicted proteins | sample PopdelMetagenome_13_FD_206181 | JGI IMG/M metagenome (GOLD analysis project Ga0325411, IMG submission 206181) | Populus deltoides microbial communities from Bellville, Georgia, United States - Xylem-PdIQD-R4 | ecosystem: Host-associated > Plants > Phyllosphere > Stem > Wood/Secondary xylem... | reverse complement strand
AACATGTCATGAGTGATAGAATATAGCTAGGATGGTCAGATATCGTACTAAACCAAGTCAGAATCAGAGCCTAAGTTCGAACAAAAAATTACGACAACAGCAGAATCAATTTTTTTAGTGCAAATTTTGAGGGATTTATCCAACCTTAAAAACAAGATAATGAAGGAACGAATTTAGCATTATGAAGACCCCTAGTGAGTCTAAGAAAACTGATGATTTTGGCAGCAAAGATGGAAGGATAAAGAGAGCAGAAAACAGCTCAAACAGGGTTCGAAAAAAAATGTCTGATCATGAGCTACACTCCTATACTCGGTTCAAAACGGGTATACACCATCTCCAACACGTGGGGTCCAAAATTGAGTAACAACAGTTTTTGTCCCCACCGTAAATGAGACCTCTATAAGAGCTGTTGTGGGAAGGCTAGCCTAAGAGGAGATTTATGAAAATAGAAAGATGAAGCCTACCCTATTATTATCTTTTGTTTGATCATTTTTGCTTCAACCTATTTCAGTCTTGTTGGTAATTTGTCTCATAATGCCACAAGATTTTCTCTGTAAAATGAGCCTTTCTTGTTAATAAGATCATGTGTTTTCCGGTGTTCAGGACATGCCTTCATTTTTATTGTTGTTTTATGCAAATAATACACTGAGTATATTTTTTACTCACGAAACCACTGGTGTTTTCCCTTTTCTTCCCAAAACAATGCATGATCGCACATGTTCACAAAGATTTTTTGGGAATTCAAAGTTTAGTACAAAAACAGAAATCATGTTGGTGTTTGTTCAAACAAACAAGTTCTGAAAAAATTCAAGTGATTCCTTAGAAAGGTAACCATACTCCGAGAAAACCTAAAAAAAATAAAAAAACAAAAAAACAAAAACACCATGAAGTGACTCTAAAGCTAAGTTTTATTTTAATGAATAATGAGAAATCACTTTGCATATTCGCATGAAAGCAAGGCTTACTGATCCTAAATGCATGCATTTGAGATGAAGAAATGCCATCTTTGATAATTCTTTCACAAGGCTGAAATACATCCTTTGCAGTCCCCTTATGAGCCTAGTAACGTTTTTTGGAAATAACCTCAACTAGGATCACACCCCACACTGGGGGGCAGGTGCAAGAGACAGGAAAAAACCTCAACGTTTGAAAGTGCCCAAACAATACTAGGGGGCATGAAAGAAAATTCTCAATCATCAAAGTTGCCCACGCAAAGCTGGGGCATGATAAAGAAAATCCAAAAGATCCAAAAGATTTGAGCTTCTCATAAAAACAACTGAGGTGATTATGCTCAACCAAACAAAATGAAGAAAACAAAGAGAAAGAGCCCAAACCCAACACTGGGGGGCATGGAAAACCATTTTGGAAAGAAATTCAAAAGAAAAAGGTTAGGAAACAAGCACAAGTGATCCTTAGTCTTAAAATCCCTTAAACACCTTTTGAGCTTGCAAATATCCCATTCTTTATAACCAGTAGCCCAAGCCTACATTACGTGCCTAATCAAGCCCTTTCTGATCAAAGGCAAGCAATCTGGATCGGTAGGTAGTGCTTTCTCATGTGAACCAAATCATTATTCATGCAAATAAATAAATGCTTTGAAAATCAGTTCTCCGTAACCTTCAAATTGAATTTTGAACCATTTTTTGACTAACCAAATGTCACTTCATATTTTTCACCAAAATCAAAACAAAAGATTTTCATCACTTCTGAAAACCTCTCCATAGGAATCACTTGAATTTCTTCAGATTGAGTTTGCTTTGAATCGATGTCAAAATGATTTATGTGTTTGGAATAGCTTTGAAATTCCAAAAATTCTGCATGAAAACAACTCATTGTCAAACCTTCCTTCACATAGCCTCATCCCTAAACCCGAATTGAATACTTGGGGGCATGATCAAGCTAGGGGGCAATAAAAAATGCATGGTAGGGTTGACTCCATGATTCCCTTCCTAAGGAAAATGTCGGGCAAAATTGGCAAACCTTGAGATAAAGGGGTGGAGGACAAAGAAGTATGATGATATCAAGTCTTTCCTAGAGGTTAAGGTCACAAGAGATGACTTGAATAAGTAAGAACAAAAAAGCCATCGAAGTCTATTGCCAACACTCCAAATTTTGAGAAAAGAAAGACACCATAAAGAAATAGGGACCTATATTTCTCAGGTAAGTATACATGCATATTGATCATAATGCATTGCTTTCAACATTGTCAGATATGTGTTTCATCATCAACTTTTGGGTAGCGCGTTTTCTAACTCTACCTCCTTTCGAGAGCGCCTTTGAGCCCTCATTTCCTTTCGAGTGTGCCTCTGAGCCACCATCTTCTCAGGTAGTGTGTTTTCTAACCCTACCTCATTTCGAGTGCGCCTTTGTGCCCTCACTTCTCAGGTAGTGCGTTTTCTAACCCTACCTCCTTCTGAGTGCGCCTTTGAGTCACCATCTCTTAGGTAGTGCGTTTTCTAACCCTAACTCCTTTCGAGTGCACCTTTGAGCCCTCACCAATATTTTTTTGGGTAGGTCACCCATTACAACTCGACCATTCTCCATGTTTTTTTATTTTATCTGGGTAGGTCACCCATACAATGAGACCATTCCTCCACTTGGGTAGGTCACCCATTACAACACGACCACTCTTTCTTTTTTCCATTCTGGGTAGGTCACCCATTACAACGCGACCAATTCTTCATGTTTTTTTATTTGGGTAGGTCACCCATTACAATGAGGCCATTCTTCCACTTGGGTAGGTCACCCATTACAACTCGACCACTCTACCTTTTTCCTATTTTGGGTAGGTCACCCATTACAACTCGACCATTCTCCATGTTTTTATCTGGGTAGGTCACCCATTACAATGAGACCATTCCTCCACTTGGGTAGGTCACCTATTACAACTCGACCACTCTACCTTTTTCCTATTTTGGGTAGTTCACCCATTACAACTCGACCATTCTCCATGTTTTTATCTGGGTAGGTCACCCATTACAATGAGACCATTCCTCCACTTGGGTAGGTCACCCATTACAACTCGACCACTCTACCTTTTTCCCATTTTGGGTAGGTCACCCATTAGAATTCGACAATTCTCCATGTTTTTTTATTTTATCTGGGTAGGTCACCCATTACAATGAGACCATTCTTTCACCTGGGTAGGTCACCCATTACAACACGACCACTCTTCCTTTTTTTCATTTTTGGGTAGGTCACCTACTACAACTCGACCATTCTCCATGTTTTTTTTTATTTGGGTAGATCACCCAATACAATGAGACCATTCTTCCACCTTGGTAGGTCACTCATTACAATGAGACCACTCTCCTTTTTTCTACTTGGGCAGGTCGCTCATGAAAATAGATCAGTGTAAGTGTGTGTGGGCAGGACGTCCAAGATAAATCAGATCATTTTATTTCCTTTTGTTTTCTTTACAAGCTTACTATGCAAGGTCTTTGCTTCGTAAGCATTGTAAAGAGGAAGGCAACTGTCATAATTCAATTTTAGGTCACTCCCAAATTTTGTTTTAATTTTCTTCAAAAAAAAAACTGCACGGTGCCGTTTTGAACGGCACAGTGCAGCTTCTTCTCCCCTGCAAATGCAGACAGGGGAGAAGGAGATTTTTGAAAAATTTTCCCGCTATTCTTCCCCTCTCTCTCTCCACCCCACTTGCCTAAAAATCCCGCATGACCAATACCCACACCTACACAACCATACCCTGCAACTCCCACGCCACCATGCCCTGCACTTGGACAGGGTATGGTGTACCTCTCCCCCGGCTGCCTATAAATACAGGGGAGAGAACAGAAAACAGAGGTGGGGACGATTTTTTTGAGAAAGAGAGGAACGAACAGAGGGGGGCAAAATTTTGGAGAAAGAGAGAAGGGTAGACGAACAGAGAAGGGAAGACTTGAGCTGACGAGAGAATAGAAGGAAAGAACAGAAAAACAAAAGAATAGGGGAGAAGAACAGTAACTCATCTCTCTCTCTGGTTTCTCTCCCTCCACCGTTGGAAGCTGCGCCACCGTCATTTTGCCTTGTCACCAGCAGCAGCTGCCACCAGCAGCAACAGAGGAGAAACCGAAAGAGAAACAACAGTTTTTGGGGGAGACAAAGGAGAGAAAGCGAAAGCATACAGGGGGAAGAAAAGAACAGATACTGGGCGTCACTGCACAGAGAAGAAGAAGGACCATTCCTCACCCCTGGGCTGGGCACCGCCCCTGTGCTTCCTCTCCACCGTGGCCTTCGGCCACCACCATCCAGCACCGCCATTCCACCACCATTAGCGCTGCCAACGCCAGCAGAACCAGAGAGGGAGAAGAGAAACAAAACAGAACCGAGAGAAAGAAAACCAGGGGAGGAGTAGAAGCGCGAAGAAGAAGAACCACAACAGCAGCCTAGAACCCGCAGAGCCCTCCGCGAACCACCACCGATCCTTTCTTCGCCCCCACCTTGAGCCACCGTCAACGAAAAAGGAAGAAGAAACCTTGTTGATAGAGAGAACAAAAAACAGAGGAAGAAAACAGCACAGCGAAGCAGAGGAGAGAAGAAGAAAGATCGCCGCCTCAGCCACCGTCTGCCACCACCGCTGCCCTTCACGCCGGCCAGACCACCGCCATCGCAGGTCAGCCTTCCTTCCCCCCTTCTTCTTCTTCTTCTTCCCCGTTGTTCACTGCATGAAAAACGGGCGTGAATTAATTCACGCCTTCTGTTCATGCATGAACAGTGGGCTTCGGCCCAGATTTTTTTTTGAGCCAGGTCTGTCCCAGTTCCAAAAACTTTCAAAAAAATATATTTTTGAAAAAAATTGTGATTTTCTCGTGTATTTTTTACTAAATTTTGCTTAATATTGATTTGCATTTTTATATTGTAAAAATACAAATCCGGTATTAAAATACCCAATTTTCGTCAAAACTTTGAAAAAAAATGTTTTGATTTTTATGCATACGGCCAAATCTCTCAAAGCTAAAAAAACTCATATTGTATTTTCATACAACAAATAAAACTTCAAAAAAAATTATGTTTTAGCATGCATTTTGGCTTTAATAACCAGTTTATTAAAGTCACGAGAATTTGGCCAATATTTCAAAAAAATCCAAAAATATTATTTTGTTTTCTTTTAATATCCGGGATTACGAATTTATACATAAAACGTACTCCTGATATTAAAAAGGTAGTTTTTTTATTTGACGATAGAATGGTTAGGTCACCCCATTAAGATAAGAACCTTTTTTTTTAGGAGGGCTTTTCTTAAATCTTAGATAGACAGGACCAACAAGTAGAGAACACGACCAAACCTTAGATTTTGATCAGACAAGTAAAACAATGCAGCTTACCTTAGGTAGGACGTATTTGGGGTGCTAATACCTTCCCTTTACGCAACCAGTCTCCGTACCTGATCTCTGAGACCAGTTAGGGTTCCTAGTGACCATAATACTAGGTGACGACAACCATTCCATTTTACACTGATAAGAGACAAGAATTCCTTGTCTCCCCATATTTTCCAGATACCACACACATGAGTGTGGAGGACGATCGCCGCGACGTCGCACACGTGCGACAACTCGGATAGATAGTAATTACACTTAGATTGACCCTATAGGTTGATTTGAAATATGATTAATCTAGAATCTGTAACAGTTTAAATTAAATTAAATAAATAAATAAAGAATTTAGTTGATCTGATAAAAAAATTTAAGTTCACCTGCTGATCGGGTCAACACCCAACCCTCAATTTCTAGAATTTTTTTTATTAAAAAAAATATTGTTTTTATCGTATTAAAATAAAAAACATTTGAGAATTGACTTAGGATGATCTTTTTTACTGATAACCTATATCTTTTCCTGGTTGACTCTATATCAAGTTTTAGAACTATGTTAGATTTATTGATTCCTTTAAATTTTATAACGGAATAATTTTGGATCCATGTCCAATATAAAAATGTGATCCAATATTTAATATTAAAATTGTAGTTCCATTTTATAGGAGATTGAACAATCTGGAGTTGAGAAAAGGATAGCATTTTTGTTTTATAATGCAGAAAAAGAGAAAAATCCAGAGAGAATTGCCAATGATGAAGATAGAAGTAGAGGATCAAGAATTATGCTTTGATACCATATGAAGATAACGGATTTTTCATAGAAGAATGCTGGTGAATTAAGCAGAAATATGAAGAAAGCAGAGAGAGTGTCTAATAGTTGAGGGAAGAAGATGAATGTAATCACTCTTTTTCATTGCTTAGTTTTTACTTTGTTGCAGACGTATTTATATCAAAAGTTGTAGACGTATACCAGCTTTTTTCTCCAATACTAACAAACTTTCCTAACTGTTTAATAGTATTAATAAATTTCAACTGTCTAACAGTATTTTAACTGGTAGAGCCTTTGATCTCTTGACATGTGGCACAATCAGGTTCATTAATATCTTTACAGAAATTACATATTATTAAAAATATTTTGAAAAATAAAATGTCTTGAAAAAGTATTTTAAAATACTTTTTTGAAATATCTTAAAAGATTTTCTAAAAACTTCATAGAAAATGCACATAGAAAGTTATGTTAGAGAAGGTGAAAGAATAGTAAGAAACGTGGTTTTTATAAAAGTAAACCCATACAATTTCAATTTTAATATGTTCGTGCCTTTGCAAAAAAAAAAAAAAAACAAAAAAACCCTACTAGGAGATGAGTATTATTATTATTTTTTGTGTTTTAAAAGTAATTGTATTTTTTTATTTTTTTTATCAAAAGAATTAATTTTTTATGTTTTTATATCATTTTAATATACTAATGTAAAAAATAAATTTCAAAAAATAAAAAAAATTATTTTAATGTATTTTTAAATAAAAAATATTTTAAAAAACAACTACTATCATAATATGAAACAAGCTCTAAAAATATTTTATATTATAGAAAAAACACCGAGAATTTATCACCTTGCAAGACTAGACTAGAATCGTGGTCATGCCAATCAATGTTAATTAATACCAATTTAGTGATTTTTTTAACAAATCATATCTATTTTTTAAGTACAAGTATAGTTGTTAATTATATTTCATTTGTTGACTACTCTCTCTTCTATTATTAATACTGTTGGAAGTATGGAATGTACCGCTACTTGTAGCCATAAATAAAGTTTGCGGAAGCTATAGGATCTCATATGTTCAGCATGTAATTATAAAAAGCAAAACACACATAGTTTTACAGAAAGGGATTGTGGAGAGTGGATGAGGAAGAGTGATTTACTTGTAGCCATAAAGTTTGCGGAAGCTGTAGGATCTCATAAAAAGCAAAACACACATGGTTTTCCTACTTAAATGCAACAACTTATAGCCTAAACTCTGTAATTAGGATTGAGAGAAAAACAGAAAAAGAGAAGAAAGAATCCCTCGAGTATTTATTTTGAGTTGGGCTTAAATTGTTAGGGTTGGAAAATTTATCAAAAAAGACAAATCTCAATTATTTAAAAATTAAAAATACAATTAAAAACTATTCAAACCTAAAAAAAGAAGCAGAAATGGAAATAAAAATCTCTACAAAATAAAATCTCAAAAAATTATCAAAGAATAGCAACAAAACATAAATCTAGGAAAACAAATGCCCACGGTCTAAGAGAGCATAAATGATCACCAGATATAATATAATTATGACATAGATAGAAACAACAACAATAATAAATATAATAATAACAACAAATACAAGCAACATAAAATTCTATTAAAAACATGTTTATTATTATGATAAAGATTATTTTTAAAATATTTTTTATTTAAAAATACATTAAAATTATCTACCCACAATGAGCATCTATTATTTTCTTTTTTATTAATATCCTGAAATAAAAGCTAACAAACCTTGCTTATACTAGTTTTAGGCCTACACTAAGTAAGAAAAATAAAAATAGATTAAACTGAATAATTCCTAAAAAAATATATTAAAATATCATAAAAAACAATTTTTTAAATTAAATAAAAATAAAAATAACTAAAAAAACAAATATATATTTTTTTTAAAATCCTCGGACATCAAACTACCTACCCGCAAGAGGCCCCTCTAAATGAGCTTTCCAAATTGGGGTAATTTGCGTCATTCTAATTAGCAATTTCTCTGCAAGGGAAGGAAATGAAGTAGCAGACCATGCACATAGCTAGAAAAAGCTTAGATAAATCTAATAAGTTTATAAAGTAGATAATATCATAAAATTATCCTTTATATAGGCTATTTATAAAGGATGGCAAATGATAATTTTATTCGATTCATGAAATTACCAGCTGCCATAACAGCACAAATAAATCATAGCAGACAAAGCAAACACACATATTTTCTCATGGAGTCTCTCACGCACACATCAATGCTCTCTTGTCACCACCACATAATTAGACCAAAGTAATTACAAAATAAAAAAGAAGAGGCTGGAGGTTTTCATCATCAAACTTAACATTACCAATTGGCTAAGAAATTGGTTCTATTTCCAACACCCTGGAACACTGTCCTCCAATATTTGCAGATGGAGTATCATCGCCTTTGAAAATCTCATCGATTCTTTTCTCACCTTCAAGTACACTGACGACTTCGGATATTTTAGGCCTGAGAGTAGGAGACAACTTAACACACTTCATTGCTAAGAGCAAAACAATGAGAGCCTGCTTTCTGTCGTAACTGGATGCTAATCTCTTGTCCACTAAGTCAAGGATTCTTCCCTTATCGTGCAAAACACCAGCCTGCAATTGAAAAGCAAGATTAGCTTAGCTTCGAGTATGAAAGAAATAATCAAGTAAATAATACTGACTATTTTCTAATCAATTAAAAAAATCAAGAAATTAAATAACTCTTAGCAATCAAGAAATTATTTCAATCATCCAATTAAAAAACACGATTAACCACATATTTTCTATAATTTATTTTATTCTATTTACTTATTTTTCTTGTTATATAACTATATAAACTCCACATGAGTTGAATGTAACATATATATATTAAATTATCGAATAATAATATCATTTTCTATTCTAAATTTCATCTTGATATCAGAATAGTCGAATATTATATATTGATTTAAATATTATCTTTTGCTTTTTCAATGGATAATTTTTTGCCATTCATCTGATCATTTTAAAACACTTTGTTTTCAAACTCTTCATTATCTACCAAATATTTAATTTACTATTTCTTTTCAATTATACATCAACTCATGATAAGGAAAAATTATTTCAAGATCAGTTGGATGATCAAATAACATCCAAAGAATTAAAAAAAAAATAGAGGTGTAACAAAGTCCAACAAGAGAATTGAGATTCTACATTAAGAGAAAGACATGCAAAAAAAAAAAAAAAGAAGAAAAGAAAAGAAGAAAAACTTAGTACAAGCTGATATGTTTTTGCACAAGAGATAGTATAAAAGAGACCACCTATAAAAAAAGAGAAGAGATAGTTCTTCCTAGCAAAAGAGATGGAAAATGGCTAAGGAACTATGATAAGAAAAATATATTAGTTTGACAAGAGTTAAATTTTTTTTAAAGTTGAAAAATTTTGTCCATTTTATTTTGGCTCATTTTATTTGACAAGAGATAGTTCTTCCTCAAACTAATATATTTTTCTTATCATAGTTACTTAGCCATTTTCCATCTCTTTTGCTAGAAAGAACTATCTCTTAAAAAGTCAAATTTAAAAAAAAATGTTTGGTGACAGAAATAAAAGAAAGAATAAGAATAACTATGTTTAGAAAACTACAATTGTTAAAGATAAGCATACAATCACAATAAAAGTGATGCATGTCAAACTCAAGAAAAATAAAATTACCATGAGTTTGAGGGGGCATGTTAAAAAGATAATCAAGGTAAATATTATTAACTATTTTTCTAATAAAAAAAAGGAAGAGATCAAGGAATTGAACAACTCTAGGTAATCAAGAAATAATTTTAATCATCTAATCAAATATATTTTCTATAATATATTTTATTTTATTTTATTATGTTTCTCGTTATATGATTATATAAATATTGCTTAAGTTGAATGTAACATATATTTCAAATTATTAAACAATAATATCCTTTTCTATTATAAATTTCTTCTGTGAGCTTATTGTAAAATTTACAAGTCATTTGATGTTGACAGAACATATTTGGTTTGATAATAACTACAAAAATAAATAAACTAAAGAGGATTTATCCTGTCAGATCCACTTACTTTATCTAGAAGAAACTCAGCTTCTTGGTTTGGTGTGTAATCTGCACTAACTTTCCCGCTAACTATTTCGAGTAGGACAATTCCAAAACTGTAAATATCAGCTTTAACAGTTATTGCTTTTCCCATTGAATACTCAGGTGCCATGTAAACTCTGCAATAAGAGATTATTTATTGGTTAGCTCTTAATTAATATTTAAAGAATGAAAGTAGTTGTCAATCAATGATCATAATACTTACCGCGACCCTTTTGCTTTGATGGCCATAAATGGATCTTCCTCATCACAAAGCGTTGCCAATCCAAAGTCAGACAACTTGGCCGTAAGAGAGTTATCAAGCATAATATTACTAGGTTTTATGTTTCCATGAACAATCTTGAACCTTTTCTCTTCATGTAAATACTTCAAACCTCTTGCTATTCCCAGACAGATATCAAATCTAGCTCTCCAATCAAGTTTTGTTGTGGAATTTGGTTCTACAAATCAAGATTTAAATATACAATTAGAAGCTCTCACAAACATTAAGTGACGGAATTCTATTACTCCTGTACGTGTTTTAGTTCTCAACAATTATATGAATTTCACAAGGCAATGCATTAGGTGAAAATTAAGATAAAACTTGAGAATCGAAAGAGCAGGATGAAAATTGGGTGATGGCAGTATTACCAAACAACGCACGGTGAAGGGAGCCTTTATGCATGTAGTCATATACTAGCAGATGCAGGTCTTTATTTGAATAGCCATCCAACAATTGAACAAGATTCACATGATGCAAAGATTTCAGGTTGAAGATTTCCCTTTGTAATTCATCTTTTCCTTGTTGCTTTGAATGAGGAGAAATCTTCTTCACTGCTAATTTTATCTTGTTCGGCAGTTCAGCCTGCATACACGTGAAATCAATCTACCAGAACTCTGAAAGAAAAAAGTGCATGTTGAGGAACAAATGTTTCAAAAAAGAAAATCTGACCTTGTATACTATTCCAAAGCGTCCCCTGCCAATCTCCATTTTGGGGCTAAATTTTCGAGTAGCATCGATTATTTGTTTGAGGGTGAAAGATTTTCCTTGGACCTCAATGGTTATTTCTATTTGAAGAAAACATCGAAGTAAGAATTCTTAAGGTAGTGTGGTGCATAATGATTTTAGATTAGCATGGAGAGGTACCATCCAGCTCGCTTTTCCGCAGCCAGCCCATTTTCCACATGAAAGCCAACAGAAGTAGAGGAGCAAATACTGAACCTGCAGTAATCCCTGCAATTTGTGAAGGAGATAGTCCCGTGCCAACTTTGAAGTCTGGATACAAATAGTGGAAGACAGAAAGAAATAATTATTTATCCAGATAGAGGGTAGCAGAAATCTTTGCTCAACAAAATTAAGAGCACGCAATTCCTTACTTGCAGTTACGGAAATGCCTGACACAAGGGGTCCATTCAGAGACAGGGGAGCAGTACTTAAATAGGAAAAACCTGGCACCTGGAAAGATCCTTTTCCAGCCCAGAAAAAGTGGATATTCAATAGATGATCATCTCCTACAAATGCTGTGAAATTTTGAGTCCATGTCTTGTTGGTGCCGCTGGCCATTTCTTTTATGTTGAAGTCTTTTAGTTCTCTCTTCCCCTATACCAAAAATGGATGTTGAATGGTGGAAATTTTTTAAAGAAGCTGCAGAAAAATATAGCGGTTACCTGTATATATACATCAAAAACACGTTTCCCTAAATTCGAGTAATGTTCATCACTTTGGTAAACAGTTTCAGCGAAGTAAAGCTTGACAGTGTAATTTCCTTTAAATAAACAGAAGCCGTAATATGTCAGAGAAAGAGGGCAGAGGCGACTTGAATTGTATAACTGTGTCTCAGCAGAATCACAATCTCCACATTCCATGTTTTTTATGTAATCACTGGAATCGTAAGTTTTCAATCCGAAGTCTCCAGAACAAGAATAAGCCCAATTTTCTCTTCGAGCTAAATGGTAATTTAATGTTGTACTGTCTGCTTCAAACACTTTCCCATCAACTTCTGTCTCTCCTCCTCCACAATTTATATATAAGGAATCGTCTGCAAAAAATGATAATCAGTACAGGAAATCTGTCCTGTGTTGGGTATACGACCAAAGTCCCACATTGGCTAGAAATGGGGAGGATCATAGGTGTATAAGGATGGACAAATATCTCCATTGGTATGAGGCCTTTTGGGTATAGCCCAAGAGCAAATCCATGAGGGCTTAGGCCCAAAGTGGACAATATCATACCAATGTGGAGATAGATGGTGTTCATAGTCCTTACAAGTGGTATCAGAGCCAGGCCCCGGAGTTAGTCATGATGGATGAATCCTCGAAATGCCGAACAAAAGGTGGTGGGCCCCCAATCACGATGTAATTCATGGATCAGCTCTATTGGATAGGCAGTGTGCTCCAGATGCTTCATGGACGTGTCCTGATCCCAACACGGTGAAGAGGAGTTGACCTAGAAAGAGCAAGAACTCTCAAGTCAGGTAGTGCTCTCCGGATGCTTCATGGACGTGTCCTGATCCCAACACGGTGAAGTAGAGAATGAAGAATCCTGGTTGGTAGAGAGTGGACGGATGAATGATCGGTTTGAGGGGAGGCTCGGTGGTCCTTTGTTCGAGGGGAGGATTGTTGGGTATACGACCAAAGTCCCACATTGGCTAGAAATGGGGAGGATCATAGGTATATAAGGATGGACAAATATCTCCAT
>Ga0325411_1006451_pt1 | contig 12876 bp, 5 predicted proteins | sample PopdelMetagenome_13_FD_206181 | JGI IMG/M metagenome (GOLD analysis project Ga0325411, IMG submission 206181) | Populus deltoides microbial communities from Bellville, Georgia, United States - Xylem-PdIQD-R4 | ecosystem: Host-associated > Plants > Phyllosphere > Stem > Wood/Secondary xylem... | reverse complement strand
CTTCAGGAACTTTCACTTTCAAGTTTTTAAGTTTAGAAAATAGAACTTGTAACTCATTAACTTGATCCATAACAAAAACATTATCAATAAATGAAAATCCAAAATATCTCATGATAAGAAATTTGTCCACACCTTGTTTTTTTGTTTTGTTTTTGTATTCTAGTGATTTCTAGATTTTATTTGGAAACTTTATAGATGTAAAAAGATCATACAGATGATCTAAAAAATTATTGAGGATATAGCATCTGTATAACAATTCATCTTTAACTCATTTCTTATGAATTGTCTTCAACTAATTATTGTCTTGAGGTGTAGATGCAGTAATTTCAGGTATATTTGAATAAAGGATGTAGAAGATCTTGTCTTTCTAACGAACAAAATTTATTCTATCAAAACAATCTAACTTCACAAACTCTTAATTCACTGTAATCTTGGACTCCGTTACAAATTAATAGCTTAAATTTGTTAAGTCAGTGGATATAACAAATAAGCTTTGAGGCGTAGAGGTCACTATATTTAAGGTATTAATTACCCCTACTATATTTACTACAAAGTTAAAGCAATATACCTTCAAGATACAACAATGCCTTGAAACTTTTTAATATGAACCCCGTGATCACGTAACCCATAACAAGATTGACAATAAATCTTAGAAAGCCAAAACAAGTTTGATAGGAGTGTGACATAATAGAAATTTATTCCAAAGCACCAACATTATTAGAATAAAAACCGATATCCTGTGAATATCATTTCATGAATGAGAAGTATAAGCAATCAGAAACAAAAGGACCAAACTTGAAAAATGAAAAGAAAAGAAGACATGTGTGAACTTTTTCTGGAAGAGAGAAAAAAAAAAGAATAAGAAAAAAAGGTTGTCATCGACAAACTGCTCATCAACCATTATCACATGCTGCACTAGGAGGAAGAGGGAGAGGTGACGCTTCTAATGAAACGATAGAGCAACATATTTGGTCACCGGGAGGAGCCACATGCGTCGCCTTAAAGACGTGGGCGCTAACACGTGAGGTGTATATCCCTACAATTTTTTGATTAGAAAATTAATTATTAAGAGTAAAAAGTCCAAAACACCTTTTATATTTTTAGTATTAACAAAAAAAAAAACCCCATATGTAACGATAAAATCACTCGTGAATTGTTGCCTCTTTTTTTTTCAGACTCTAAGAGTATAAAAGTCAATGTATAATTTTGTGAAAAATATAAATGAATAAATATCCTTGGTTAACTGTTCAATTGTTTTTTAGTGTGGGTAAATAAGTATTGTATTGTAAAAAAAAAAAGAGATATTTAATGAATAATTAGCTTTTGAAAAAGACAAAACCACCCTCAGAATCAAGACGAACAAAATTTTCTTCAAAGAATGAAAGTGGTATTTTACTATAATAATAAATAGTTTTTTTTTATGTCTATGTACACAATAAACTCTATGGTATTTTGAAAAGGCGTTTTATATGTTCTGTTAATACATACATTGAAGAGGAAAATAATAAGTTGAAGACCACGAGACTCTTAGCATCAAATTCCTGTCAAAACTACATAAATTAATTACTCCTGTCTATGTATAATCTTCTCCCATATATTTAATGTCTTGCGGCGTAGTCAACTTGAGAATATATGAATTTAAAATTTTCTTCCAATAGGTTCAACTTGACCTGCAAATGGAAGCCTATTACTGCCACTGATACACGCAGATCGGGGGTGCCAGTTGAGTGATCCTGCGTCCGCCTGCCCGGCCCTTTCTCCTGCTATCTGGTAGCTTTTCATTTTCTACAGTTGATTTTTTTTTTGACAAAGTGGCTCAAACTTATCTTAATTCCTGAGGCAGAGATTTGTCTTTTCAAGAAGGCATCTGCCATATGGAAAAGTCGCCATAATGCTTGTGGCAAGCTACTGGCACACCCTGGCTCAGCTGATAGGCCATTAGCCTGCCTTCTGTCATAATCTGAAAGCTATAGCACTCATCCAGAAGCAGAATTAAGTCAAATACTGCAAGTTGCAGTAGCGCTTCCGATGAAGGCACCCCCACTTGGCTCCTCCGATACGCAAATGGGCACATCTCCCACGTAACTTGCCAAATTGATTGCCATGTTGTCAGCAACTAAGCAATCGTCGTGAAATTTCCCGTGAGAAATCTATTTTCCTGAACATACAAATTTCGTTCGAGTTGCAACGCCTAAGCTTATTTTTTTTTTTATTAATATGGGTATTCAGATTAGCTTACGTATATCTCGACTAATCTCGCGGGATTTGAAGTTAATAATTAATTTTATTTAATTTTTTTTTAAATTTCCTTTTTTTTCTAGTCTTTCTTCTTCAATAAAAAATTAAAAAACATGTTCATTTTTCAGCCAAAATGTAAACTTAATTTCTCAGCAACAACTAACAGCTTTAACTAACAATGCTAGCTCATGCCACTACTTATCAATAGCCATATATTTACTCAACTTATCATTGACCTGCATCATTACAGCAGGGTATTATTACAATTGTCAATCTATTCATAAATTACTAATTTTAATCAAGCGAACTAATTTCATAGAGAAAAAAACAAGATTATCCAAGAACAAAGAAACAAGATTATCAAATACTTGCATGGCATATGATATATTATTTCTGGAACTTAATAATTGAACAGAATTGGATCGCTGTCATTTCACACGTAAATTCACCAGCGCACATCTTAGAGCTAAAGCAAGACCCACCTGTTACAGGACATCATTTGACCGTAAATTAACGTTGCTTGCCGAGGAATAGGAGGCCTATAATTTGACTAGATTGGGTGAAGCAACTTGGCAATCTAGTTCAGCTCATTAATGAGATGCAAAATCAATCTTTACTCAAGGTGCAGTGAGGGATCAAGCTCACGAACTTTCAAGTTTGCTATGTCGTTTTCTAAAGAAAAACTTGCCCTCTACTGGGCTACAAAATTAAAATAAACAGAGATATAAGTTGATTTTAAGAGAAAGGGTTGATTTTCTACTGGAGCTACAAAATTAATCACACCTGCTACCTGGGTCACTTTCCCTTTTGCTTTTCTGCTGGAGCTACCTCCAATTCCTCTTACTTTGGAAATAACGATTGCCCAGATGCCTTCAATCTCTTCTCTTTTGTCAAGAAGAGAACTGCTGCGCAGAGGAGAAGAGAAGAGAAGCTGGAGCAGAAAAACACAGAGAGATGAATATATACATATATATTCATGACATTGGGCTATTTTCCATGTTTTTTTTCCTTTTATTTTTCTTGAAAAAACAGAGCAAGTCTCTGTTACTGAACACACCCTGCACAATTTCAGCTCTTGTAGAAAATTACTTTAATATTCTCCAGTTACACAAGATATGCTTCCAAGCACGTACTCAATCTTACAAGCTTTGTTTGTATTACTTTTTGCTCATGTATACTTACAATATTATATAATATCTACAAACTAATTAATACGACAGTTGATAGCATCAGTCGCGATTAAGGATGCAGAAACAGTTGGCGCCATTTTGCTCAGCATGTCCCTCATCTTGTTGAAAGCCATGTTTGTACACGGCTAGTGTTGTATGTTCATGACTGATCGGGTTTCGCATTTCTGATCGATTTGTACTAAAATCTTTTCATTCGTCACATTGGGCTACCAACACTGATCAGTTTCCCATGTCCGGCCACTATAGCCCGAAAACCCCACGGTGGTCAATGGCCGCTGTTTCCTTATAAATAGCTTACTATCATAAACAGCCCGCTTTTCCGGGTCTGATAGAGTTGAATAGGCAGCGTGTAACTTCATAAACTCGTCAGCAGACGTGTCTTTCCGATCCTCGGCAACCACGTCAGGGTGGTAAGTCCTGGCCAGTCTCCGGTAAGCAGTCTTGATCTCCTGGTTTGTTGCCCCCACCGGAATCCTTAGAATCTCGTACAAAGATGAGGCCATGCCTTGAGGTTTCTTGAGAGACAGATTTGGGGGCGGGCGAGTGGTGGTGGTGCTGTTTGTTACTAACAGTCGCTTGAATGTTACACGTGGAGGAGCAGAAGTGGAGAGACAGGGAGAGAGCATGGTATGGCACAGAGTGTTGTGGTTTATGGGTTTTGAAGGGGAGATGGGTTACTGGGATTTTTATAGAGGTCTGCTTGAGATTAATCAACTATGGTTAAGTCAAGATGTGGAATATATATATATATATATATATATATATATATATGCTTATCTGTTATTATGTGTTTGGGTGAGTTTTGAGGTCTGGGAATGACTCAGCAAACAATGATATGTCCAATTTGATATTTTGATTTTTTTTAGTTTGTGGGGGTGAGGGAGAGGGCAAAATCTTGAATGTGGAATGGCAATGATGGGTCTGTGTCTTCTTCTTCGTCGTCGTCTTCTTCTTCTTCTTCTTTCCAATTATTCCCTTTGCTTGCCAGATGACAACAAGGAAGGATATTTGAAGCAACAAGTGAATTTATTGAATTTAGCTATTGCTCCAATCAAATTGATTCAAGTGCAAACTGCAAAGGATAGAATTAATTTAATTTGTCCCTACAAGATGAGCCCATTGGAAATCCATTTAGATCTTTATCATTATCAGGTTGCACATTCAACGGCAAAACTTAAAGAGTAAAAAAAGGTGGCAGTAATTAATTAATTTAATTTCTCACGCAGCACAGGTTTTGTCTCGACGTAATAAATGAATCCAGTACACAGACCATATATAGAACAGTGGCAGTATACTTCTTCTTCTTCTTCCTCCTCCTGAAAGATACCCCATAAGAACATTTGTTTTTCGCCGCCTACAGTTTTTATTTAATTGTAAATAGGGAATTTGAAATTGGAAGCAGAAACAGTTCTTGGAGACATAGCATTCCAGATATCATGGAATCTTTCAAAGCAGACATAATTCTGTTGATTAAACCATCGATCTATAATGTTATGACCGAAGAATCCACGTTCTTTTTTCCAATCTTTGATGTTTGAATGTAGAATTCCTCCTCCGATGTTTCTTTCTTCCGGGTCAAAGCATCATAACATCATACTTTCTTAACCTGCTTTCATGGGCGTTATTTTTTATTTTATTTTCTACCTTTTGAATTTCTACGCCTTTTCATTTTGAAATCTTTTGAGGTCATCTTACATATTTTTTTATATATAAATTGTTAATATATATTTTTCTTCATTTTATAGTCATGTCATTTCATCGGGACAAACTCCTACGCAATGAATCTAATTAAGACCAGTATTTTTGTGGTCTAATATTTAAAAACAAATCATTTATATTAAAATTAAGAGATTTATGAAATCTTCTTTTACTACATACTAAATCATCAACGAAGTGTTTATTATTATTTCTTAACTACCTCTTCTTTCCCATTCAAAAGAGGTGTTTATTTTTTTTTATTATTAAATGAAGTATTTGTTTGTATAAATTAAAATATGAGAGGTATCTAGAACTAGTATGTAGGTATTTATTAAATGACGTATATTAAACTGACTCGTATGAAGATTTCACATGGAAAAATCATTTATGTGTATATAAAGGTTCTCGTAATAATTATATAAATAATCCTTAAACTTGAGATCATTAAGTTATTTTATATAAAAATTGATATGTTTTGATCTTAACTATATGTTGTCTTAATCAATGATAATAAATATGCAGATATTGAATATAACATAAACTAATGAAGATATTTGAGTAATCAAGAGAGCATTTATTTCCCTAGATGATTTAGAAAAAAAAAATATTCTTTATACTTTGAAATAATATTGATTGTGAGTCCTTGTATGAGGTGGAATAAGATTTAAAAAGGTTTTTAAATTTTGTTTAAATGATCAATGACTATAATGTTGAGAAAAAAACATGATTTAAAATATCCAAAGTATTTCATGCTAAAATATCCAAATTATAAAGTATTTAATGAATGAATACTAATTATATTAAGAAATTAATTACTAAAAGGTTATATCAAACTACATATGACTTTTTTCTTATTTGAGGAACCATAACACTTTACTAGATAATGCATTTGATCTTTAATATAAATCAATTGATTTATTGAATTGATAATGAATTACATTGTTGAATTTATTTAATCTTATTTTTATTTAGGATTAATGTGATTTATAGTTTGGTTAAAATATTAGGAACTTAAATGGTCATATAAATTAAGAATCATTGGTAAGAAATTAAACTCGGATGATTAATCAAGTACGACTTGATTGTAAATAAATTTTAAAAATTAAAGAATAGAATATAATTAATATAGAGGATTATAATTATAGACCTAGAAATATCAAGTAATGACTTGATTGTACAGATAATCTTCCTAGAAATCCTAAACAACCCTATACTATATATATGTTTTTTTTTTAATTATTGTTTCCATTGTGTTTATGTATTTTAGAAAAATCAACATTATTAGCCTTGGTTAGGCCTTGTGGGGCTGGCTATGCCTGCATTCTTATTCCCATTCCCTTCTCTTTGTTTTAGAAAACCCACCATTATTGGCCTTGAATGTGTCCATTACAGACAAGGTAGTTGCATCCATGGCCAACCTTCACTTCTATAACATGACAATAATTGTCAACATTACAGACAAGGTACTTGTATTTCATCCTAATTTTGTCCTTAACTTTGCCGATATTTTTACCCAGTTCAAGTGGCAAATTTATTTTCAAGCCTTTCAATGTTTGGATCATCGTTAAATTAAATAGACTTTAGCTAATAAAAAAAATTTTTTCTTATAAATTGTAGCAAAAAGAGTTGTATATTCGGCAGATTATTTAACCAATTCCCAAAAAAGACGGACACTTGTAAGAGAGTTGGTCAAATTTAGCCTCATCTTTATTATTGTGATGGTTAAATTAATCTTTTGTTGTGGCTGATATATATTAAGTTCGATTTCTTCTCTAACTACCAATGATTAATAATAATATTAGTTTTTACTGAAAAAAGAAAAAGAAAGAATTAAGATAGCACATAGGTTGGCCTAATTATTATTGGAAGACTAATGATAAATATTCTCCAAAACAATAATTTAAATCTTTATATATATATATATATATATATATATATATATTTGAGGATGGGATCTCCATGTCATTCGATGTTATATTCTGTAAAATAATTGAATAGTGGAATGAATTTCAACAGCCTTTAGGAGTAAACAAGAGTCACTTGACAAAACTACAGAGTAGATGCACAATGATAAGAGTTTGGAACTAATATATTTACTTTTCATGTAGTTTTAGGTTCGAGTCCCGTAATTACTAATATAATAGTCACTGAAAGTTTACATGGTCGTTAACTTTAAGACTCATAGAATTAGTTAAGATGCGCGTAAGCTGACCCGGATACCCATGTTAATAATAATAATAAAAAAGAGTCACTTGACAAACAAGTCACCCAAAACCTAACTCCAAGAACAGATTCCATGGATGCTCTGTCAGTTTCTTTCAAGGGGCACTCCGGCCCGGAATTATTCTCAGGACAAGAACCAGTTGGCGCTGCAATTTGGGAGCGGTCCCATCCTTGTTATTGTGTTTTCTGTTTTCAATAGATTCTTATGTTCAAACCTCTTCTATATAATAAAACAAAGTACTAACCTTAAACCACAATCATGTTGCCTTGCCAAAAAGCCATTTAATTAAAGAAAAAAAAAGGGAAAATCATTCAATTTTAGTAATACAAATATGTTTTCCTTCCTACGCGAAATACTAATATAAAAGATTGTTTGACTAGCAACTCAACGTTTGTTCATGTCCCTGCTGCTGTTCTATTAGGTTCATGAACATTTTATTCAAGATCGATTAATTATACAGCATGCGTAAACATTTCCATTTCTTTCTAAAGAGAGGGAAAAAAACGATTTGTATTTATTTGGGAGTGTTTGAGAGTGTAGTAATTATTGTTTTTCAAATTATTTTTGTTTAGAAATATATCATATTAATATATATTTTTAATTTTTTAAAATTTATTTTTGATATTAATACAGCAAAATATACAAAAACATTAAAAAAATTCAATTTTTTAAAAACATAATTTGAAATGCATTCTCAAACTATGCACAAAAATATATGAATAAATCATTATCGATTATCAAATACCATATGAAAAGAAATAATGAAACATCAAGGGTATAATTAAAAAAAATCATTTGCATCCGCTATATATATATATATATATATATAAAGCACTACTATGAATTCCATTAATATTGTTTGAAAGAAAGATTTAGTTGGATAATCACAGAAATCAATTCAAACACATTAAATATGTATATATAAAAGGTTGTCATTGTCTAAAGAAAAATTAATGGTATTAATATTTGTTTTTGAGTGGCAATCTTCCAAGTCATTCAAACATGTATATATCCAAGAATCCACGATGGTAATATATAGTTCCATGAAAGCGACATTAACCCTAGAATTATCTTCTTGTCTCCTGCACGTTTCATTGTCGGCAATGAATTAGTTTTGTCCATCAAAGTGTCACTGTTTTCTCCTCGATTGATCTTGAGTTCTATCCCTAATAAATCTCTTGTCCTCCCTCGACAACGTATAGCCGCGATCATCATTTTGTATTGGAAAATTATATTTCAAGCACAGACTTTTCATGTAAATGTTAGTCCCTATCAGTAACAGTGTAGACACATTCTTTCTGTTCATGTTAATCCTCAGGCAGCCATTCACATGAATGGGAAAAGCTTCAAGTACTATCATATATAGAGCTGCTTAATCAAGCCTAGTATTTCAAACATGTCATTGGTTATATAAAACTAAGAAATGGCTACAAATGGAATACAGACAAACAATAATTTGATGTTAATGTCTATGTTTTGGCCAGCAAATGGAAAAGGATGGCTCAAAAAAGATTTAAAAGCTGCCTCTCTATTTTTATATGTGGATCATGTGGGAGCATTTTGATTGGGTTTAATTTATAATCTCTTCTATATATTACCAAAGAACAAAATAAAAAATAAATAAATTATAATCTCTTCTACTATTGCTTTCAACTCATTCTAGCTTGTTGCCGAGTGCATGCATTTTTCTATGGGACCTTGGCTAGATTCGATTCACCTTGGCTGCATGCGTTTTATATATTATCATCTACACACTTGTGCAAATGGGAATATTTAAGTAAAAAAAAGGGGGGAGATTTAGGGTGATGTAAAATCTCTAAAGAAATTCATAAAAATCAAATAAAAACATAAATCAATAATATATTGACAAATAAATCAAATTAATAATACTATGGGTCAAATGATAGATGATGAACTCAATATATTAATTGGGCTCACTTCTTGATGAGCTTACTGGGCTTGTTTTTTTCCTTTTCATTTCCCGAGCTAGTTATTTTTTTATTATTATTATTATTTAGAAAGATAGAAATTTCATTTAAGGGGAGGTATTTCTAGATCTTAAGCCAACCAAAATACAAGAGGATTTTGAATATAAAGAATGAAACAAACTCACATATCATAATAATAAAGACGTTCAAAAAACATAAAATGAAATTTTTACAAACTAAAGATTCTAAAGTTCATATCTAAAATGTAAAAACTATTTTAAAAAAATTAAAATCTAAAAATATTTTCAGGACATGAGGAGATAAACTATCACGCTACAAGATACTAAAATAATCAGATTTAGATATTTTGATACGAAGGGTTGGAGAAAAACTTAACAGAAAAAAGTAGAGGTTGAAATCCAACTTGACCAAAACTAGAAGAATTAATTAAGCTTAAAAACTTAATTAAACTTTTAATTGGTTTAATTAAACACTTAATTGAAGAAGAAAAATTGATTTCTTCATAACAAGTAATTAAATGAGATAAGTTTAATAATGAACATATGCACCGTTGTGTTAAGCAAAAAACTAGGACACTAAGAAGATGAATCAACCATGGTGAAAATATGTAACCAAGCTCTGATACCATAAAAGTGTTTGATAGACAATAATATATGGTTGAAAACCTCTTTGCCATGTCAAAGAGATGCCTTTCCATTATATACAATGGTTCCAACTATGTAATCCTAGATAATAAGAAATAGTAAATACAAATAAGCAAAGTAATATCCTACCACTATACAAGAAGATATTGTAGTAATAGAAAAGGAAAATAACATATCTTAGGGATCTCCCTTATGAATAAGGATAAAAACTAGTCGTATTAGCTTTGGTTTCGGCTTCAAGACCTTTTTAAGATAAGGATCGAGTGGTTAATTTGACCATTTCCTTTTATTTTCATTTAATTCTGGACCAATAATTTTAAGTTATATGGAAAGCGAGATGGTGAAAAGTGTAACTCAAATAAGTTCTTTTACATGTGTTAATTTGAAATGTCAAGAATGGCTTACAAGGAACAATCAAATTTTAAAAGATTATAAAACAAGTAGGGATACAATATCCTATAAAAAGCTATCTAAAAAGATTTTAAAAAAATGATGTCATGTTGCAAAGAAAGATAAGAAAAAAAACCATTTTTATTGGCTTTCATCTAGTTTTTCAAATAGATGAAATTACTATTCAGAGTATTAAACTAGAGTTAGTCTTTAACTAAAAAATCTTTCACTAAAACAATGATATAAAAATCATTAGATATATGAAAATAAGAAAACAACTAAAACAAAAGAATGATTCATTGTAACCTCTCTCACATTTTCTTATTCACCACTACAATGTGGTGATTTTTTTTTTCCTTCAAAAGAAAAATTTCTTACCTACGGTTCATTAGGCATTATGGATTTGTTTGGAGATATTTTTGTCTATTCAATATATTTATGAATAATAAAAGAATCAAAATATCTCTGGTATAAAAAATAAAAAAAAACCTAACATTGGGCATGGGTGTTGTTGTCTTTTTTCTTTTTTTAGCATCCTATAAGATTATGTATATGACCTTAAGGACAAAACAATTAAGACATTGATATAGGGGTATTGGTGTCTTTTTCTCTCATTTTTATTGTAATTGTTTGTTTGGTTGAGAGTAGTAACGTAATTTACGATTCAATTTATAATTTTTAAATGCAAAAAGTTGCTGGCGTGCGAGAGATGCAACACACTTTCGGCGATGCGTGTGACGTCTCCCGGTGGTGGAAAATGAGTTTCCATCGTCTCATTTGGTTTTCCCTTGTGTTCTTTTCCTTTATTGGTAGCGTGTGTCTGCTAAAGGTGGTCGGTTTTTTGCTGACGTGTGTCTACTAAAGGTGGTCGGTTTTTCACTAGTAAGTTTTTCTTTCTTTTTTTACCCTTCATTTCTCTCTCCTACCTTAGAAAATCAACTCCGGTCCTTATTATTATTGGTGTTTTAGATTTAGTTCTGTGAGTTTTGATTTTTGATTTTTGTCCTTTTTCATTGTGTTAAAGTTTTTTTTTTTAATTTAATCCTTCAATTCTAATTTGTATAAGTAATATTTTCAATTTGGTCCTTTTACTCTTGATTTCTTATTTTTTTTCCTTTACTCTTTTTTCAGAGTTTTTATGGTTTTCAATTTTATCTCTCATATCATGTTTTTTATTTATTTTTAACAAGAATAATACTAATTTTGATTTGATCCTTTTTCTTTTGTCCTTTAGTCAAATTTTTTAATTTTTATGATCTTTAATTTTTCCTTCAAATCAAGTTTTTATCTTTTGTTATTTGAATAATAATGCTGGTAGAGCATTTTAAATTTTAAGAAATTCTAAATTACATTTTAATAAATTCTAAACAAATATAAATTTCAATTCTATTCAAATAAAATGGAATAAAAAATCAAATATATAAAAATATTATATAAATCTAAATGTATTAGATGTAGTCTATTTATTAAATATAATAGGTAATTAGATGTAGAATATTTGGCATAGCTATTCACAAAGAGGATCTAGGCAGTGTGTGTTAATACCAAGACAAAAAAAAATACAGGTATAGTCAAATGGTAAAATTTCTTTTTACGAAGAAGAAGACACGATAATAGTAGTAGTAGTAGTAATAACAACGACGGCGATGATGATGGTGATGAAACTGTTAAAAAAAAAACAACTGAAAAGGAAGGGGGGTTCCTTGTAGCCATATAAACAATCCATTATTGATTACAATAGTCAAACTACGTCTATGACCTTCCAAAAAAGAGACTTGTCTTGGAGCATGTAATGTTTTTGTATTTTCACACGGCTTATTAGTTATTATAGATTTGGTTGGGGGTATTTTTGTCTATTCAATATTTTTAATAACAAAAATATATCTAAGAATAAAAGAATCAGCACAGTAGGGATACTTTAATTTTTTTAATTTTTTTTATAAATAGTCAAATTACACTTGCACCCTTGAATTCAATAAATATAAGTAAATTGGGGTCAGGTGTGTTAGGGTTTTTTAGTCTAGTTTTTTTTTTTTGTTAATTATGTATTTGATTGAGGATGATAATGTAATTTAATATTTAAATAATTTTGTTAATTTTTTTAAAAAAATATTAACACATTAGGCGCTGCAAACTTTGAAAGACGTGTCAGATAAGATGGAGAGAGAGAGGGTAAATAACACCTTGGCGTGACCAAGCTTCTAATTCTCGACGTCAATAACGTTTGCCTAAGCCTTGACTTACGTTAACCTTAATTCGGACAAATCACGGGCTTTATCTTGTTAAGAAGTTGCAGAGTATTTCAATACAAGATGCCGACTCCATGGACCGCCCAGCACGATGGCTCGTTAGTCGCTAGCATATGGGCTTGCTTTGCTAGAAATCTTCTTCTGGGATACAAAAGGAGGCAGCAGCGTGAGAGGCCTTCCCCATCGGTCAATTAGTAAATGAAATTTATCTCTTAATTCACCGGAAACAAAAGAAATACAAAACCCTATCTGTTCACTGACTAAAATATTTGGTAAAGTCCTATGGTAGGCTAC
>Ga0325411_1006450_pt1 | contig 12877 bp, 6 predicted proteins | sample PopdelMetagenome_13_FD_206181 | JGI IMG/M metagenome (GOLD analysis project Ga0325411, IMG submission 206181) | Populus deltoides microbial communities from Bellville, Georgia, United States - Xylem-PdIQD-R4 | ecosystem: Host-associated > Plants > Phyllosphere > Stem > Wood/Secondary xylem... | reverse complement strand
TTGTTGTTGTTGTTGTTGTTGTTGTTGTTTATAATTTATACAATTAACCTCTCTGTGGTTCGACCCCGGTCTTGCCGAGTTATTTATTACTTCGACACTCCTGCACTTGGGAGAAGACATCAATCTTTTGGTCGTGTCACATACCATACACAATGGAGACTAGCTTCTCTGTAATAGAAGCAATCAAGCAACTCAAGAAACAATTGTCTTTTCTTGACCAAGTTGTATAGGTTGAATGAGGTGACCCTTCAGAAAGATTTTATAGTAGGGGAGGGACAATTCTATCCATAAGATTAGCAAGACCATGACTCCTAAAAAAATCATAATTTGAATGCTCTAAGGTATATAGTTAGGACCATTTAATTTTTTAGAAATAGTTTGAGAATTAGCTTAAATAGTGGGTTGTGGAAGAGAGATTTGACATTGAAGGTAATGGAATTTGAGGCCATTACTTAAGAGAAATGGTGTGGGAAGCGAAGAGGTGTTAGCAAGGATCAAGTGTTTGCCTTTTAATACTCTGATACCAAATAAACAAACTAAATATAAAAATAAATAGGGTTTAAACTTAATGGCTTAAATGATTTTAACATTGTATTCAATCACAATATATAAAGAGATACAACAAACTAGATAAATTTAAGGAGTAAAATGAGATTAAACAACTATTTGGTATGGGAAGCAAGAGAGTATTAGAATTTGTGGCCATTACTTAAAACAAATAGTGTTAGAAGCGAAAAAGTACTACCAAGGGTTAGGTGTTTGCCTTTTAATATTCTGATACAAAGTAAACAAACTAAATATAAGAATAAAGGGGAATTTTAAACTGAATGGCTTAAATCATTTTCACTTTGTATTGTATCACAATATATTGATAGGGTTATAACAAACTAAAGAAACTTAAGGAGTGCAATGCGATTAAACAACTATCTACTTAACTCAATTGATTTGTACACCTTATGCTCTTGATTCTTTGATACATGAGTATCCTCTACTAGTCTAAATGGAGTTGGGTTACTTGAATTTGGGTTAGCATTACAAATGGAGGAATTTTTTATGTTGTTTGTTTTCATCATGTGGTCACCTTTAAGCCTAAATTTTAGTCTTTTATTACATGGGAAAATAAGCCTACCCTATATGGTTTTTAAGTTTTGAATGTCATATTTCTAGATTATCTAGCCATGCATACATTGGAGTTCTCTACAAAGAGTTATGTCAGTTTTAATTTAAGTGCTTCTTAGGTGTTTGTTTGCACTTCCTAGAGTTAAAAATGAGTTGTTGCTAATTATTGTTTAAAGTTTTGCTAAATTTAATTATTAGGTCTAATTTATGTTGTTTTAGTGTTTTCTAAACTTGGAGGGATGTTTCTAGTGTATAATTATGATTTAGACCAGATATTGGGATCTTTATGAAAATTTTGAATAAAAGTTTTTTGACGTAGTCAATTGACATCTATCAAGTTTTGTATCTCATTTGTTAGTGGTGTACTTATTTCCTTGACTTTATATCTCTAAAGTGATGATTTGTATCTTTACAATGGTGAGTTATTTTCATTTGTATCTCTTTGGTTTGAAACCTTAAAGTGGTGAGCGAAAAACACTTTCTTTTGTGAGAGTGACCTTTGTTGTCGATTTTTCATACGATACCAGTATCTAGTATCAGAGCTTTTTACAATCATGATTGTTCATAAATGATGCATGCAAGATTTTAAGAAGGATATTTATGCACTTGAAATGGATGAAATGTAATGTCAAATCCAGCAACTCTAGGATCATCTTAAATGATATAAGAATCGAGACGATGATGATAAGATCGATACTGAAATTGGATCTTCTAGTAATAATAAGGATGATGTTAATCATTTTCATCACATACCTCACCATGAGTCAGATGGCAATGGTTCTTCATCTCAACATTGAAGAAAAAGAAAAAAAAAACCTTATTAAGAATCTGGTGTGAGGGTTGATATTCTTGAATTTAAAGGAAAAATACAACTTGATGAGTTTATTGATTGGCTCCAAATCGTAGAGAGGATTTTCGATTTCAAAAAGTTTTCTGAAGATGGAAAATTAAAGTTGGTGGCTCTAAAACTCAAAAAGTGTGCTTCCTTGTAGTTAGAGAATCTTAAAAAGCAAAAAGCTCATAAGGGCAGAAGTAAGATCAAGTCTTTGAAGAGAAAAGGGAGCTTAAAATGAGATTCTTACCTAAACATTACAAACAAGAGACTTTTCTCAAGTTTCATAACCTAAGGCAATCTGGAATGACCGTTGTTGTTACTCAATTTTGGACCCCATGTTCTGGAGATGGTGTATGCCCATTTTGAACCGAGTGTAGGAGTATAGCTTATGTTTGCTAGAAAATTGACAAAAACAGAGAAAGAAATATTTTTTCGAAACCCTATTTGAGTTGTTTTCTGCTCTCTTTATCCTTCCCCTTTGCTGCCAAAATCATCAGGTTTTCTTAGATTGATCAGGAGTCTTCATAATGCTAAATTCGTTCCTTCTTTATCTGGTCTTTAAGGTTGGATAAATCCCTCAGAATTTGCACCAAAAAAAATTTGATTCTGCTGCTATTGTAATTTTTTGTTCCAAATTAGACTCTGATTCTGACTGGGTTTCGTACGATATCTAACCATCCTAGCTATGTTCTGTCACTCATGACATGTTGAAAAATTGACCTACATCTTTATTGGGCCCTAGGGATCACTGATCTTATGGCAAACTCTCAGTCAGATTTGGATGCTCGGCATTGTCAGATTAAGAACCTTTTTTACCAACTACATTACTGCCAGATTATGTTCTTTAAAATGATTTTATCTCAATTCGACTCCTTCATCAAAGTGGTAGTCCTAGACGAGTAGATAAATTTGGGCTTTTAAATCGCTTGATTTCAGTATCAGAAGCTCAAGATATTCCCGTTTGAATATCTAGTGTGAAAGTAGGGATTCTTGCGGCGCGAAGGATCCTGACCCGAGTTATGCACTAAAAACTCCTTTTCCATCATAAATTTTGATGATTTGTTCTTAGGTCATACTCTCAGTCATATCCGGATTCTCGGCATTGTCAGTTTTTGAATTAGATTAGGAGACCCTTTTTGATCAACCAGATTACTGCCAGATTCTGTTCTTTAAAACGATTTTATCTCAATTTAAATCCTTCATCAAAGTTGTAGTCCGGGACACGTAGATGAATTTGGGCTTTTGAATCACTTGATTTCAATATCAGAAGCTCAAGATATTCTCGTTTGAATATCTAGTATGAAAGCAGGGATTCCTGCCACGAGAAGGATTTCTGCCCAAGTTCACGGGCCTGATTCGAGGGATTTTATTTGGACCAAGGACTGAGTTGAAAAGTGTTAAAATGAGGGATTTAATTAAAGAAGGATATTGGAAGTTGGAGAAAGGGGCTGGATCATCATAAATGACGGGATTTCTACCACACCGAGTAAGGAAAATCTAGTTTTTTTGCAGCTATAATTCATAAGAAACAACAGCTTTTGACAGCTGCAAAATGCCATAAAGAGAAGAACCACACCATCATCTAATGGCTAGGATTTTATCCCTAACATAGATGGCTGGAATGATGTGTTAATGTTGGAAAGAAATCACTAGAATCAACATATAATCAATGACAATATTGTAGTTTCTTCATTTTAATTATTTGGCTGCAAATCAGCTGGGATTTGCATCCTAGATTAATGCATTGAATCTTTCCTAATAAGAGTTGTGTATAGACTATATATACGCTGCCTCTGCTGACCTAAAAAGAAGAAAAACAGAAGAACAAAAGGGAGACAGAGGTAAAACAAGGAGAAACAAAGAAGGCTTTTCTTTGATACTAAAAAGTCTTCACTGGAACGTGAAAGAGGAGAGGAGAAAAAAAGAAGGAGAAAAAGACAGGCAAACGGCAACAAAAAAAACAAGAAAAAGCAAGAGAACACAGACTCCACAAGCACATCACAGCTTCAGCGTCATTGTTTTCGTTCGTCAAGAGGCACGCTGGAGCTGTTTCTTGGTCTTTTGTTTCATTTCCTACAAAATAGAATCTACAGGTGTTTCTTCCCTAGTGCTCCAGCTGCGAGAACTTTAGGGACCCTCATGTTCTTTTCTCTTCTTACACTTGCTGAAGGGAAGGTTAGTCGGCCATGACTTTGTCTTTTTGTTTGTAATAAAGCATGCTTTCCCAGTTTTTGTTTTGTTTCTCTCTGTTCGCGTTGTAAAATGAATGAGGCTGTTTGTTTTTTTAAGGTGAGGAAATAGTGGGGTTTATGAGGCACGGACATAGGGGTTTGATTTCAAAATTCTGGTTTCATATTTTTGGCTCCCTCGTGCACATGTTTTACTTCTCTCATGTTTCTTATTTATACATAAATAGAGCATACTTCTAGTTTTATTTTCCTTGTTGTCTACGTGGGATGAGTAAAGCGGGATTTAGTTTTATCAAAGAATGGGTATGAACACTGTCACTAGAATGGGTTAATGGGGTATGCACATTGTCATTAAATTCTGGTTTCATAATCTTGGCTCCCCTGTACCCTAACATGTTTTGAATGTTCTTTATATATATATATATATATATATATATAATTGAAGTTTTCGAAAATGTGTTTTCACATGGATTTCTTAAACACAATAAAAATTATTTTCTTGCATTTCTGGATTTTACAACATGTTTGTAAAACTCCAAAGGGTATTGGCCAATATTCCAAAAACAAAATTCTTATTTTAGGGGGAATTCATCTATTATTCACCATTAATGTTTGGATAAAGAATTTCCAAATGGATGAATATCCAAAATATTTAATGGAATAAGTTGTTATTATTCACTATTAATATTTGGATAAAGTAACCCTAAGTGGTAAATATCCAAAATAATTTTCTATGAATAATAAGTCATCACACATCCTTGAAAGAAACCTTAATTATAATCGAGGACATTTCAATTTTTTTTTACTCCACAGGTTACGAGCCATGAGAGTATAAAACACTAAGGCAAAAATAGGCTTTTAAAGCGCTCTAGATTTCTAAATTTTTGTTCCTCCTCCTTGCGATTTACAAGTCGCAAACTCTTGAAATACTAAGGGGAAAATGAGCTTTTAAAGCACATAAAACCTCCTTAGATTTCTATCTTAATAAATTTAGTTTGAATCAAACCTAGGAAAACTGATGGGATTAGAAAACACCAACACCATAGCAATTATAAAGCAAACCAAACACCAAGCAGCTTACCTTAGGTAGGGCGTACTAGGGGTGCTAATACCTTCCCTTTACGCAACCAGTCCCTTGCCTTAGAATCTCTGAAAGACCAGTTAGGTTTCCTAGTGACCATAATACTAGGTGGCGACTCCTTTATTCATAAAAATAAAAAACAACCCTGAAATCAATCGAGAATCTCCGCTCCGCAGCGCTCCGCCGCGAGGGTGCAACAACCGTGGAGGAGTATATGATGGAGTTTGAATTACTCATGATAAAGTGTGAATTATTGAACCTGAAGAGAAAACAATAACTCGATATTTGGGTGAGTTAAAGGAATTAATTTCTAATATGGTTTCGTTATAGCCTTGTTGCACATTTAATAACATGAGAAAACTTGCTTTGAATATGGAAAAGCAGCAGAAGAAGGTTAGAAAGACTAAATGAAAATTAGCATCTAAGGAGGGTTCTTCCAATCAGGGTAGTACTTCATTCTCCAAGGGAGTTCTAGCAGCAAAACCTCCTGTCATTAAGGCTATTTAAAGGGGTAGTGTACGAGTTGGTTTTTAAAATAGTGAGTTCTTCAAACTTTAATTCAAAAAAATGTTTCAAGTATCAAAGGTATAGATATATTGCTTCTAATTATCCAAACCATAAAATTATTGTTATTATAGAGGAAGAGACAGTTGGTAAATAGGAATTGTCAAATAAGTCAAATCAAGAAGGTAAAGTAACTTATGTTAATTAAGCTGAATTACTTATCATTTAAAGAAGTTTAAGCGTTGTTTATGATGAGAGTAAAGATTGGGTTTGTTACAACATCTTTTTCACTTGTTATAATGCAAATGGAAAAGCTGATGATGTAAACAGTGATGGTGGTGTTTGTGTCAATGTTATATCTACTATTATAGTGAATAAGTTATAGCTCAAGACCGAAACACACGTTCAACCTTACAGATTGAGATGGTTGGAGAAGAAGCATGAAAGGAAGGTGACAAATAGATGTCTTGTTTTACTTTCCACTAGAAAAAGGTATTCAGATCAAATTTGGTATGATGCAATACCTATGGATGCATGTTATTTGTTGCTTGGTCGTTCATGGCAATATGATAGTAAAGTTTAGCATGATGGTTTTAAGAATACTTATTTCTTTATAAAAGATGGAGTAAAGGTTATTTTAGATCTTTCTAAACTAGGACTTATTTTCAAACCATTTAAAAAAAGAAAAACACTTTTGATTACTTATACCAAAATGAAAAGGTTTGTTAATGATGTGAGTTTGGTTTATACTCTTGTTGTTTTTTAGGAAAACGCTGAAATAAATGAGTTGCCTCCATAAGTGCAACATTTGCATGATCAATTTTCTAAAATAGTTAGAAATACCATATAGCCTTCCTCTAATAAGGGATATTCAACATTTTATTAACTTAATTCCAGATACTATACTTTCAACAAGTAAACCTAGCAAATGAGCATGCAGAGTTATAAATGCAGGTTAATGAGTTACTTTTGAAGGGCTTAGTAAGGGAAAAAAGTACATGTGTTGTATCCGCTCTTCTTATTCCAAAAAAGGATGGATCATAGGGAATGTGCATTAGTAGTTTGGTGGTGACCAAAATCACTATTGGCTACCGTTTTTCTATTCCTTGACTAGATGACTTGCTAGATCAATTTCATGATGCTACTATTTTTCAAATATTGATCTTAAAAATGGCCACCATCAAATCCTAATAAAAGTTGGTGATGAATGGAAAACAACTTTCAAAACTAGGGATGACTTTTATAAATGGATGGTTATGTCATTTGCTCAAATACGCCTAGTACTTTCATGTGAATGATGAATGATGTGTTTAAAACTTTTATTGGTAAATTCATTGTTCTTTACTTTGATGATATTTTTGTTTACAACAAGAATAAAAAAAAGCATTTTAATCACATACAAAAAGTATTTCAAACCTTGAGGAGTTAGAAGTTCTATATTAACTTGAAAAGGTATGAATTCTTTATTAGCAGCCTTGTTTTCTTGGGTCTTGTTGTGTTTAGAGAAGGAGTGAAGATTAATCCTGAGAAGATTGAAGCGATTCTTAGTTGGCTAGGTCCTCAAACTCTTCATGATATTTGAAATTTTCATGGCTTAGAATCCTTTTATCGATATTTCATCAAAAACTTTATTACCATTATTGCTCCAATCACTGAATGCTTAAAATGAGGTAGTTTCGAGTGGACTAATGATGTTAATAAGACTTTTAAAGTTATGAAGAAAAAGATGATCAATGCACTTATTCTTTCTTTATTGGATTTTCAAAAAGTTTTTGAAGTGAATATGATGCTTCTAATGTTGGTATTTGTGTTATTCTTGGTCAAAATAGCAAACATGTTACTTTCTATAGTGAGAAACTCATTGATTCAGGAAGGAAATATTTAGTTTATGACAAATATTTTTATGTTATTGTTTGTGCTTTAGACCATTGGTATCAATATTTGCATCCATAAGCATTTATAATATATCCTAATTATAAGGCTTTGAAGTTTCTTAATAGCCAATAAAAGCTTAGTTGAAGACATGCTCTTTGGGTTGAATTTCTATAAATTTTTAATTTCTCTATAAAACACAAATTTGGAACTTATAATGTTGTTGCTAATGCTTTGAGTTAAAGACACTTATTATTTACTAATTTGTAAGTGGAAATGACGGGTTTTGAAGTGTTGAAAGATCTCTATAAGTATAATAGTGATTTTGGCAAGATATGGGTTGATTGTGAAAATGGTTTTTCCAAGCATTTTGTTGTGCTCCTTAAAGAAAACTGAGTGTGTATTCCTTAAGGTTTATTGAGGGAAACCATTATCTTTGAAGCTGATAACAATGGGCTTGATGGACATTTTAAGAGAGATAAAAAAAATTTGTTATTCAGGATTTTTTTTAATTTTTGTCGTAAATAGGGAGAGATGTCACAAGGTTTATACAACATTGTAAGATATGCAATATTACCAAATCACATGGTCAGAATTCAAGTTTATACATTCCACTTCCAGTAGCAAAATCCTCTTGGGATGAAGTCAGCATAGATTTTGTGTTTGGTTTGCCGAGAAGTTCAAGGAACAAAGATTCAACTATGGTGATGGTTGATCGTTTTTCTAAAATGGTGCATTTTTGTCCTTATAGCAAGACATTTGATGCTACTAATATTGTTGATCTATACTTTAAATAGATTGTTAAACTTCATAGCATCCCAAAGATAATCACTTCTAATCGGGATTCCAAGTTCATGAGTCATTTTTAGCATACAATTTGGAGAAAGCTTGGAACTCATCTTTAATTTGGTACAACTTATCACCACAAACCAATGGTCAAACTAAAATTGTCAATCATAATTTGGGAAGTCTTTTGAGAATTTTGGTGAAGAAGAATATTCAAGATTAGGATTTGGTGTTGCTATAAGCCGGATTTGCGTAAAACCATTCTATTTACCAATGTACGAGTTGTAGTCCTTTTCAAGTTGTGTACGGTCAGAATTCATTGAGTCCATTGGACTTTATTCCTCTTCTAATAAGTTTGAATTTCAATAATGATGCTGGAAAAAATGGTCAAACTACTTAAAAACTTTCATAAACAAGTTCATGACAAGATTGAAAGGCAAAACAAGAATTATCAAATTTAAGCATATAAGTATTGTAAGTATCTAAAGTTTAAAGAAGGTGATCTGGTTTGAGTACATCTTAGTAAGGGAAGGTTCCCACAAGGTAGATTTTCTAAGCTCATACCAAAGGTTGATGATCCATTTAAGGTTCTAAAATGAATTGGTGAAAATGCTTACCAAATTGAGTTACCCGTTTACTTAGACATTTCAGACACTTTTAACGTGGCTAAGTTATCTTTTTAGGGTGACGATTCAACATTTAACTAGAGGTCAAGTCTTTTTCAACTAGGGGAACATGCTATAGAAGTGTCTTCTACTGGTCCAAATGGAGTTGAGTTACTTGAATTTGGTTAGCATTACAAATGGAGGATTTTTTTAGGCTGTTTGTTATCAGCATATGATCAACTTCAAGCCTAAATTTTCATCTCTTTATTGCATGGGAAATGAGCTTATCCTATATGGTTTTCAAATTCAGAATAACATTTTTCCAGGTTATCTAATTATGCATGCATTGAAGTTTTCTCCAAAGAGTTATATCAATTTTAATTTTAATGCTTCCTACTTAGAGTCAATAATAAGTTATTATTATTTATTCTCTAGAATTCTATTAAATTCAATTTTTAGGTCTGATTTATGTTATTTTGGTATTTTTTAGACTTAGAGGGGTGTTCCAAGTATATAATTTTGATTCAAACCATGATTGAAATTTTTTGAAAAAATTTGAATTGAAATCTTTTGACTTGGCCAATTGGTATCTATTAAGTTTTGTATCTCATTTGTTAGTGGTAGATTTATTTCCTTGACAATGTATCTGTAAAGTGGTGATTTGATTTGTACTTTTAGAGTAATGAGTTGTTTGCATCTGTATCTTTTTTGTTCAAAATCTTAGAGTGGTAAGCGGAAAACACTTTCTTTTATGTGAGTGACATTTGTTGTTGGATTTTCATACCATCCCAGTATCATTCTTGCAATTAATTATTAACTAAGTCAGTACATACTTAACACTATCAAGGAATCAATGTTTAACAAAAGTTAGGTGATAATTAGAATAAAACATAGATAGTTTAGTTTATCATTACAAGAGCATATATACTAAACAAAAGTTGTCCAAGAAAGAGTGGAATTCATACATGTTTACAACTACAAGTGTGTCATTTTTATATAACATGGTAAACTTGGAATCAAAACTAAAAACTAGCAAGCATACTAAACATGTATTTAAAGTTGCATAAGATATTGAAAAATAATTCTAGCATATATAATAGAAATATAATATATCTATGTTTAGATTAAAATAAAAAATTGTACTTACTTGTTGAAGTACTTTAAAAATAATAAAGTTTTTGTTATTATTAATGATGAATTCGTTATCTTTAAGGCTTTATTGCTCCTCACTTAATGCAATTAGTATATTTGCAATAAACCTCATGAGATTCAAACAACATCACTTTATTTAGATGTATTTCTAAATAAGGTTTACAAACCAAAGTTAAAATCAAACATAAGCCTTAGACTAGAAGCAAAAACAAAACTCAAAATTGACAAGAAAAACTAAAGTGAGGAAGAGTGTAAAAACTCTTCATTCACCCCTCATTTAATTCAAGTTTTAAGCCTGTGTTGAGCACTTGTGGATTAAACTCATACTATTTTACTTAATTTTATTTATGAACCTTCAACTTTCCATTAAATAAAACTAAAGACGTCCATACATTTTTTTTTTCTATATGGGATAGATAGTTTTGGGTTTCACAACAAACTAGTTAACCTATGTCTTTTCTATCAATTTCTCATTCATATATAATTTATTTTAATCTTGTTAATATTTCATGTTGAAGAACTTATACAAAAGAATAAATTTTTAACCTTAAAAATGAGTGGAACTCACCTTAAATTTAGCCTCAAATAAGCTTGGTAACTATGTTTTATAAATAAATTCCAACAATCAAATTCTTTGTGAGTTGTATCATTAGGTTATCTTAAAATGGTACTAGCAACTGCTACAAAGATTCCATTGTTAGGTTCCCGACTATCATATACGTAGCGAAAACAATAAAAGAAAATTATTCAAGAGTCCCTAGGATCCTATTAGACATATCTAGAGTTGTTTAGGGATTTATTACCTAAAGATCTGATCTTCTCTGGCTTTGAATAATTCTTTAAATACCAGGTTGTCATAAACCACAATTTGTCCATTGTCCAGCCTTCAATGGTAATCCATACGAACCACTAGTGAAAAGTCTCTTAAATCCCTATTTAAGAGAGAGGGATTGCTATACCTAAAGTGTTAACTCTATATTCTGTGACTTACATACTTTTTTTTGTCTAGGAAATTCTAAAAACCCTATAAATAGAAAAATATTTATTTGCCACTTAAATAATATCCATATATTATTTAAAATTAATTTTAGAATTTTAATTAATTAAGTCTATACTTGATTATTCTAAGACTATAATTATAATCCCTGAATTAAATATATTCTACTACTTAATTTCTAAAATTATTTTCAGTCGAGTCACACTTGATTAATTATACGAATTTAATTTCTGACTAATAGTTCATAATATGTGTGACCCATTAGGTTCTTAATATGTTGGCCCAAATATAAATTATAATTCTAAATAAATAGAATTAAATAAATCAAACAATTTAATTTATTATCAATTCAATAACTGATTAATTTATATTTGAAGAACAAGTGCATCGTCTATCAACATGCTATGATCCCTCAAATATTAGGAAAGTCATAAGTAGTTTGACTTAACCTTTCAGTAACATTTTAACATGGAGTGTGTCTACCATGTCAAATCATATTTATTCGTAACATTGTAGTCATTGATCATTTGAATAAGATTTGAAACTCTTTCTCAATCTCATTTCACCTTGCGCAAGAATTTAACAATCAATACTATTTAAGAACATGTGGAATATTTTTCCTAATTCATCTAGAGCAATGAATTATCTATTAATCACTCAAATACCTTTATATAGTTTATGTTATATCTAATATCTGCCTATTTGTTATCTTTACCAAGATAATGTGTGATAGGATTAAAATATAACACTCTTTATATAAGATAACTTAGTAATCTTAAGTCTAAGTATCACTTACGCAACTATCATATAAGCTTTTCCATAGACATTTGATATATCTTCATATGGAATTCTTATACTAGTCAGTTCAGTGTATATGTCTTATAACAAACACCTACATATTAGTTTTATATATCTTTTATACCTCAACTTATGAGAATAATTACTTCCTTTCATAAAGGAAATAACATAATATGTACTAATTTCTACAGCTCTAATAAATATTCAGTATTTAAGAGAGCATCAACCAGGAACATTTTAGAATCAATGCTTTGATGCAATAAGAATCTCATATTAATAACAACTTCATAATTTTCCTTGCACATCGTTTTTGCCCCATAAATTTTATCTTTACTTTAGATTCATAAATTAAATATTAGATTCATTAATACAATATTATATGAATATTAAAGATAAATTAAGTCTTTATTAATAATAAATATGTATTTATATGAATATAATAATACTATGTATAACCAACTGATTGACTACGGGGCATATTAAACTAACAGTATTCTCTTGTGTAATTCACTATAGATGGAAATGAAGGCCATTATAAGTCTACAATCTTCAAGATTATAAGCTTCAGGATTATAAAACTCTTCAATCAATCCATCTGGTGTGAGTGTCATAGGCACAAACCTTTATGTTAATATCTTCAATAAACCTAACCAACTGATTAACTACATAACATATTGAACTAACAATCTTCCACTTATACTAAAGCTAATCAATCATGTATCTAATATCATATTGCTTCATGTAGCATTAATGTTTCTGCATGGATAATGACTTGGTAAGAGGATCTTTTAAATTCTCTTCGGTGGATACTCATTCTATCTTTACATCTTTTATTTCATTGATTTATCAAAATAAATAGAATTTTTTAAGTGCTTGTTTGGATCATTAGTGAGACTTTGGTTCTTTTTCTTATGCAATGGCTCCATTGTTATCATAGTA
>Ga0325411_1006448_pt1 | contig 12878 bp, 7 predicted proteins | sample PopdelMetagenome_13_FD_206181 | JGI IMG/M metagenome (GOLD analysis project Ga0325411, IMG submission 206181) | Populus deltoides microbial communities from Bellville, Georgia, United States - Xylem-PdIQD-R4 | ecosystem: Host-associated > Plants > Phyllosphere > Stem > Wood/Secondary xylem... | reverse complement strand
TCACTGCCTTTGCTTTTCTCTTCCTCTTTCTTCTCTGCTTCTTTGTTGTTGTTGTTTTTCTTCTGCAAAACAGAAAGGAAAAAAACCCATTACAGCTAATTAGAAAGGATCCAAATATAAACTATGAGTTCACTCGGTGAAAAAGGTAACCTCTAGTTTTGAGTGGGTGAACTCACCTTAGCCATTGTGAGTTACAGAGCGATTTCTGCTTCTGAAGAATGCTAGAACCAGGGAGAGAGAGAGAGAGCAAGGAGTTAGTAGAGAATGTTGGGGTCGTATTTATAGGGAGTGAATGGAGGAGGGCAGTTATTAGTACATGATGATGATGATGGTAAATCACATGTATGTATGTCATCTAATCACACCATACCATAGCATAAACAAATCATAGCAATGTAAAGTGGACTTTGTTGGATTTATGTGCTTTCTAAGGTTTTGGGCATGCTTCTCGGTGGGGAAGGAGAGACGTCTGTGTATTTCCTGGCAGGAAAGCCCAGTGTAAAGCCTTCATTGGATTTATTGGGTTGCGTCTGTTTGCCTCTGTCTGTCTGTGTGAATGGAATGGCTTTAAATTTGGTGGATGTGACACACTCACTCTCAAGTAATTGACACCTTGTTAAAGCTTCTTCCCATGGTGCTAAGCGTGTAAATCAATCGACTGTAACTACACGTCTACACCCATTTACATTGATTTTGCTGCTGATACTATGTACATTGTTCCTCGTTGTATAAGACTTACAGAGTGATGATTGAAGCTTCTTTTGATGAATATCGCGTAATGTGGGAGTTGATAAGGGAAGCATCTATGAGTTGCAAAGTGATAAGTTCTTCCCCTCTCTTGGGGGGGTATTGGATATGAGTTTAATCCAGAAACATGTAAGTAATGTGGAAGTTGATCTTAAATATTCCATTAACTGAAATATGTATAGAAAAGTGAATTGAATGCATCTAAACCAAGTAATTCTTGCGTTTCATGCTAAATGAATTGTTGATTAATAAATTCAAAAGAAAAAACCTCATAGCAATTAGTGTATAAAATAAATATATTTTTTTTACCAATTTAAAAACTAACGAGAAATTTATCCTTGAAAGGTATTTATGTGTCAATCAAAACTGATTCTTTTATAGATCACGAGATCTTGAAGATGCATCTCTATATGTATATGTATTAGAAAAATTACATAAATTCTCATAGATGATTCTTACAAATAATGCATGTATTATGCTCTAAATCAAACGATTATGCATGATTAATTTATAAACTTATTTGAAATTAATTGGCAGGTATTTAGTGCATCATATAAATAAAACTTTTGCTCCTCGAGGGAACAAAAATAATTGATTACCAATGAAAATTCTATATCTTTGATATTGAAGGTTCGATATTAAATGATAAAATTAAAATATTAAATAAGTAAAAAAAAATAAATCAATATTGATCCAAGTTGAAATCTTATACCCATGACCCGAGTTAGAAAAAAAAATTCTAAAATTTAATTCTAAACAAATCAAAATGATAATTTTTTAAAAAAAACTAACAAAAGAAAGAAACCACGGAAAAAAACAATTAAAAAAATAAGGGTTAAATTAATCTCACATATAAATTAAACAAAATCAAATGATAAGGGAAGAAATTGAAATAATTTTTTAAATAACAATTAAAAAAATAAGGATAAAATTTGATATAAATATTAAATAAAAAAATCATAATGAATGAAATTGAAAAAAAAAACTTACTAAAAAAAATTCAAAATAAATAAAAAGCAATCAAAATAATGAGGGCCACAATTGAAATAAGAAGAAAATGAAGAACAACTCTTGATTTTGATTAAACTGACACGTTTTCAAAGGGGAAGAGAGAGAAAAAATAGAGGAGAAAAAAATTCAACCATCACTTAACCACTGCAGTATCTTACACGCGTCGCCCCCGTGGATGCGCCTCCATATGATCCATCGGACAAGATGATGATTGGCCTTTTTTGGCCATCGGGAGACACCATACTCGTCGTTTAAAGGGCATATGCATTGCACACACCACCAACTTCTCTCTGTTTTTTTTTTTTAGTTTATGAAAATACCTAAGTGCCCCTAACTCCACATAATATTAACAAAAAACAAAACATAACAAAAGGATCAAAAATCCCATTAATAGATTTTTTACTTGAAAGGATACTTTAGTAATTAAACTATGCTAAGAAGGACAAAAACTCAAAAATGCCCTTGCTCAAACAATTAAAAAAATTAACTTTTAAGGGTATTTTAGACATTAAATTGTGCAAATAAAAAGGTTAAAAGACTTTTCTATCCCCATTCAATCTTGTAATAGTGAATGTGTCATGTGACAAAGATCATATTACCTCTAGAAACATGTTATAAGATTTAAATTGTGTAAGGTGAAATGATAATTTCACCATATAAGTCCACAATGAATTGTAAGGGAGTCTTGAATGAAACACTGATTATTATTTTTTTAATTGTTTAATTTAGCCTGGCTTAACAAATTGACCTAAATCAGTATAACCAAGATCCTAACTTGAGCCAAGTTTCTAATTAAATCAAATAAGATATTTACCGTTAAAAACATGAGTGACCTAATCAAGTTTTTAATGACTAATTAATCTAGTTAGATCTAGTTAAATCAACACCAAGTAAAAAAACAAAACGAAGATGTTTTAATAAAAATGGCTGACTCGTGTTAGACCAAGTAACTTATGGGTCAACCCATTAACACAGTAACTTAATTTCCTTTTATATTAGTTTTTTAATAGGGTCTGTAAATATAATTTTAATTAAGGGGAAAAAAAAATGAGATCTTCTCTAAAATGTTGACCAAAGCCCAACCTAACACATTTATGCTTATGGGTCAACCCATTAACAAGTCATCTTTTGCATATCAACATTAAATAATTCTTTTAATTCAAACAAAAATATGTTCTTTATATTAAAATCAAGAATTCATGGAAAATCATTTTTTTAATATAATCTCATCTTTTATTCCAAAACTAAAATAAAAATTGCTTACGTAACCAACAAACTAATTAGTTATATATTTAGATCAATGTACATTCCGATGTAATGCATTTACTTTTTAGAAAAGAACTAAATAATTAGTGTACTTTGAATGTGGTCTCCTTTTTTTTTAAATCAAAGTTATTAAACTTGATCTGATCTATGATCTGGTTCAAAGTCAAAGTTATGAGTTGGACAAATTGATCTGGTTCAATTTAAAACAATATTTTTTTAAGATTTATTTTAAAAAAAGTTAAAACAATGTTGTTTTGAAAAAATAAAATTAAAATGTCAAACTAGGTTTTGACCGGGTCAACTCTCACTCGGTTTTTTCAAAATCTAGCCCAAATCAAGTCCTAAATCGACTCATTAGGTTAGATTGGATTTAATAACACCGATTAAAACACCCATTCACCACTCAACCTTTGATTATAAATTGTAATTGTTGCACTTGGCATAAATAAGACCTCTAAAATTAAATAAAATGGCGTTGTAACCTAGTTATTTAAGAAGACTAAAAATTCTAAAATATGCATTAGTTCCCGATATTTAAATAAGGGGTCGGTTGCTAAATGAAAGATAAAAACCACCCTTACCGTATTTTTTCCAATGAATGATTACCTCATCTTTTTATTTCTCCCAACTTCATTTTAAACATGCCATTGATTGTTCAAATTATTTCCTAGGCTTATTCATATGTCATTTATTGTTGCTGGATATTCCTCTAGTTAATGTTGGGCCCTAAGCAAGAGTCTCGCATCTCGAGGATTTTTTAGTTTTGAAATTTTTAATTTTATTATTTTATTATTTTTTATTATTTCTTGACCTTTTATTATCATCATTATTATTTTCTACAAAAATAAAAATTGAACATCATACCATGTTTAACCCGTGTTGGTCCCTACTTTCAGGAGACTCACTGACTTATTATTGACCTTGTTTTTTTGTTAAAAACATCATGTTGGGCCTACATGGGTCCTTAAAACTAGAAGGCTCGTTGACCTAAATATTAAAATCCAAGTTTAATTACAACATGATACTAACTTGATGAAAACTCATCAACTTACTATTGAACTTAATTTTTTTTTAAAATGGAACTAGGCCTATTTCGGTTTCTAAAAATTAGGAGATACATCAATCTAACTATTAAAACTAAGCTTTATCAAAACAGGATGTTAAGTTGATGAAAAATCATTGATGTTGTTTTTGTTCTTTCTTGAAAATAAATATTTGTATGCGTACAAATGTAAAAAGACTAAAGCATAGTTTTATGAAATGAAACTAACATTACTACAAAACCAATAAAAATAAAATAACAAAATGCATGAGTGAATGTTAACCTAATTCTAAAAATGAATTTTTGCATGCTTATGCATACATAAGAAGGCGAGAACATAACTTTACAAAACAAAGCTAACATTAACGTTAAGTTAGCATAAATAAAATATAAATGCATGGATGAATAATAACCATGCATCAGTAGTAACATGTGTATTATTTTCAATTGTGCATAGTAACTTTCATGACAAAACCTGCAAAGAAGTAAAAAAAAGAAGGAAAAGAGATAGGGGCTTACCTTAGGGCTGGTTCCAGATGAAGGAGCTGTTGTGGTGGCCACTGGTGGCAAAGATGATGACAGTGCTTGAAGTGGTGTGGTTTTCATGTGGTTTTTCTCAAGCTTCTTTCTCTTTCTTGGGTTTTTGTTTTTTTTCCTTTGTTTTCTTTCTCTCTCGGGTTTTTTTTTTCATTTGCTTTCTCATATTTTTTTTCTTTTCCCTCTCTCATGGCTCAAACTTGTTTACTCTTTTTTAGTTCAAACTCTCTCTCTCTCTCTCTTCATTTTCTTTCTCTAACTTTGTTTTTTCTCTTTTCTTGCTTATCCTTTCTATTTATTAGCGAAGATGAAGCTTCTGGAACCTTTCTTGGTGGCATGATCATGGCCGTTGGTTCCTTTGAGTTAATCTCAACTTTACACCATGGTTGTACTCTTTGGCCAAAGTTTTTTTTTGTTGGTCTCTTTGCACCATTTTTTCAGTGACTTTAAAAGGTTAGAGTGTTATTTTTTTTTTATGAACATGCAGAGGAGGAGAGTGGTGTGTTATATATTTGTCTTTGTGAGAGGTGTGGAAGAGAGAAACGAGTGGCCAAAGTCCTACCAAAAGACATGAAAGCACAAAAAAAAAGGAAAGAAGTTGTAGAAGCCATGCAATGGGGAAGAAACTATTGTGTTGATGCATGCACCAAAACAACATTGTTCTGATGCTTTTTTTTAAAAGCACCATTTCATTACAAGGAATAAAGCACACCACTTTACTTAATATGAAATGATGTCGTGTTGACTTAAAATAAATTTTAGAGATTTAAAAAGGTCCTTTAATTTCTCATTTTTTTTTATTTTTTTGTATCTTTAGTATTTTAATTTTTGGTCAATCTCAACCATTTTCTTAATATTTCTTCTCAAGGTTGTCTCGGATTACATTGAAATAATATTGCATGTTGTCACATTTTCCAATTCAGTTCTTGACTTTCTTATTTTTAATTATTTAGCTAATTTCAATCATTTTATTAATATTTTATTAATTTCGTTTCTAATTGTATTTTTTTTTTTGCTTTTTGATTGAGATATTTGTTGCTTTTTTCAAGGATATTTGAAAGGTGACAAAATTGGATTATAAGAGTGATTATCAACGTTGGTTGTGATCAGGGAAAATTTTATACATAAATGAAATGTCAATACACAAAGATAAGGACAAATAGAAAAGTTGGACTTCATTATTTTGAATCATTAACTATAACTAAGAGATGTCACCTTTTCACTGTGCGAATCTATAATGAAAGGCTAATTTTGCCCTTGGTGGGCTATATTGGCTTGAGGGGTATATGAGTCTTTTCCACGAGGCTTGTAAGTAATTACGTTAAAGAAGTGTGTTGATTAGTAATTTCATGTTTTTTTTATATTATGTAATTACCAAATAATCCTTAAATGTTTTTTCCCTTTGGTTCAGGGGTTTTTCAGGTTTTTCATGTTTTTTTTGTGTGTGTCAATTACTTAAATATTCCTAAAAAATAAACTCTCTCTACTATGGATGCAAGGCTATTTTAGGTTTTTTTCTATGGTTTTTTTTTTGTAATTCTAATGAGGGGTTAGGGATGATTTGGTATTTTAATATGTATAAATTAATTTTAATTTCAAAAAGTTGCTGGTGCGTGCAGTGTGCGCTGCCTTCGCATTTCGGGTGGTGCATGCGGTACCCACAAAACTTCGAATGCCACTATGCGGGGTGACATTTGATACGCCTCATCACTTCCGTCACGGTTGTGAGGCGCGTGTTTGACTGCAGCGCGTGGAGGGGCGTTGACAATGACTTTTTCCCTTCCTCCCTCCTTTTCCTTTCTCCACCTAGAAAAACATGTTATCCATTGCAAAAAAATAAAAAAGTCCAGCTATTTATTTGTTAAGTTAAATTTGATCCTCATTCTCTTAATTGTAATGTATTTGGTCTTGAATTAGTTATTGAGTTAATTTGTTTTTTCAATTTCATCCCCTGATACTTTATTTTTATATCAGGTTTGATTCTCATTCTTTTAATTGCAATGTATTTAGTCTTGGATCATTTAGTAAGTTAATTATTTTTTCAATTTCATTCCTTTACACTTTGTTTTTATATTATATTTGATCCTCATTATTTTAATTATGATGTTTTTGGTCTTGAATTCTTATGTTAAATTTATTTATTTTTGGATTTCATCCCTTGACATTTTATTTTTATATCAAATATGGTCCTTGTAACACCCCATACTTTCATTACATTTATAATTATTTTTCCTACGATTTGATACGTAAAAATACAAGTATTTTTTTTTTTTACAGTTCTCATATAAAAGTCTACCAAAATTTCCACCAAAATTTTGGCAGAATCTCCCCTATATCGGGAGGTACCAAATTATCGACATATACCCTGTTTACACTTCTAGTATTTCACATCTCATAACTCAATCACGACTCAATCGTCCTGGGTCTCAATCCCATAAACATCATCATCATCATCACAACCATAATATTTATAACATACATTGAACAACAAATATCATTATAGAGGAATAAATGAGATAAACACGCAAATATGAAACATGATTATATGGATTTCAGAGTTAAATTCATCTAATCAAGTTTAAAACATCCATTATATAAATTAAGTTATATGAATGTTTTAATATTTCAAAATACAAGGATATACTCCCTAAAACTACATAACAAAAAGTGAACAAAAGCTAGGATTTACTCCTGTCGTGCACGCGATGATCCTGAAATAAAAATACATATTATTGAAACATGAATATCACAATAAGTATAGTAGCACAAATATCTAACAATTTAAAAGGCAAACATGTAATCATATTCTATTCAGTTCTTCGTTTTTGTTTTCCATTGGAACTTTCTCATTCAACTACTAAAACCGTTTCACCTTCCATTTTCAACTTTCATTCAAGATTCCATAAGATCAACCACAATTATTTCTGTCTAACTCATTGTCAATACCAATTTCACCGGTATCATCATCACCTCGTAGGAGTCGATGCTTAGCAATCCCCCTTACCCGGGATCCTAGCATACATTAAATGTATACTAGTCCATGCCCCATAGGCATCGATGCATGGTGATCCCCTTACCTGGGATCCTAGCATACACTAAATGTATGCTAGTCCATGCCAATTTCATTCATTAATATTGTCATTCTTTGTCCGACCATAGTTATCATTACAAATTTTCATTTCGAACATGGCTCGTTTCTTTTCAAAGCTAAGATATAATGTCACATATTTCCTGAAGGGAAAGGACTCAAAATTTTCACCCTTTAATGCGTTTAAATAGTCGCTTTAGTGACTTTTTGAATCTACCAGTAGAGGTTGTATTCCGACCTCTCCTCCAAGTTTTGACTATATCTGGAGTTCTAGGACTCCGTTTCAAGCGAGGTTGGTCTCGTTGGAAAGTTAAGACACGGGGCTACAAGTCCCATGAAAGGAAAAGAACCTAGTTCTGCCCTCAAAACACTCAAAATTATTCGTTAACAAAATAGACCTATTGCCCTATAGGGTCTGTCATGACCCAGTTTCGGTTGGTAACCCATAGTTAGAGTTTTATAGCTCCAAATTAAGCAAGACTAGTTTTCTTAGTTAGTCCACATCCAAAACTATAATTATTATGAAGGAACCTAATCCTAATTCCCTCATCATTCTACTTGAATTCTCTCTACAAGTCAGGAGACGAATCTGACCAAATTCATCAACCTTTCCATTTACACACAACATCCACAATTCAACCTTTTCTCTTTATCTCGACCTCTACTCATATCACATACAATATAAGAGTGTCAAAAATATCTTTTTTTTAAGAGCCAATTTATCCTAACTAATTGATCTATACCGTTGTACGCAAGGTACTCTTATTCATTCCAATAATATCATCACAAGTTTGATACATATCAATGTACGCAAGGCACTCGTATCCATTCCAATTATATCATAACTAGTTGATACACATCAATGTATGCAAAGGTACTCATATTCATTTCAATGTTTATCGAAGCAATAAAACAATAAATTCTGAAATTTATCAATGAGTTTACATAAATTGAAAAGACAAGGTGCGATACACCTACCTGTTTCCCCAACTGATCGAGTCCCTTTAACTACTGACGAACCTGCTCCATACATCTTTTCTGTTTGAGAATCAAGAGATACAATTAGTACCCTCTTTTAATTTTATCACAATGTGTGTTCTCATACTATTGCAATCTCATTCACTTGAATTCATCACAATGTTTTAATTCATTTTCCGATTATTTCCTTCAACTACCTCATTACACTTTCTAGATCAGTTTTCACTCGAGAACACTATTTACCATTTAATTCATAAGTAAAGTTATAGAATTCAGTTTTATGCGTGGTTTGGCTCATTGGAAAGATAAAACACGATCCTACAACTCCACCGAAGGATCAAAAGACCAATTCTGCCCTTAACACCCCCGAAATTATATGTTATAGTACTCAACAAAATCTATCAAATACAAGACAATTTCGACCCTTCTTTCATTTTTTGTCCATATCTGAAGTTTTATAACTCCACATTATACGAGGTTAGGTTTGTTGAAAAGATAACATTCATACCTACAACTTTTATGAAGAACTCAATCTGGAATTTTATCATATTGGTTCCCTAACCACAGCCGAAAGGTAGGTGATAAAACTGTTAAGTCCCAATACATAGATTGAGACAATCCCTAACCACAGCCGAAAGGTAGGTGATAAAACTGTTAAGTCCCAATACATAGATTGAGACAACCAATATCTCCCTTTTTCTACTATCAATAATATTGCCAAACATGCCTAAGGAAAGACATTAAGGATTTTCTTCAATTTAAATCATAATTAGCATGCTTTTGATGGTTAAACACAAATCAAGCCACCACACTTTCCATTCATTTCATTTTTGCTAACCTAACTTAAAAACAATGTTTCAGTAAGGTTCCCGTTTCTCCCAACTCAATCAAAATGAACACAATCCAAATGGTGAAGTTAACTACCATTATATCATGCAACACATACTAAAAAATCATAGAATTTTAACGGATAGATCTTTCTAGATCTAAACAAAACCAAACAGACCTGAAAATTAACAATATACTGTTCTACGATGAATACCTCCTCGTAGAAGTCTCGAATCCCGATCTCCATCGTTCATAATAAAAAGCTCACCAATATGACCAACATATCCAAATTTGAGCAAATCCAACGGTGGACAAAGAAGGAAACTGCCAGTGACCGTGACTAACCTGCAGGCAGGTTTTCCTTGAAATGTTGCGAGGGCTATATCTCTCACACCAAACCAGAAAATTCAGATCCCAGCGGTCAGATGTTAGAGGGTGGTGAGAACCATAATATATCCAACAACCAGACCAATCCAACAGTGCAATACAGAGATATAGCCGTTTTAGTGTCTGCTCTCAAGATACACTCTCTCACTGTCTCCCCGTTTTTTTTCTTTCATTCGGCCATCCTCTCTTTTTTCTGCATAATTTTGCTATTTATATAGCAAATCTATCCATATTTACTAAAACATCCTTATATCAAGTTCGGGTATCTATTTGTTCAACCAAATGTCTTTTCTCGGTCCGCTTTTCAAATACTATGCAAAAAAAATCTCTCTCTAAAATTTCTTTTATAATAATTCAATACCATTCCAATTTATTTTATTTTAACTAGCTCAACTCATTCTCGGTTCTGAATTATCAATAATTTTATTAATATCATAAAATTTGATCGGGAGTTTTACAATTTATCACCATTTCTATTTTATTTCTCATTATTCAATTCATCATGGTGAAGTCTTTTGTTGGGGTTTTACAAAGTTTCCACCGAGTCATATGCATATCTAAATTATAAATTTCCAGGGTTTCACGCTATGGGTCATTTTATCATTTGTATATAAACCCCTAACTTTCTATTATTTGAACATTGACCCCTCTTGGTCTTATAATCTAGAAAAATTTATAAGCGGTGGTTTACAATCCTTATTTTTTTATTGTTATTTTTAGTTGTTCATATCCTTTTCTTAATTGAAATTGTTTTCCAAATTCATCCCTTATGATTTGTTTTTTTCTTTTTGTGTCAGATTTGGTTCTTTCTTTTCAAATCTATATTTTTTAAATAACTTTTTTCTTAATTTTTTTTCATGTCTATCCCTAATTATTTTGGTTGGTTCAGAATTTACATTGTTATTTTTTTTGTTTGCCTTTTAATCTAGCCTCATAATCCATGTCACAGATTTTGAAGGTTGGACCGAGTTCCCATCAATTATTTTTCATTATTTTTAGAAATTTTATCTATTATCATTGAGTTCGTTAAAAATTGTTTTTCTTTGTTTTTTTTTTTTATGTTTTGGATTCTTTTGTGAATTTGATTTTTCTTTTTGATTTTGCACTTCAATTCAATATTTTTCTGTATTTAAGGTTTGACATAATATTACTCATGAGTTTTGACAATTTCATTTGGTTTTTTTTGTGCTTTTTTTTCATGATTTTTTTTCATGATTTTTTTTCTTAATTTTATCATTTTACAGTTTGATTCATGAAGTTTGATGATTATTATTATTTTTAGTTGTTTTTCTATTATACCGAGTCTTTAATTGTTTTTCCTTCTTAAAATATAATAATAATACTTTGATATTATTTTTTTCAGCTGTAAAGAAATTGCCCAGATTCACGACGAATCATGAGCATCATTCTAGTAGTTATGTTATAATTTGAAGTGGCGTCACTTTGCCCCGACTGAAGAAGTTCACAAGCATATGAGGACCCCCCCCCACACACACACACACTAAAATGGAAGGAAAAATCTTAGTAGTACTTTTTTGTATTCACCACTTCAGTCTAATGAATATTTTATCATTAAAAAATTATTTATTTTTAAATTAGAAGTATTTTTATATTTTCACATGATATATTAATTATTATATTTATGAACAATAAAATAATAAAAATATCCTTAAAGATGAAAAAATCACTATTATTATTATTATTATTACTACTACTACTACTACTACTACTACTATTATTAAAACTACTATTATCATCACTACTATTATCATCATCACTAATTTAATTACTACTACTACTACTACTATTACTACTACTACTACTACCATCATCATCATCATCATCATCATCATCATCATCATGATTATTATTATTATTATTATTATTGAAAATTAAAAATCATGAACTTGATTTGAAGGATAAAATTGAAAAATATAAAAACTTTGATAAAAGGGCTAAGGAAAACAATAAGAAAACAAAAGAAGATGGACCAAATTGAAATCATTATTATTATCATTGAAAATACAAAAATCATAAACTTGATTTGAAGGATAAAATTGAAAGTCATAAAAACTTTAACAAAAAGACAAAGGAAAAAAATAAGAAATTAAAAGTAGAAGGATTGAATCGAAAAACATTATATATACAAATTAAGATTTACGGGTTAAATTGAAAACAAATAAAACTTTAACTAGAGGGAAAATGACAAAAATACAAAAAATCAAAACTAAAAGGACTAAATTTAAAATACCAATAACAATGAGGACCATAGTGTATTTTTAGGGTTAGAGAGAGAAATGAAGGGGAAAAAAGGATAATTAGCGATAAATCGACCACATTTGGGTGGCATGTGCCACCTATAATGAAAAAGGAAACAACAAAGAATAAAATGACACAACAGAAGCCTATTTTTAATCACCAGGAGTCGATGTACACACTGTCTAACATGCACGGCGGATCCAAAGCGCTAATACCTTTTTTGATTTTAAAAAAATATTTAGATACTAAATTATATTACTATCCTCAATCAAACCTAAAATTAACCAAAAATCCAAGGCTAAAAACACCTAACTACAAAAGAATAAACTAAGATGGTGTTTGGCAATGCTTCTGCAGCTGCGGTTAATAAAAAAGCAGTATTACACCTGTTTGGTTAACTACAAACCACAGGTTAATTTGGCGTGGGTCCCATTAGAAACTGCGTTTGAAATACAAAAAATGAAAAGCAATTATCTTTTGCTTTTCATTCGTTTCTGCTCTCTCTCTTCATTCGTTTCTGCTCTCTCTCATCACCGATAATTTCCAATTGCTTCCCAACTGTTCTCTCTCGACCCTCATCAATTTGCAATAAACTCTTCCCAACGGTAAAAAAAAAAACCCAAAAAATTCACTGGAAAGCAGTGTTGTGTTGATCTACCAGTTTCCTTCATGCGGTTTTCTCTCTCACCACCAAACTTGCCCTAACCACCAACGCCAGACAAGCTTTTCTTCCCC
>Ga0325411_1006447_pt1 | contig 12878 bp, 9 predicted proteins | sample PopdelMetagenome_13_FD_206181 | JGI IMG/M metagenome (GOLD analysis project Ga0325411, IMG submission 206181) | Populus deltoides microbial communities from Bellville, Georgia, United States - Xylem-PdIQD-R4 | ecosystem: Host-associated > Plants > Phyllosphere > Stem > Wood/Secondary xylem... | reverse complement strand
CAACATTGGCGGAGATAACTTTTTTTTTTTGTTTTGAAATTCCTATTTTAAAAGAAAAAAGGATAGCTTTCTGACATTTGATCACAAAGATGGGATGTTTGATAATAAATTCCATTTTATTTGATAGAAATGGTTGTGTCAGTGCCAATTAACTCAAGAATGTCGTTTTCAAATATGAAAGAAAAAAACAAAATAAAATAGAATTTAAATTTATTTTAGAGGTTATTATTTAAATCTTACAAATTTTAAAGCCACTAAAAATTTATATAATCATTAATTTTAAAACTTGTAAAATTAATTAAAATACATGTAAGTTGATCCGAACACCAACATTAATAATAATAAAAAAAAGGGTTCCATTCACATTGCATAATAATTGAGATGATCTTGATTGTTTCTGTAAAAAGTTGCTAATGGGACTAGGAGAATAATTGAGACGGTCAATGCCCTCTCAATTTAATTTCTTCCTTGGGTAAATGTTCATACATATTAATTACTCCAAGGATGACGACATTATCTTATCAATGATACGCAAACACGCAATACAAGATATTGGCCCGGGAGGAATTTCCAGCCGTATGTTGAAATTCAAATATTCAACTTTTAAACTGATATGATAGAATTTATGGCGAAGGAGAAGATTCACAACCGGAATATTGGATAATACTGATAAAATATTATGTTAGTAGTTAAATATTGATCTTGTTGGAAAATAATTAAAATCATTAATGGAAACTGATACTCAAAAAAATATATTATCAATGATTTTTGTTATGTCGGTCATTATATTAATAATACAATCACTAATGGATTTATAAATAAAAAAGACGCTTCAAACAAAAAAATATTTATTGATATTATTTTGTCAGTAATTTCATCAGAAATTATAACATATTACCAACAAAATAAACTATTGTTAATTTCATTGGTGATCGAATGAATATTACCAACGAAATTAAACCATTGAAGATTTACATTTTGTCAATAACAAGTTCTGTAAATTTTTTGAACTCTTTGGAACTTTCTGAAGGACTTGGTTTGTCTGTCATTCCATCTATAATTCAAATTATATCAGTAATTTTGTCAATATTGCATGAAATGTTTTTTTAAAATAAAGAAAATAAGAAAAAGAATTTAAAAAGAATAAAACTAAAATACAAAAACACAAAAAATTTCTTATTAATTTGGTCAATTTTTTAATTTTAATGAACTAAGTATTTTATAAAATTAATGTGCAAGGAAAAATCTTACTTGGAGGAGATTGCTAACGCTATTGATAGAAGGGTGTGAAAGAATCACAATGTTATTAGGTAAGATTGAATTGAAAATGTTATATTTTTTAAAATGTTCAAATTTTATTTTTCATTATCTTAACCGATAATTTATCTCTACCATATAGTTTGCATGATTTCTGGTACGAGACGCAAAACTGATTAATGAAATATGCAAAATAAAGAGGTCTTCCAGGCTGGGAAGACGTGGTCGTGTAAAGGGATTTCAAACCTTTGTATGTCTCAGAGGCTATTTAGGACACTTCTATCCAGCACGTGACGTCTGAGCATTTCATACGGCAATGACAATCTGGTACAAAGAACCAAAATAATGAGATTTATGATTCAATTACCACATATACCAGTGGATCCATTCCATTTGTTTTGCATGCAAAATGGATGACAAAACTCTATTTTATTACATACATTTTTAAAAAATGGTTACATTATATGAAACTTTTTAACTAATATTAGATTTTTTTTTTTGCAGACTACAGTTTTTGGACGCGATACAAGATCAATGAAGCTTTTTGTTGAAACTCACATATGAAATGAAGACCTTCGAAAAGGGGTGCAACAGCTTGTGGATAGCCGAGCTTAGAATTTCATGGTAAGTTGCATTTAAACAATTTTTTCTTAAGTTATTATTTTTTTAAATTTGTTGGTTGTTTATTTTTAGGAAACATATAACACCTGATTGCAAGATAATTTATACGAGGACGATCCTTCTACCCATCTAGAACTCGATCTGAATTTGTGGTTAGAGGGTAGCTCTCATCTAGTAGACTCGATAGAAATCATGTTTATGGTATCTCAAACATCATGGCCAAGGATATGCCGTCAGGCTATAGTGTATCAACTAATGATTCCTCGCAATCGGGTTCGAGCTCTCAATCTCTAATTGTCCAGGTGATTGTATGAGAACAAGTCGAAGCTTAGATGACCCGACTTAATGTTGAGATGAACCAACTTAGATATGAGATGGCCGAATTGAGGGATAAAGTGAATATCCCCGAGTAGTTGTTGTCAACTCTCACTGGTACATGTAGTCTACGTCATCATCTACCTGGTCTCGACAAATATCTGCCTCTTTCTCATATCTAAGTTGAAAAGGTTCAACAAAGAAATGTTGAAGTTAAAAGAATTGATTGAGCCATTAGTCTTAAAGGCTTTGATAAGTAGAGTAAGGGAACATTCTATATAGAAGGATTTATATATTTTACTAAACAAAAGCCTATTGAAGGTAAAACAAGTCATGAAGAATCACATACAGGTATAGGAAGCCAACATGTTGATACATAGACCTCCTCGTTTCTACCAGGAAAATGATTCTACCAGGAAAATAAGGATGAGAAACCATTCAAATGGAATTGTTCTCCTAGCATAGATAATAATTCTAATAATGGTCAGGAAAGGCTAGCAAGGGAAAACATACAATACATTGAGAGGAGACATATTACTTCCTTAAATGCCACCCTAACAGAAGTCCTTACAACCATCAAGGGAAAATACTTTGTTCAATATCCACCTTCTATGGTGTCGCCTCCGCACACATGGACCTTTAAGAATTTTGCTTGCACCATAAGGATAAAGGGAATGATACAAAAGTTTGCTTCATACTAAAGAAAAAAAAATTAAGAGGTTGATAGCCAAAGGCTATCTTTTTTTTTTTAAAGGGCATGCCCATATGGAACGTGATAGAGAAAAGTCTAGCCAGCCTGCCCAAATCCTACATGAGATCTATATGATTCTAAGGTGCATCTCAGCTAGAGAAGGTATGGAAAACATATCCTTACAATGACTCGTTAATAGAACCCATAAAACAAGCTATAACTTTTACTCCAAAATATTAAAAAGGGGTGACTTACCCCTATGTGGATGCACTGGTAATTCTCATAATTCTAGCCAATCATCAAGACTACAAGGTGTTGGTAGATGATAGGAGCTCAGTTACCATCTTATCCAGAGATGTGATGTTCTAGATAGGGATAGATCCCTCAAGGATGATTCTTGTAAAAAAAAAATTTGTTAGGATTTAATGGCTAGGAGTGTTAGTGAAGGGTGCTTTAGATATCTCAATCACAATAGGCACCTGCCCTAAGTGCTTTACCCTTCAGCAAACCTTTATGGTGATAGGAATAACTTTAACCTACAACACCATAATAAGAAGACCTTTTTTGCATTAGATCAATGAAGTCATAAGCACATGATATTTGACCTTGAAATTCTCTACTAAAAAAGAAGTGGTTATCGTAAGAGAAAACCAAGGGGCTTCAAGGAATTGTGTCTTTGAATGTCTAAAATGCAAGAGCTCTTTGGTTATAGACCACCAAGGGTCTTTGAAGAAGAGAGTAGAGGTCAAAACTGAGGCCAAATAACAGTTAAAAACAAAATATCTTTGTGGTAAGAAGATAGGGTTGTTACCAAGATAGGCTCCACATTGGAACCACCTCAATAACAAATATTGATAAATTTATTCCTCACCTATAAAGGCTAATTTTGATTTCAACAATTCAGATATGTCAAGGATCAACATAGAGATAATTGCTTACAGACCTTAAGTTGACTTAACTTTCCTTCCTATTCAACAAAAGAAAATATGTTTTAAGGGGGAAGACAACATGAAATAACTGTAGAAGTGGATACACTATTAACTGTTGAGTTTATTCGTGAGGTCATGTATCTATATTGGTTAGCTAATATGGTTATAGTGAATAAGAGTACTGGAAAGTGGAGGATGTGTGTGAACTTCACTAACCTGAATAAAATCTGTCCAAAGGATAGTTTTCACCATAGTTTTTAAACCCGATTTGGGAATTGACCTGGTTAAGAACCGGGTTCCGGGTTTCATGGGTCAACCCGGGTTAACCCGGGTCAACCCAAAAAAATTAAAAAAAATATTTAAAATTTTAATATTTTATATGAATTTTTTTAAAAAAAATTATGTAAATATATACTATATATATATTGTAAATAATAAAATTTAAAAAAATATTTTAATTTTTTTATCAAATTCTTATATTTTACTCGTATTAATTTATAAATATGAAGGTGAAACATCAACCTTTCCCAACAGTAATCCATTTTAGAAGTTTGTTAGCAAAACAAGACAGAGGGCAAGATAGAAAATTCACCAACGCATAGCCAACATGTATATAAACAACCCTTTCAAAATCAAAGCCCTAATTTATCAAGCAGCAACACTTTAAGGAAAGTGAAGCTTTTGCCTTGGCGGTGCATGGCAACTCCTCAACAGCAAGAAGAAGACTCTGAAGATGACTTAGACCTCATCAAGATCCTTCTACCAGACAATGAAAATGGATTCTCTAAACTACAACATGACACACCAGCACAGGAAGTACAACAACATTACATCCATTCAATCATGTCAATGGTGATAATCAGACAACTCCCATCACAAGGTCTCTCGACTTTCTCCTTCCAGCTCTGGCCAGTAGCTACAACTCTCTTCACTATCCTTGACAACCACAGCACCAGCCTTTTATCACCAATTCTTGATACAACATCCAACGGGTCTCGTCCGAGTTTGCCCCGGGTCGCTCGGGTTATGGGTTGACCCGCCGGGTCGACCGGGTTTCACTGGGCCAACTCCCAAGCGGGTTTTTACCTCCACCCGGACCGGTCCTAGGCCCGGGTCGGCCGGGTCCCGGGTCGACCCGCAGGGCCGGTCCGGGTTTTAAAACTGTGGTTTTCACTCCTAATGATTGATAAATTGGTAGACTCTACAACTGTCTTTGAGTTCTTAAGCGCTTTAGATGTTAATTTAGGGTACCCCCAAATCTTTATGTATCTAGAAATATGAGAAGACTTTTTTCATTACATTAGAAAAAACTTTTTGCTACAGAGCAATCCTTTTGGCTTGAAAAATAAAGGGGTTACTTACAGACAGATGGTTAACAAAGTGTGCAAACACTATACTAGAAGAAATATGAAAGCTTATATGGAGACATGCTAGTGAAAAACATGACTTTTAAACAACATTTAAAGGACTTAGAAGATGTTTTTTCTTGGTTTTGGGCAAATGTCAAATAAAGGTGAATCCTTTCAAGTGCGTGTTCGCCATCAGAGGAGGAATGTTTTTGGATTTTTCTAGCAAAAATGAGGAAATAGAACCCAATCTTGAGAAGATTAAAGTAATACTGGATATGAATCATCCGTAAAAGGTTAAATTTGTTCAACACTTCACTGGGGTTTGACCGTCTTCAACAGATTCATATCCAAGCTAGGGGAATGCAATGCAACCTACCTTTCTTTCAGATCTTGGAAGTATCATAAACTTTAAATGGACACCAGATTGCTAGAAAGCTTTTGAGAACTTAAAGTTTATCTCTTCTCTCCTAAAATCTTGTCACAACCAAGACAAATTGAGAGTTTGTTCCTCTATCTTAAGGTTTCTAATCAGGCAGTTAGTGTCGTGTAAGGGAAAAAAAAAAGCATACAACACCCGATCTACTATTCTAGTTGAACTCTTCATGATACAGAAATAAGATACCTAAAAGTTGAAAAGATGGCCCTAAAGTAGAAAAGAAAACATCTTTGTCCCCTAAGGTTCCCTAGTAATGGTAGGGGAAGAACTTCTCCAATGAGAAGAACTACCTCCTCTTACCAGAGGTGGATGTTGGGGTTCCCCCCTCTAGTTTTGGGGCCTAGTCTAATGGACCCATGTCCCCTACCATTTCCTCTGTTTTTTAGTTGGAACCCGAACTTCTCACTAGAGGAGGCAATATCCTTTATTCCTAGGGTCAAATCTAACTCTTTTTTGTCCATTTTTCTGTTCAAAAAGAAGGAGAAAGAAATATTTGGTGGAAGATACCTATGAGGACAATTTATTCTTAGAATGAAGCAAACTAGCTCAGGGATTCTTCAAACAAAATGTTTTTTACAAATATTATAATGAGTAAAAGTAAAAAGAAAAAATGGAAGCAAGAATGGTTAGGGTTATAATGGAAATAACTTTTCACCCTCGTTGTTAGATGAATGACCTTTCATGTCATCTCAGATCTCCAAATATCTAATCAATTATTGCATTGAATGCACGCTGTCATTTTGTTTTCTAAAAGACATCTCTTTTAATACAGATAGGCCACCTGACCATCTCTTGTAGTAAGAACAAGCCACCTAGCCATAAAGAATCCCAACAATTCTACACGGGACACAAATCTCATGGGAAAGGTAAAAAGTCTTTAACTAAAGCTGGTAACCTTTTAAATCTTTATGTATTTAATAAGTAAAGACTTGGGGAGCTACTGATGGATCAATGTATTATATATATGTGTGTGTGTGTGTGAGCGCACGCGCGTGTGTGTTGTGTCATACATTTACTTAAAAGCTCAAAATTAAAAAGGCCAAAGGTAAGGTTTTAACCTAATGTATCCATACTTGGCAAAATACCAAACTCATACGATATAGGTCTAGCTTAATTCCAGGCCTAACATCTTTCAGTTTAGCCACACATTACGCTTTTGGTGCATATGGGTCTTGCAAGATGCTAGACTCAGTAGTCTTGAGTTCAATTATACACTGAGCTCAAATGCATATGAGTCTAGCAAGGTGTCAAACCCAACACCATTGGATTCGAAATCATTCCAAGTCCATATACATATAGACTTGATAATCTTTTTAGGTTCCATATTAGCTCACAAGAATTTGTTTATTTATTCTTATGTTTTTTAACATAAAATGTTAAAAGTCAATACTGATCATCTCCTTATATCCCTAGATGTATAAAAATCTTCTAAGGAGCCTACCATATTTCCATCAATATTAATATTGGGTAACAAATATCTATTTATCATTGATATTGTGTAAATGATATATATCCTTCATTAATGTCATCAGAAGAAGATGTTGATTCAATCCTTTTATTTAAGTAACATGACAAAGTTCATAGGCTATATATATCCTTTAAACCACCTAGGTAAAGGGTCACACTTTTTCTATTCTCTAAAATATTCGTACTTTCATTTTCAGAGCATTTATCATACACAACTAAGAACAAACACTCTTGTTCTTAGAATTAAATATCAATTTTCTCATTCATTGCAATTTCCTATTAAAAAGTCATTGAATTTATTATCAGATGCTCCCTAAATCCCACTAAAAAAGAGTATTTTGCAGGTGTCAAACCTTCTATTACCAACCATCAATTTCATGAACTCTAGAAAAAGAAACATTGAAGTGATATTGTGATTACCCACCATTCAAACACTAAAAAAACCTCATTCCTAGGCATATTTAATATTTAGAACATCATCACTTTACTAGTTTCAAACTTCCATTTTTGTTTTTGTGTGTGAAAAAAATTATTACATGCAAAAGTATGAAAATTAAGATTAAAATAGAAATTAGAAAGGGATTGAAATGAGAATTTATTATCGGGGGGGTCCCTCAATCCCACTAAAAAAACTATTTTGAAGGTGTTAGGTCTTCTATTACCAACCATCAATTTCATGAACTCTGGAGAAGCGAACATTGAAGTGATATTATGATTACCCACTACTCAAACACTACAAAATCCTCATTCCTAGGCATATTTAATATTTAGAACATCATCACTTTGCTAGTTTCAAACTTTCAATTTTGTTTTTGTGTGTGAAAGAAATTGTTACATGCAAAACTATGAAAATTATGATTAAAATGGAAATTAGGAAGGGATTGAAATGAAAATGATTTGGGAAAAGCCTTTGGATGTTATAAATAATCTCACACCTAACATAAATCCTAATCCTTAAAAGAAAAAAAAAAGATTCTTTTTTATTAAAAGTATACAACTAATAAATAATTCAACTATTATTATGGTTCTTAAACTAAATAAAAAACTAATATAATTTAAAAAATAATTAATAATCCCAAAAACTCATGCATTGATCTCTCGAATTGGAAGGAACTCATTTATAAATTTAAATTATCTTGATTTCATAAATAATCGATAAAAAATTGCGAAGGCTTTTTCCTTTTTCCTTTATCTTTATCAACTTCATAAGCTAGAGATTGCTTTGGTACCTCCATGCTGACAATTGAATATGTTGTAATGACAACATCATACTTTGACAGCTCAAAAGGATCTTTTGTTCGATTGCTTCTACGGTATACTAGAATAGAGAGGTTAGCTATTACAAAACACTTGTGTGTCTTTAAGTCTTAAGGATCTTTCATTTGATTGCAGAAATGATAAAATACTAGAAGTTGATTATTGCTTGTCTTTGTAAACAAAACTATTGTTTCCATCACTTTTTGAACACTTTCTATTGATACTTTTATATGTATTGTTTTCGTAATTAGAGGCTACACCCTCCTCCACCTTCTCCGAATAATCATCAATATATCTCGCTCTTTACCTTGATAGGTGGAGTCATAGGTACAAGGTTTTAGTATAATGGAAAGGAAGGAAGAGTGTCTTTATCTTCTTAATCTTGTCTCAGTCATAAATCTTGAACTTGCCCTGTCACTTGTCGATTCTCTTCAACTGCTCTCACCATGCAGAGGCACGACCCTTAAGCCTAATGGTGATCAACTTCAACTTTATCCTCTCCGAGACCTCATTGCACTAAAATATATGTTCCATCTCATGAAGTTAATCAATAAATTCCTTAGCCTTTAGGAGCTTGCAAACTTTGGGAGTTACATGGTAAAACCTAGATCTTCATAGTGATCATCCCAAACACAAAGGTTGCTATCTCTGATCACACTCGTGATGTAGGTTCTCAAAACTGGATGTGGAGTTACAATCATTTATTTCATGATCATCCAAATCCCAATATACCAAATGATAAGTTAGTTGTGAAACCTAACTTTATAAATACTTTAATTATTAGTTTGTTGACGTTGGGCTTCTATGAGGAACTTTCTTGTTTAGAAACCGAAATCCTCCACCATGTCCTCATCCTATTTTATAATCTCTAGCCATGATAATCAAAGAGTACAACAAAAAAACAACTTGAAAAGTTAGATTTTAATATCATTATGATTCAATTCATGAATTAGCTCACTAGAGCTTATTGTATTTTTTGATTGTTTTAATAATAAATTGATATTGAGATGAAAATCAAGAGACAATGAGATGAAAAAGGCTTGAAAAAAAACCTTAGACATTGTAAATAATCTCATGATAATATAGAAAAATCTGAGCAATATTTTGAAAAAAAAAAGAAATAAAATACACAATTTTATTTATACTAGTTATAAGTTTAGATTTTAATCTTTAAAGGGAAAAGCCTAATTAAAAAGGTGTATAGCTAATGAAACATCTTTCTAAATAAAATAAAGGAAACAAAATAACTTAGAAAAATAAATAACAATCCCAAATTTAGCCTTAAGCTACAACAATTGTGGACTCGTTTGATGACTCAAACAACATGAACACAACATCATCACCTTTAATTTTCCCAATTACCCAGGCAGACACACGCTCATAATCAAATCTAACATGGGACCCCGTTTCAGATACCTTATGGTCCACTCAATTAATGAAGAACAGAGGATCAAATACCCGATAACTCACATTTGTTTCACAAAATTGACTAAATCAGAATCTAACCCACATTTCATCCCGCTTGGTCTCGGAGCTGACATCCCTATGCCTAAAGAGGAAATTGGGTCGGCAAAAGTTTTTTTTTTTTTAAAAAAAAACAATGATTTAGGTTATTCCAGCTTTGTCGTGTTAAAGGCTGAGAGACAAGAATACGTGTAGCTTTTTGAATTAGAAAGAGACTTTAGTCCAAAAGTCCAATTTTCTGTACTCACAGAAACCTAATTCCATTCTCTCCCTACCTTAATTTCCAACCACGAAACCCTAATCTTACACAGGGTTTTCCCATAAATATTAGGAAAGAAAGTTGTTGTGAAATGGACAAAAATGCACTGTTCACTTACTGCAACCTGGGTTTATGTTAAGATACGAACTGCCATATTTTTATCTAAATTTACAAGTATAATTTCTGATTCTCTGACCCTTGATGAACAACAAATCACTACCCATCAATGGAGGAAGGGGACCCACTAATCTCTTCCCTTCTTTTTCAACTGTACCACTGCCAGCCATACTGAATTCCTCCACGTAACATTGCAATCTGATCTCTCACTCTCTGCATTTATACACACACACACTCACTCTATTTTCCCCATACAGGTTCTCCACATCCTAGCTACTACCTGATTCATGGCTCTCTTTCCCTTACTTCTTCTCATTCTTATGGTTCCTTCCTCTAGTAATGCTCAATGGCCACCTTCACCTGGCTACTGGCCAGGTTCTAGGTTCAGGTCAATGAGCTTTTACCAAGGATACAGAAATCTCTGGGGTTATTCACATCAACGAGTAGACCAGAATGCGTTGACTATCTGGCTAGATAGCACATCAGGTTTAACTCGAGTCCATTAGCTACCTGACATTATAATGCGTCTCTGCTAGCTGTCTGAATTAATTTTTGTTAGGTATCTAATCATAAAGCTTTCTGCACATTTAATTCATCATAATCTATTGTTTTTGATCTTTGTAACAGGGAGTGGATTTAAATCAGTTAAACCATTTCGATCAGGGTATTTTGGTGCTTCCATTAAGCTCCAACCTGGCTACACTGCGGGAGTTATAACAGCTTTCTATGTGAGGATTGGACTAATTAAACTATATATGCTCATAATAATTTACTGTAAAACGTACCTTTCTCTGCTAGTATTACTCTTCTTCAATTAACACAGTAGTCGGTATAGTATATATAAAGATGTTCTTGTATTAATATCTAATTAATTAATATTTGTAATCAATTAATGGCAGCTTTCAAATAGCGAAGCTCATCCTGGGTACCATGATGAAGTGGACATAGAATTTCTTGGCACAACATTTGGGAAGCCTTACACTTTGCAGACCAATGTTTACATCAGAGGAAGTGGGGATGGGAGAATCATTGGGAGAGAAATGAAGTTTCATTTATGGTTCGATCCAACCAAAACCTTCCACTATTATGCCATTCTTTGGAGTCCCAAGGAGATCATGTAAGTTAAACACTACAGTGATCACCTATAATATTTTACAACCAAGCAAATTAAAAAAGCTTCTTCCGTATATGTTTGTTGACACAACAATATATGGTTGGTTTTTACTGGGTTTGTTTTTCGATGGGTTTGTGTTAGCGGTGAATTAAACTTAATAATATATTTTGTTTTTAAAATAACTAAGTTTTATATTGCAGGATTTATTAAAATATTGAGCTGAATGTATTTTTAACTGAGTTTTTTAAATATTCATGATAAAAAAACTAAAGAAATTTATTTAAATATTTTACACATGTTTTTTACTATACATAAATTTCAACTACAGTTTTTACCAATCACGTATCTAAATCCAACTAACTACAACTAAAATTGTTTTTTTAAAACTTATTTTTTTAAAATTATAACTACAAAACTATCTAAAGAACAAACATACCCTTCGAGCGTGTTTGTGAATATGGTTGAGTGGTTGTGGTTGTTTTTTAAAGTAGTTGTGATTATTTTTTAAAGTACTTTTCACTCGAAAATGTATCAAAATAATATTTTTTATTTTTAAAAAATTATTTTTGACATCAGCGCATTAAAATAATCTAAAAACACAAAAAAATATTAATTTGAAGTAAAGAAAAAAATAAAATAAAATTAATTTTTTTAAAAAAATACAAAAACAAACAGTGAGTAAAGATTAATCCTCTCTCTTCATTTCAATTACTATCACATTTGTTTTTTAAAATTTTTATAGTATTTTAACACGATGATATTTAAAATAAATTTTTAAAAATATAAATATTATTTTAAAATATAAAATATTTTTGAACACACATTCTATTGTATGCTGTGTCTTCTACAACATCAATCATAAATTCGTTTTCCCAGCTGGCCTCAAAACCAATCGTACATTGCAGCGTCAGTAAAGAGCAAGCAACACCTATGAGACTTGTAGACAATGATCATGTCACATCGCATTCATTTATATTAAATTTGTAGTGAATAAAAATGTTTCAGATTCCTCGTGGATGATGTGCCCGTGAGGAGGTACCCGAGGAAAAGCGCGACAACCTTTCCACTGAGGCCGATGTGGGTGTACGGTTCCATCTGGGATGCCTCATCTTGGGCTACTGAAAACGGAAAATACAAAGCTGATTACAGATATCAACCATTTGTTGCTAGTTACACCAATTTCAAAGCAAGCGGCTGCTCAGCCTATTCACCAGCCTGGTGCCACCCTGTGTCCGCCTCTCCGTTCCGGTCGGGTGGGCTCACAAGGCAACAATATAGAAGCATGAGATGGGTCCAGAGACACCACATGGTCTATGACTATTGCAAGGACTACAAGAGAGACCATTCCCTAACACCTGAGTGCTGGGGTTAGTATAAGTGATTGCTTGGAACATTGATGTGTCCGCTCCTGTATAGGAAAATGGAAATCACGTGAAAAAAAAGAAAAAGAAAAACAGTTTAACTTGCCTTGTGATTTCAGATTTTTTGTCTTTTATTTACGAAGGTGTCTTGAGATGGTTCCTCGCTGGCTAAAGACAATATACATGCCAGAGCAGTTGAGCGTCCGAGGCTCCCGAATGGAAAATTTGTTTGATTCGTCCA